>Ga0196963_10000387_pt1 | contig 41539 bp, 21 predicted proteins | sample S1_5metaG_FD_148600 | JGI IMG/M metagenome (GOLD analysis project Ga0196963, IMG submission 148600) | Soil microbial communities from Anza Borrego desert, Southern California, United States - S1_5 | ecosystem: Environmental > Terrestrial > Soil > Desert | place: USA: California | collected... | reverse complement strand
CGGATTTCGCAGCGTGCGGCGGAAGGTGAGCGTGGGGGTGGGGGTGGGGGTGGGGGCGGCGGTGCTCGCGGGTGCGGCGGTGGGCCCGGCGGCGTGGGGGCAGCCGTGCGCGGCGGTGTTCTCGTACGCGGGGGCTTCAGCGGCGCCGCCGAACCCGGCCGCGGTGGCCGCGGGGGACTTCAATGGCGACGGGCTGCCGGACCTCGTGGTGTCGCACGGCGCCGGGTCGTCGGTGCTGCACGGGGGCGGTGCTCAGGGGCCGGGCACGTTCCAGCCCGCGGTGCTCGCGGCGGACCAGTCCTTCACGGCGTACGCGGTGGGCGACTTTGACGGCAACGGCCGCATGGACTTCGCGGGCGTGACCGGCGCCACGCTGATCGTGGCCCTCGCGCAGCCGGGCGGGGGCTTTGTCCGCAACGGGTACAGCGCGGGCGGCACGGCGACCGGGATCGCCGCCGCGGACTTCACGCTCGACGGCCGGCTCGACCTGGCGATCTCCACCACCAGCGGCGTGTCACTCTTGGAGGGCACGAACGTCGGCGGCGCGGGCTCGTTCACCGCGGCGCCGATGCTGGCCGCGGGCGCGAGCAACGCGGTGGCCGCGGGGGACTTTAGCGGCGACGGGCGGCCCGACCTGGCGGTGGGCCGCACCGGCGAGGTGCGGGTGTACTACGCGGGGCCAGGGCTGGCCTTCACGATGGGGCCGGCGACGGGGGCCTTCGGCGGGGCGCACCGCATCACGGTGATGGACTTGAACGGCGACGGGCGGCTGGACCTGATCGCGGCCAGGCAGAACAGCGCCCCGTGGGTCGCGGTGTCGACGCAGACCAGCGCGGGCGGGCTGACGACCACCTTCGAATCCTCCGGCACCTACGCGGGCGTGGTCGCCATGATCCCCGGCGACTTCAACGGCAACGGCGTCATGGACGTGCTGCTGCACGCCAACGGCGCGACCTACGTGTGGCCGGGGACGGGGACGGGGCTGGGCACGCCGGCGCTCGTGAACAACTCGGTCGCCTACGGCGGGCTCGCGGTCGCGGACTTCAACCTGGACGGCAAGCCCGACTGGGCGGGGAGCGTGGGCAACCAGAACCAGGTGCGCGGGTTCGTCAACACGACGCCGCGGGGGCTGACGCTCGTGCAGCAGCCGCCCGCGCGCACGTTTATCAGCGAGGGGCAGCCGGTGTCCATCGCGGTGCAGGCGACGGGGGACGGGCTGACGTTCCAGTGGCGGCGCGACGGCGTGGACCTCGCGCCCGGCGGCGACCACGGCTTCACGGGCGTGAACGCCGCGACGCTGCAGAGTTCGAGCGCGCGGCTGTCCGACTCGGGGGCGATCTTCGAGTGCGTGATCGCGGGACCCTGCGGCGGGCAGACCACGCGGGCCGCGGTGCTGGTCGTCAACCCACCACTGCCGACCTGCGGCAGCCAGGACTTCAACGGCGACGGGGACTTCGGCACCGACGCCGACATCGAGGCGTTCTTCCGCGTGCTTGGCGGGGGCAGCTGCTGAGGCTCACGGACGGCGCTCGCGCTGCACGCGGGAGGCGGAGCGGCCGCGCCCGGACTCGGCGTTCGATCGGCGGGCGTTGGCGCTGTGGATCAGCGGGTGTTCCGCGGGGGTGGGCGGGTGGAAGGTGCCTTGGGGCGGGGTCTCTCGGGCGGGCGCGGTTACTCCGGGCCTGGCATCGTGTAGTGGATGCGGACGCCCAGAATCTTGGGGTCGCCGGCCCAGGTGAGGATGAAGGCGCGGATGTAGTAGAACGAGTCGGGGTCGACCGCGTGCGGCGTGCTCAGGGTGACCGTGTGCTGGGCGGGAGTCGTGGACTGGCCGGAGCTGTTGGTGGCGATGACGGCCACGATGGTGCCGCCCCCGAGGGTGCGGCGGTTGACGCTGAGCGAGAAGTTGGACGTGCTGTTGTCGAGGTAGTGGAACGTCGCGCCGGTGATGACCGCCCCCTGAGGAAGCGTGAAGGGTGCGACGAGGTTGTCGTCGCTCTGCGTGCCGTTCCACGCCCCGTCGGGGCCCGAGGTGGTCTGGCCGTTGCCCACACGGCGGAACTCCATCGGGCTGATCACCAGCGAGCGCGCCTGCGGCGCGGGGTAGCTGAACGTGGGGGCGGTCGCGGGGCCGCTGAGGGTGAGGGCGTTGGCACGGGCCGGGCCGTTGACGTCGAGCATCGCGGCGGGGGAGGGCTGGTTGATGCCCACATTGCCCGATGCGAGCACCACGAGCGGCACGCTCTCGCCCAGGACCACGCCCCACGCCTCGGCGCTGGTGCCAAAGCCGGAGTAGAACGTCGCGGCGCGGGGCTGTCCCATCACGCTGTGGGCGTAGACAGAGGCGCTGGTGGTGTCGAGCGTGTTGAGGAACACGCCGCCCGAGCCCGCGCCGGCGGGCAGGTCCACGCCGAAGTAATCCGCGGGGCCGATGGGCTGGTCGCGGTTGATGAACGCACGTTCCACCCCCGGCTGCGTGCGGAGGATCGAGGGGTCGACCGGCAGCGCCAGCGGCGGGCGCCACGATTCGTGCACGGCCTTGATCGCCAGCGGCGCGGGGGTGAGCGGCTGGCGGGGCGTGAGCGTCTGGTACGCGCCCACTCCCGCGGGGCGGGCGGCAACCTGCAGGTACCGCGGCGCCTGCGGGCCGGTCGTGAACGCGAACTCGCCGAAGTCGGGGTGGATGGTGAACAGGCCGTTCTCGACGGCGACGGCGGGGAGCGTCACCGTGGGCGCGAGCTGGTTGCCGCCGGCCACCGCGTCGAAAAGGCGGAGCTCCAGGTCGTAGTGACCGGTGGCGGGCGTGCCGGCCTCATCGAGGCGGCCCTGGTAAGTGATCGGCTGGGCGATGAGCGTGCGGGGGGCCACGATCACCACTATCACGGCGGCAAGCATCCCCAGCAGGGCGGGACCGATGGGCAGCGTTCGGTTCATGGCGTTCAGCCTACCGGGTGGCCGCGCGGCGGCAATGGCTTTCTTTCCGCCTTCCTATCTTCGCGGCTTCGTTCCGCCTTCGCGGCCTCCGCGTTGAAGGCCCGTATCACTGGCGGGGCTGCGCGGTGGTCGAAACGGGCGCGGCGGGGTGGGGGTGGATGCCGGTGGTGGTGATGGTGATGGGTTTGATGTGGCCATGGGTGTCGAAGGTCATGGGCTCGATGCAGACCTCGCGGTGGTCGCGTTCTTTGGTGCCGGCGGGGCGGCGGTGGTAGACGATGGCCCATTGGTCGCTGCCCTCTCCGCCTGCGGCGGGGCCGGGGAGGCGGAGGACGGAGTGGTGGCCGGCGCCGGTGGCGATGGATGGGTCCTGGATCAGCACCTTGCCGACGCGGTTGAAGGGGCCGAGCGGGGAACCCCCACCGTCGGCGATGGCGTAGGCGACGCTGTAGTCGGGGCCTGTCCAGCCGCCCTCGGACCACATGAAGTAGAGCTTGCCGTTGCGGCGGAACATCATGGGGCCCTCGACGTAGCCCTCTGGGGTGATCTCCTTGAACGTCGTGCCGTCGGCGAAGGGGATAAGCGAGCGGAAGTCGTCGGCGAGTCTGGCGATGTTGCAGTGGCGCCAGCCGCCGTAGACGAGGTAGTGCGTGCCGTCGTCGTCCTTGAACACGAACTGGTCGATGGGCTGGGCGCCGTTGTGGAACTCGCCGACGAGCGGCTTGCCGATGAGGTCTTCGAAGGGGCCGTCGGGCGTGTCGCTGACGGCGACGCCGATGCCGCCGAGCTCGTTGCTGTTCTGGATGTCGTTGGCGCTGAAGAAGAGGTAGTAGCGGCCGTGCTTCTCGATGGCGGCGGGGGCCCACATGGCGCGCTTCGCCCAGGTGACCTGCTTGGTCGAGATGATGCGCGGGTGCCAGGTCCAGTGGATGAGGTCGGGCGAGCTGAACGCGTCGAGGTGCGTCTGGCGGGCGTAGGGCGCGGAGTAGGTCGGGTAGATCCAGTAGCGATCGCCGAAGCGCACGGCCTCGGGGTCGGCGTACCAGCCGGGGAGGATGGGGTTGCCGGACCACGCTCGGACGTTTGTGGAGCGGGTGACCTGCTCATAGATGGCTGCCGCCTCTTCGTCAGTCAGAGCGGCGGCGACGGGTTCCCCTTTGCGCCACCCGGCTGCACCGTTCGGACGCGTGCCGTCGAGTTTGCAGGCGCAGCCCATAGCCGTGAGGATGGTCGCGAAGAAGACCGCGGCGATAGTGATCTCGGTCCGCATGTTCACCCTTTCCTACAAGGCGCGGCGTGGCGGGACGGCGGCGTTGGCGAGCAGCAGGCCGACGACGAGCGCGACCATGATGACGAACATCGTGACGGCGGTCTCGACCCCCATGACCACGTTCTTGCCCATCAAGGTGGTCAGGCTGATGAGGCCCACGGCCCCGGGGACGAGGATCATGAGGCCGGGCAGGAGCGTCGTTGCGGCGGGGCGGTCGGTCAGGCGGGTGAAGATGTTGCTGGCGATGCCGACGACGAGCGCGCCGCCGGCAGCGCCGAGCTCGGGGCCGACGGCAAGGCCGGCGTAACGGGATGCGTAGAAGGCGAGGAAGACCGCGGCGGTGATCCAGGGGACGTCGCGGGCGACGCCCTTGAAGATCACGATGAGCGGCCAGGGGATTGCGAGCAGCGCCGCGGGCAGTGCCCACCAGGGGAGCGGTGCGGACTCGCCGGAGGCCGTGAACTGGAGGACGGTCGCGAGCTTCTGGCCGATGGCGACGCCGAAGACGAGCAGCAGGAACGTCATCGACGCGCCCATGAGGCGCGAGGTGCCGGCGACGAGGTGCTTTGTGGCGAGCTCGTTCATGCCCAGGGTGAGGGAGAGGCCGGGGAGGAGGACGATGAGCCCCGCGAGCATGACGGTCTGGGGCGAGAGGGGTGTGAGCCACTCGGCGCAGACCATCGAAAGAAGGGCCGCGAGGGCGCCGGCGGCGAACTCGATGACCCAGGCCCAGCGCGTGCGCATGCCGCCGAACACGGTGAGCGTGCCGAGGGTGAGGCCGACGGCGGCGGCGCAAACGAGCTCACGCCAGCCGCCGCCGAAGAAGATGGAGACCGCGGCCGAGGACCCGGCAAAGGCGAGGGCGGTGAGCCACGGTCCGTAGCGGGGCCTGGCGGCGAGCTCGATGCGGATGCGCTCGGTTCCCTGTGCGGGCGTGAGGGTTCCGGCGGCGACCTTGAGGAGGATGGTGTTGAGGGCGCTGAGCCGCTCGAGGTTGACGCCGCCGGATTCGACGCGGATGAGGTGGGTCACGTCCTCGCCACCCTCGCCCCCGCCCTCGCCCGCGCCCGTGTCGATCGAGGCGAAGACGCCGGTGGGCATGGCGAAGACCTGGGCTTTGACGCCGAGGGCCTGCGCGCACTGCGAGATGGCGTTCTCGAGGCGGTTGGCGGTGGCGCCGTAGGTGGAGAGCGCGCCCGCCATGGTGACGAGGAACTCGCCCCGTTCGTCCTTGTGCCTGGCCGCGGAACGTTCGATGGCCTCGATCACGGGGGACCGTAGGAGGAGGGAAGGCAGGTACGCGGAGTTCCGCGGAAGGGCGGAGTTGCGCGGAGGGGGAGTTTGGGTGTGCGGCTTGAGTGGGGTTGAACTGTGCGGTTGATGTGGTCGGGTGTGGTTGAGGTGACCGCGCGTGCTGATCGAGCAAGGGTGTGCTGAGAGTGGGCGGGCAGCGTTGGTGGTTGGGTGCGATGGGCTCGTTTGCCGGGTTGTGTGGATCGATCTGTGCTCGGACCCATTGGGGGAGGACGGGGAGTGCACGGAGTTGATTGAGGCAGGCGCGGGCGGCGCCGCGGCGGAGGGCTGCGTCCGCCGCTTGAGGCCGCACAGGTTCCGTACAGATGGCCTGCATGGGCGGGAGAATACCAAACGCATTCCGAATCGCAAGTGTTCTCTGGATGGAACAGGAGCACCGGTCGGGAGACCGGTGCCACCAGGAGCTGTAAAGACGTGTTTCTGCACGTTTCTTTTGTCGTTTCCGAAACATTGACTGAGCCGGTGCGAACCTCTAGTCTGGAGCCCCTGTGACGACCTTTGCAACACCAACTCCCTCGCACCCCTCGGCCCCGAACACGTTCGAGGCGGACACGGTGCAGGCACTCGCGATGGTGCGCGCGACCTTCTCGCAGCTCGTCGAGGCCAAGTGCCCGGGCAACCCGTCGGTGTCGGATATCGCGGACACGTTCGGGATCCACCGCAAGCTCGCGTGGCAGGTTGGCAAGGTCGCGTACTCAGCGGACCCGTTCCACGCGGCCAAGCACATGCCCAGCGCGAAGAGCACCGAGGTCTGGCTGAAGGCAGCGGCCAGGGCGGGCTGCGAGACGCCGGTCGTTGAGAGCGCGACGGCGGCGGCGACGCGGTTCCACTCGCTCGCGGCGACGCACTCGCGGACGGAGCAGGAGTTCGAGATGCTGCTCGAATCCTGCACGCGCGCCGACGACGCCGCCCACATGAAGTGGCGGCAGCAGTCGTTCCACGGGAACAGCTTCGTCTGGGGCGCGCACTGCAAGGTGCTGCTCTCGCTGTCGGTGCTGCACCCCTCGGCCGACAAGCCCCACTTCTTCCACATCGCGCAGCTGCGCGGGCTCATGGGGTTCCGGCAGACGCGCCAGAACGTCAAGTGGCTGGTGAGCGCGTCGGTCGTTGCAGACGACGCCGCGAAGGCGAACACGGGCTTGCAGCGGATGCCGCTGGACCCCGCGGCCGCGGGGGAGCACGGGGGCGTGCCGGTGATCCCCCGCTTCTGCTCCAACCCCATGCCCAAGTTCTCGCGGCGCGTGGTCGGCGGGATGACGTACGACGAGTTCGTTTCCGGTCCGATCGGGCAGACCGGCGAGCGGACGCTGGTGACGGGCGAGGTGATCCGCAACCTGGGGGCGGCGCACGCAACGGAGCACGACAAGGTCGCCCACTTCGGCGCGAGCGTGCGGATCCCTGCCGAGGTGTTCCACTACGACATGTTCGTGCACCGCTCGCTGTTCGGGCCGGTGCAGCGCGAGCTGGTGATGTTCAGCGACCTCAACTCGAACATCGCGTTTGCGCCCTCGGACACGCTGCCGATCCCCGAGCGCGTGCAGGACCTTGGGCGCGGGATCGGTCTGGCGCAGACGCCCGACCTGCCCGGGTACCAGGAACTGGCCGCGAGCGTGTTCCAGCTGCTGGGCGAGAACCCCGACGAATACGAGCTGTACCGCGCCCGCGTGGCGTACCCGCCGATGCCTACGAGCGTGATGTTCCGGCACCCCTTGCCGGAGCGTGCGCCCGAGTGATTCCCGCTGGAGAGATCAGAGAACCGTACTCAGGAGAATGATGATGAAGAAGACCGTCCTTGCCCCCCTCGCACTGCTCGCCCTCGTGTCCGGCGCGCCGGCACTTGGCCAGACCGTGTCCACCTTCGAAGGTCTCGCCGAGAACTTCTACGGCGGCACGTTCACCCACGACGGCATCGTGTTCCGCGACTGCAACAACGTCGGGGGCGTGTTCCCCACGGGCGAGACCTTCGTGCCCGAAGACATCGGCTTCGACTTCATCATCGAGAACAGCACGTACTTCTACAACGACTTCCTTACGTGGGGCAGCCCGGTCAACACCCTGACTTTCGGGACCGCTTACGTGGTGGGCGACAACCTCTCGCTGGGCGCGTTCGCCAAGTGCTGGATGGACCTGCCGCAGGCCGCGAACACGCTGACGTTCGACATGGCCTACTACGAGAACGGCCCGTGGGGCGGCATCCAGTTCATCATGGAGGCCTACGACAACGACGTGCTGGTGGACACGGACGTGATCACGCTCGCCGACGGCGGCGGACGCGACAACATCATGACCAACACGATGACGGTGTCGGCGCCGTCGTTCAACAAGGTGTACCTGCGGGCGAGCTACAACGGCCAGTTCTCGGCGCCGCGCCTGATGATCGACGACCTGACCGTCACCTACAACCAGGGCGGCCCCACCTGCGGCCCGCAGGACTTCAACGGCGATGGTGACAGCGGCACCGACCAGGACATCGAGGCGTTCTTCGCGTGCCTGGGCGGCACCTGCTGTGATACGTGCTGGAGCGCCGGCGCCGACTTCAACGGCGACGGCGACATCGGCACCGACCAGGACATCGAGGCGTTCTTCCGCGTGCTGGGCGGCGGGACGTGCTGAGTTGACGTAAGAACTTGAGCTTTCTCGAGAGAGGGCGCCGGCGGGCGCCCTCTTTTCGTTGCGTGCTCGATCTTTCTTGGGATTTTCCACGGCGCGCGTTCGCGTGTTCACCCGCCCCGCTGCGGCGGCGATCACGCGTTCTTGGCACCGGGGGTGTCGAGGACGCCACCCCCGGCGAGGTCCGTGCGCGGCCTCCGCCGCGACAGGCGCGATGCGCGTTGGGAACTCGATGCTTACGCGATCGGCTCTTTTGAGAAGCTCAGCCAGGCGTCGGACCCGAAGAACTCGATCGCTTGCGCGATCGGCTCCTTAGAAGCTCAGCCGATGCGTCGGACGAGGATGTCGAAGGGGACCAGGCAGAGGGCGCCCATCAGCAGCCAGGGCCAGAGGCGGAGCTGCTCGGTGCTCTTCTTCTCGGGGAGCTTGAGGGCGACCTGGCCGACGCGGGCGACGTCGCCGAGGGAGCGGGCGGTGATCTGGTCGAGGGTTTCGGTCGAGACGCCGAGGGTGCGGAACTCGGGTGAGAACGACTGAACGTAGCCGAAGGGGACGGTGGCGCTCTCGCCGTCGGGGTTGGCGGCGACGTCGGGGAGGCGCCAGGCGAACTGGTGGGAGCGGCCGTACTCGCCGCGGGGGACGACGGCGCTGAAGAGGCCGGGGGCCTCGCGCTTCACCTCCACGGCCTTGGCGCCCGCCTGGGGGTCGTAGGACATGAGCTCGAGCACGCGGTCGGTGACGAAGTTGCCGGCGGGGTCGCGGAGGTCGGCGGTGAGGCGGATGGCGTCGTCGCGTTCCTCGTGCGCGACCTCGACTTCAATGTCCTTCATCACGTCTCGCCCGGCGACGCTGCGGACGATCTGGGCCCACAGCTTGGCGAACTCGGGCCAGCGGATCCAGTCTTCGGCCCAGCGGGGCTTGGTGTCGGAGGTGAACGCGGCCGAGCGCCCCAGGCCGTAGCGCCACTTGGCGAGGATGGGGTCTCCCGCGTCGGAGATGAGGATGGTCTTGGCGGCCTCGCGGGCGGAGGTGGCGACGTAGCCGCCGAGCGGGGGCAGCTCGTCGACGTCGATCTCCTCGAGGGATTCGTCGTCGGTCATCTGCGAGACGACGACAAGGCGCTCGACGAGCATGCTGTTGCTCGCCCGCAACGCCTCGCGGGTGAAGATCTGCGGGATGGAGTAGAAGTCGTTGGTGAAGTAGGCACGCCCTCCGCCCGCGCCGGCGATCTGCTCGAGCAGCTTCTGGTCGGCGCCCTCGCCGATGCCGACGGTGGAGATGGTGATGCCGTCGCTGGCCATGAGCTGGGCGATGTCGGGGTAGCCGAAGCCCTGGGTCTGGCCGTCGGAGAGGATGATGACGTGCTTCTTGCGGGCGGAGGACTGCTGCAGCATCGTGTGCGCGTCCTCCATGCCGGGGTAGAGGAACGTGCCGCCGCCGGCCTCGAGGGAGGAGATGCGGTCGTTGATGGTGGCTCGGTCGCCGGCGCTGGTGAGCTCGAGCAGGATCTCCGCTTCACTGTCGAAGCCGACCACCCCGATCTGGTCGCGGGGGTTGATGGCCTCGGCGGTGGCGACGGCGGCACGCTTCGCGAGCTGGATCTTGACCCCCTCCATCGAGCCGGACTTATCGATTACGAGCACAATGGCGAGCGAGGGGCGGTTGAGGTCCTTCTGGATAGGCATGCGGACGGGCAGCACTTCTTCGATGGGCGTGTTGAAGTACCCGCCCAGGCCGAAGGACTGGTCGCCGCCGAGCATGACGAAGCCGCCGCCGAAGTCCTGCACGTAGGTGCGGACCATCTGCATCTGGCGCTGGGTCAGGCGGTCGGCGGGGACGTTGCTGAGGATAAAGGCGTCGAAGCCCAGGAGGTCGTCGAGGGTGGAGGGCACGCCGGAGGCGGGGCGGGTCTCGACCTGCACGCCCTCGAGTCCCAGGGCGCTGCTGAGGTAGCTCTGCTGGGCCTCATCGCTGTCGACGTAGAGGACGCGCATCTCGCCGGGGACCACGGCTACCGCGCGGACGCGGTTGTTCTCCACGCGCGTGTCCTGCTCGGCACGCACGGCGACGTCGATGGTGTGGAAGCCCTTCTCGCGGAAGTAGAGGCCGGGGAGGGCGATGGTGTTCTCGCCGGGCTTGAGCTGGCGCGACTCCTCGGCGATCGCGAAGCCGTCGCGGTAGACGACGAGCCTGGCGGGGGTGGCGACGGTGCTGGCGACGCGCAGCTCGGCGGTGAAGCCCTGGTTGATGCGGAGGCCCGAGGGGAGCGTGAGCTCGGCCGCGGCGACCTCGGCGGGCATGGGCTTGTCGAGGGCGACAGTGTGGAGCTGGCAACCCGCATCGAGGGCGGCGCGGTAGGTCTCCTGCCAATCCCCACGGTTGAAGTTGGCGTCGGTGAAAAGGTAGACGGCGCGGCCTTCGCCGACCTCGCCGGAGTTCATGGCGAGGCGGAGGGCGGCGCGGGCGTCGGTCTGCTCCCCCACTACTTCCTTGCGGAAGGACTCGATGGCGGCCACGCGCTGCTGGAGGGCGGCGCGGTCCTGCTCGGGGGCGTTGTCGGTGACGAGCTTGGCGAGCTGCGTGTTGAGCGCGGTCAGCTGGGACTCGTGCGCGACGAGGTCCTTGTGGGCGTCGGTCCAGCCGCTCCAGTCCTTCTGGCGGTCGACGAGGATGCGCGGGCGCTCGCCAAAGAGCACGACGCTGGCGCGGTGGCCCTTGCCGGAGGCTTCCTTGGCGAGGCGGTCGATATCGGCGAGCGCGGCCTCGAGGTTGTCCTTGCTCACGCTGCGGGAGACGTCGAGCAGGTAGAGCAGGTGCTGGGTGCCGGTAGTGCGCTCGAAGATGGGGCGGGCGAGGGCGGCGATGAGGAGGGCGGCGATGCAGACGCGGAGGAGCACGCTGGCGGTGCGGTAGCCGGCGTCGAGCTGGGCGTAGCTCTTGCGCCAGAACCACAGCACCCACAGCAGCAGCAGCGGCAACGCGAACCAGACCCAGCCGGCCTCCATCCGCATCGTTACTCCGTCCACCGCAGGTGGTAGCTGAGCCATTCGAAGGCCACGCCGAACGCGGCGACGCAGGCGAGCAGGGTCCAGGGCATGGCGCCGAGCAGGCCGCGGGAGAGGCCGAGCTTCTGGGCGGGGTCCTCGGCGGCGGCGGCGACAGCGATGCGGGATTCGTGCTCGTCGCCGATGTTGATGGCGGCGAAGGAGGCCTCGTCGCCGACCTGCACGCGCAGGGCGCCGGGGGTGAAGGTGCCGTCGTAGGTGAAGGTGCCGTCCTTGACGGGGAGGTCGAGGTCCACCTGCTTGCCGGCGGAAAGGGCCTTGGCCGCGAGCTTGGTGGTGTTGGCGGGCAGGGTGCGCACGGGGCGGACGGTCTCGCCCACGGCGTAGCCGCTGCGGAGCCACGAGGGGGCCTCCTCGTGCATGAAGGAGACGGTATTGCGGAGCAGCAGCGGGAAGGCGTTGCGGAAGGGCAGGTCGCTGGCGACGACGTCGAAGGCGAGGCAGAGCACCTGGCGGGAGGGCTGATCGACGAGGAAGAGGAGCGGGTCGCCGTCCGCGGAGTTGGCGAGCACGCGCGCAGGCTGCTTGAGCGTGGCCTTCTCGCCCTTGGCGACACGCGCGCCCTGGAGGGTGACGTGCTGCATCAGCGGGTGCGGGCGCGGTACGACATGCAGCGAGGGCTCGGCGATCTCGCCGCCCAGCGTGCCGAGCTCGGCGGGGCAGCCGTTGACCACGACGAAGCGGCCGATGGCGGGGAGCTTGTCGGGGGTCCAGCCGTTGAAGATGACGAGGTCGGGCTTGCGGATGGTGGTGTCGATGCTGGCGGTGTTGTTGGTGCCGGGCTGTGCTTCCGCGGGCTTGCTGGCGGCGTGGGCGGCGTCCCACGCCGCGGCGAACTGCGCGGGCGGGAGCGTGAGGCTCTCCTCGGCCCACACCAGCTCGTTCATGGAGCCGAGGGCCTGCTCGAAGAAGAAGGCGCTGTCGCGCGGCGTGACCAGCCAGACGACGGCGGGGCGGATGGGCTCGAGGATGGCGTAAGCCTCGTTGTCGGCAGCGAGGGCGTCGGCGCGGTCGATGGAGGCCCGCAGCACGCCGCCGGTGGGGGCTTCGATGGCGACAACCTTTTCCCACGTTGCGCCGGGCTCGATGCTGGCGAGCTCGACGGACTGGCTGCGGCCGTCGACCTCGAGCGTGACCGAGGTGTCCACCTTGACGTCCGACGCGTTCACCAGCGTGATCAGGGCCTGGTAGTTGCCGTTCTGGCGGTGCGGGCGCACGGCGAGCTGGCCGATGCCGATGTTGTCGGTGCTCGTGCCGATGGGCCAGTAGATGAGGCCCGGGTTCGAGGTGGCAAGCTGCTGTACGGAGCCGGCGGCGCCGTCGCTGATGACGACGATGCAGGGGTCGTTCTTGCCGGCGGTGAGCTGCCCGGCGAGCTCCACGCCCGCGGCGACGTCGCCCTTGCCGCCGAAGGGCGTGACCTTGCCCGCGGCGGTGCGGACGGCCTTGGCGTCGAAGGTCCAGGCCTGGAGGACGCGGGGCTCGCGGCCGGCCTCGATGAGCAGCCACTCGTCGGCGACGGGGCGGCCGCGGCTGATCTCCTCGACGGCCTTCCTGGCGAGGGCGAGGCGAGTCTCGCCTTCGCTCGCGCCGTCGTCCTTCTCAATGGCCTGCATACTGGCGGAGTTGTCGATGACGACCGCGATGGCGCGGGGCTTGATCTTCCCGAGCGAGAGGATGGGGTTGCCCAGGGCGAGGATGAGGCAGGTGACGATCACGAGCCACAGCAGCATGGACAGCAGCCGCTTGAGACGGTTCCAGAGGGTGTGGACTTTGGTCTGGCCAGCGAGGGAAAGCCAGAAGTCCAGCGCGGGCACGGTGGCGCTGCGGCGCTTGATCTTGAGCAGGTAGAGCGCGACGACGCCGCCCGCGACCACGAGGAACCACAGCGCCCACGGGGCGAGGAGCGTCATGCCAGCAGCCTCCCGTGCTGGAGGACGCGCCGGACGAACTCGTCGAAGGCGACGTCGGTGTGGGCCTGGTCAAAGCCGATCGAGTACTTCATCGAGTAGGCACGGAGGTCGGTGGAGAGCCCCTCGTACGCGGCCTTGTACTTCTTGAGCAGCCCATCGGTGATGGTGAGGTTCTGCTGCTGGCCGGTCTCGGCGTCGACGAGCTTGAGCTCGCCCCGCAGCGGCGGGTCGCGCTCCCAGGGGGAGACGACCTGCACGACGTGCATCTGGTGCTTCATGAAGCGGAGGCGGTCGAGGCCGGCGCGGGCGCGCTGGAGGCCGTAGAAGTCGGAGATGACCACCACGATGCCGGGGCGGCGGACGCGGGACATGAACATCTGCGCGGTCTTCTCGAAGTCGGTCGCGGGCGCGGTGGTCAGGCCCTCGAGGTAGTCCATGACGCGGAGCACGGGGCCCTTGCCGCGGAGGCGGGGCATGCCCTGCGCAAGCCCCTCGTCAAAGGGCAGCACGCTGGCGGAGTCCATGTTGGACATGCCGATGTACGCGAGGGCCGCGGCGATGCGGCGGGCGTGGTCGAACTTGTTGGGCTCGCCGAAGTTCATGGAGGTGGAGCGGTCGAGCAGCACCCAGAGGTCCAGTTCTTCCTCCTGGCGGAAGAGCTTGATGAAGAGCTCGCCCAGGCGGGCGTAGGCCATCCAGTCAACGGTGCGCGGGTCGTCGCCGGGAGAGTACTCGCGGAAGTCCTTGAACTCGATGCTCGCGCCCTTCTTGATCGAGGGGCGCATCGCGGCGCGCCGGCCGCGGACGAGCTGGCGGGCGATCAGGTTCAGCGTCTCGAGTTTCTTGAGGAAGTCGGCATCGAACAGCGACGAGCCGTTGCGCCCGCGCCGTCCTGCGCCTGGTTCCTTGATCGCTGTGTCGCTTGGCATTGCTGTCCTGCGCAACCCTCGAACACTCAGGCCGTCTTCGCCGCGGCGGGCTCCTGCACCGTCTCCAGCAGGCGCTTGAGCACCATGTCGCTGGTGATGCCCTCGGCCTCGGCCTCGAAGTTGCGGATGATGCGGTGCCGCAGCGCCGGCGCGGCCACCTCGCGGATGTCCTCGCAGCTGACGGTGTAGCGCTCGGCAAGGAGGGCGCGGACCTTCGCGGCCAGGATGAGGCTCTGCACGCCGCGGGGGCTGACGCCGAAGCGGACGAAGCGCTTGGTCATGTCGGTGGCGTAGGGCGAGTCGGGGTGCGTGCCCAAGGCGATGCGGGCGGCGTAGCGCTGCACGAACTCAGCCGCGAGCACCTGGCGGACGGTGTGCTGCATCTCGCGGATCTGGTCGCGGTTGAGCACGGGCTTGATCGGGGCCTTCTCGTCGCCGGTGGTGCGCTGGATGATGCCGAGGAGCTCTTCCTCACCCTGCGGGCGCACGTCGACCTTGAACACGAAGCGGTCGATCTGGGCCTCGGGCAGCGGGTAGGTGCCCTCCATCTCGATGGGGTTCTGAGTCGCGAGGACCCAGAAGGGGTCGGGGAGCGCGTGCGTCTTGCCGCCGACGGTGACGCTGCCCTCCTGCATCGCTTCGAGCACGGCGGACTGCGTCTTGGGAGTGGCGCGGTTGATTTCGTCGGCGAGCACGAGGTTGGAGAAGATGGGCCCGGGCTGGAAGCGGAAGGTGCGGCCGCCCTTGTCGTCGTCGTGGATGATCGTGGTGCCGGTAATGTCCGCGGGCATCAGGTCGGGCGTGAACTGGATGCGGGTGAACTGCATCTGCGTCGCTTCGCCGATGGTGCGGACCAGCAGCGTCTTGCCAAGGCCCGGCACGCCCTCGAGCAGCACGTTTCCGCCGGCCATCATGGCGGTGAGCACCTGGTCAATCACCGGCCGGTAGCCGACAATGCGCTTGCCGATCTCTTCCGCCAGCAGGTGGTAGCCCTTCTGGAACTGCCCCACCCGCTCCTTGCTCAGCTCTTGATGCATGACTTCCCCGTGCCACGGCCGTGCTCTGACGGTCGTGTTCGCTTGACGACCCGTGCCACGATCATGTCCTCATGACCGTGCCTTCAACGCTGGAACCCCGCCTCACTCCGCCGGCTTCTCCTCGCCCGTGCTCTCACTGCTCTTTTCCTCCGAGCCCTTCTCCTCCGGTTCCTGCGGCCGGATGGCCTTGAAGTACCGCTTGAGGTACTCGCGCTGCGAGACCGGCATGCTCTCGAGGTCGAGGTCGGCCTCGGCCTTCTGCACGAACTCGGCGTACATCTCCTCGTATCGCTTGCCGCTGCGGGCCTTCTCGTCAGGGGACACGACCTTGAACGTCGCGCTCTCGCCCTGCTGCTCCATGAGGTCGGTCAGCTCGGGCGTGCGCTTCTCGTCGCCCTTGTTGAGCTTGCCGCCGTCCCACTTGGCCATGGAGCCCCAGCCGGCTTTGAGGCCGCCGCGCCCCGCGCGCTTGCCAGGCTTGTCGCCCGGCTTGTCGCAGAAGCCGCCCTCGCACTCCTCGCAGCCGTCCTCGCAGCCCTGGCACTTGCCCTGGTTCATGCGCCGCTTGAGCTCGTCGAGCATGCTCTTCTGCTTGCTCAGGCGGTCGCTCTTCTGGTACTTACCGGCGTTCTTCTTCATCTGCTCGCTGAGGCGCTTGAGGGCCTCGGAGAGCTCCTTCTTGTTCATCTTGCTCGCGGCGCTGGCCGCGTTCTGGCACTCGCTCTGGAGCTCCTTGTCGGCGTCGAGCTGCTCGGCCAACTCCTGAAGGTCCTGCGCCATCGCCTCCATCTCTTCGGCATCGAGGGCCATCTGGTCCTCGCTCATCTTGCCGGCGGTGGCCTTGAGCTCTTCGCTGGCGCCCTGGTACTCGCCGGCCTGCATCTTGGCCGCGAACTGCTTGAGGGCCTCGCTGCGGGTCATGGCCTTGGCGGCCTTCTTGAGGGCGAGCTCCTTGGCGCTGATCGCCTTGCGCTCTTTCTCGACCTTTTCGCTGAGGCGGGCAATGTCCTTGAGCGCGTCCTTCTTGTCCGGGTTCTCCTTGAGCTTCTCGGCGAGCTTCTCCAGCTCGCGCTGGAGCTCCTCGTCTTCGGGGGTGAGGGGCTTCTCGAGCTTCTCGAGGTCCTTCTTGAACTCATCGGAGATCTGCGCCCACTCGTCGGGGCTGATCTCCGGCGTCACCGCATCGGCGGCCTGCAGCTTGGGCTGCGGCAGGACCAGCAGCATGACGAGCAGCACCAGCGCCGGAACCGGCGCCCACCGTGCCGTGCGCGGCACGCGCACGGGCAGCGCCGCCGCGGGGGCGGTGCCCCGCACGTGCGCGATGGCATCCTCAAGGACCAGGGCCGCACGCTCCTTGTGCGGGTCGTTGACGAGCTGCAATGCGCTGGCGAAGCGGTCCTGGCTTTTGCCGGCGGCGTCGAGCGCCCGGGCCAGCGCCAGGTCGCTGATGGGCCGCAGCATGCCGGCCGCGGCGCCGACCAGCACGCCCGCACCCATCACAAGAGCGGCGACCGTGACCACGCGCGGGATCTCGGTGATCCCGCCCAGCCACATCGCGAGCGCGACGACGCACGCCAGCCCGCCGCCGACGAGCAGGCCGTCAACGCCCCAGCGGAGGGCATTGAGCCCGCGCTGCCGCCGCCGCAGACCCGCCAGGAGGACGCCGATGGTTCCAGCTGCATCGCTCATTTGATCAGCCCCTGTGCTTCCGCGGCCAGCTTGTCACCCGGGTTCGTGTACAGCGCCTGACGCGCGAGCCTCTCGCCGAGCGCCTTGTCCCCCGCCTTGCCCGCGGCCAGGGCCGCGTAGTAGATGGTCGGAGCGTCGTACGCCTCTTCGCCCGCCACCCGCTGGGCCGCACGCCAGGCCTCCAGGGCCTCCGCGTGCCGGTTCAGCTTGTACAGGCAGTGTACCGCAATCGCCCCGTTCTGATCGCAGGTGGGGTCCAGACGACGCGCAGTCATCACCGCGTCCAGCGCCTTCGCGTAGTCCTCGCCGTACTGCTTGCTCATGTACAGATCGGCCAGCTGCGACCGCAGGCTCGCGTCAGCCGGGCGTTCCTTGATCTGAGCCAGCAGGAGCTGCTCCTGTGCGGCAGCTGTTTGGTGTGCCTCCGCCTTCTTGCCCGCGCGGTGGAGGGCGTAGGCCTTGGACGCGAGCAGGTGCTCTTTGGCTTTGGGGTCGGTCTCCTCGGCCATTTCCTTGTCGAAAAGGCGGGCGGCGTCGGTCCAGAGCCCGTGGCTGTAGTACGCGCTGCGGAGCTCGTCGAGGGTGAGGTCCTCCTCGCGGACGCGGGCGTCGAAGCGGACGCCGATCAGGTTGGCGAGCACCGGGATGGTGGGCGCGTCGTACATGCCGCCGCCGTAGTAGCGGCCGTAGTTGTAGTTGTACTGGTACCCGCCGTAGCGGTACATCATGGCCGAGGAGCCGTACGACATCCACGCCCGCCGGGCCTGGCGGCCGTCCTCGCCGTCGATGTTCATCGTCAGCTCGGGCTTGAGGCGGCGGGTGTTGGGCCGCTCCTTCACGCACTGGGCCAGCAGCTTCTGCTCGAGGGCGTCGGCCTCCGCGGCCTTGCCCAACTTGCGGAGCATGACGAGGCGCGCGAGGTCCACGTCGTTCTTCATCGTCGACGAGGACTTCTCGGCCTTCGCGAGCACCGCCTCCAGCTTGTCGAAAGCCTTGGTCTTGTAGCACGCCCACACGTAGTACGTGAGCTGCTCGGAGGAGATGATCTTGTCGGGCTCGTAGGCCTTTTCGATAAGCGCGATCACCTTCGCGGCGTCCTTGCGGGCCATCGCATAGGCGAGCAGCTGCTGGAACGTGCGGGTGCCGCCCCAGCCCTGGCCCACGCTCTGCTCCAACGCCTCGAAGCGCGCCGCGACGGCGGGGTCGAGCAGGGCCAGCTCCCAGAGCTGGTCAACCTCGCCGCGCACGGGGATCGCGGGCGGCTCTTCCTCGTCCCACACGGGGGTGCGGAGGGCGGCGCGGATGCGCCACAGCTCCTGCGCGGCGTTGCTGCTGCCGTAGTACCAGCGCCAGGGGTCGCGGGTTGAGCTGCCAAGGTCGGGCGTGTCGGCGGAGAGCAGGGAGGCGAACAGCGCGTTGGCCAGCTTGCTGCGCCAGGCCGCCGCGTCCTCGCCCTTGCCGATGGCCGCGGCGGCGGCGCCGGCGGTCCCCCACTCCTCCTGCGGGGTGCGGGCGGCGAGCGTGGCGTAGGCCTGGTGGGTGAGCTCGGCGTGCCCGCACTGCCACAGCAGGGACCGGACACTGGACTGCCAGTCGCCGCCCTGCTGGTCGTAAGGGTCGCGGTACGAGTAGGACGACCGCATGTACGGGATGCCGCCGAAACCGGCGTAGCGCGAGGAGTACGAGTAGGAGTACGAGTAGGAGTACTCGTCGCTGTAGCCGCCGCCCTCCATGCGACGCTGCATCGCCTTCATCGCGGTGCGCAGTTCGTCGGCCTTGCCCATGCGGGCGAGCAGCTCGCACGCGTGCCCGCCGTAGACCTGCCACAGCGTGCCGTAGGTCTGCACGCCCTGCGGACCCTGCGAGTGCTCCATGCCCTGCCACATCTGGCCGCCCGCGGCCCCCGCCATGGCGATCTGCGAGGTGCCCATGCGGCTGGCCTGGTCGAGCATCTTCCGGGCCATCTGCTGGAGCGAGGGCTCGTCGTGCTTGTACCACGCGGTGTGGCGGCGGGGCTCGAGCCACGCGACCAGCGTGCTGGTGGTCTTCTGCGCGAGCGCGTCGTCGCCGGCGAGCCCCGCCGCAAGGATGAGGCCGCGGAGGGCTTCGACCGAGGGCGTCTCGCCCGAGGTAAGCGCGGTGAACGCCTGCACACCCGCCTTGGGGCCTTGCGTCGCGAGCACCATGAGCGCGGTGTCGGCGGGGCGGTCGCTCCTGGCCTTCGCGCCCTCGGCCCCGAGGCGGCACACAGCGCGGTACCAGGGGCTGTCGATGCTCAGCACCTGCTCGGTCTTCCAGAAGCGGTCGAGCGCGAGGGCGAGTGCCTCGTCCTTCTTGCCCGCCGCGAGGTACACCTTCAGCAGCGACGAGAGCGACTGCGGCGGGATCTCACCCGAGGCGTGCATCTTCTCCATGCGCGAGACGACGCCCTCGAGCTTGCCCAGGCACGCCAGCAGCATGGCCGCCTGCTCGGGCTCCTGGGTCTCGGCCACGTCGGCCGCGAGCACGGGCTCGAGCACGGCGATGGCCTTCTCGGCGTCGTCCTTCAGGAAGTGCACGAAGGCCTCGTGCAGGGCCCAGCGCTCCTTGCGGGCTGGGGCGTCCTTCTTGATCTCCTCCAGCAGGGCGAGCGCCTCGTCGTGCTTGCCGAGCTGGCAGCACGCGTGGAAGTGCTCCATCTTGATCGCGAGATCACCGGGCTTGGCCGCCTGCCAGCCCGCGAGGGCCTGCTTGAGGTCGGCCCACTTCGCGCCGCGCTTCTGCAGGCTGATGACCAGCTGCGAGAGGCGGGCGTCGGTCGGGTCCTTGGCGGAGTCCTCGGCGAGCTTCTTGAGCGTGGCCTCGTACAGGCCGTGCCGGGTCAGCAGCTCGAAGATGGAGTCACCGAGCATGCTGCCCTGGCCGCGCTCCAGCTGCTCGTTGCCGCCGCGCTGGGCGTACATCTGCTCGTACATCGAACTCTGATCGGCGCTGGAGTCCCAGCGGTAGCTGCGGACGAGCAGGTCGATGGCGTCCTGCACCTTGCCCGACTCCGCTACCATCGCGGCGTACTGCGTGATCATGTTCCGCCCGTAGCTGTTATCGCTGGCGACGATCGCCTGCCGCATCAGCTCAAGGGCGCGGTCTTGTTTCCCATCATCCCACATCAGCATCGAGAGGCGCGGCAGCTTGCCCTCCACACCCTCGCCGTCGCCGCCGACGAGGTACAGCCGCTCGGCCTTCACGCGATCGCCCAGCTTGAGGTAGATCGACGGCAGCAGGTCGTCGCCGCTGCCGCCCCAGTAGCTGCTGTAGCGCGACGAGTAGCCGCTGTAGTACGGGTTCGCACCGGGGCCCGTGGGCGTCATGCCCGCGCCGGGCTGGGCCTGACGCGTACCCGCCGCGGCCTCCTTGAACTGCTTGCCCGCGAGCACCAGCTTGAGGCGGTCGCGGTACTGCGCGATGGTGGTCTGGTTCGAGCGCTTGAGGTAGCTGAGGGCCCGCGCCGCTTCCTTCCAGTCGCCCTTGCGCTGCTGCACCTTGGCCCACAGCTGCCAGGTCTGCGGGTCGTGGGTGCCCGCGTCGATCTTGGGCTTGAGGGCCTGCTCCAGCATGTTCCAGTCGCCGGTGAGGGCGCCGAGCATCACGCGGTACTCGCCGGCCTTGTCTCCGGCTTCCTTCTCGAGGTAGTCCATGACCGCCGGGTCGGCGGCGAGCATCGCGGCCCACTCGGTCATCGGCGCCGTGGTCTCGGCGGGCTCCTCCTCCTCGTCGGCGCCGTAAGGGTTGTAGCCGCTGTAGGAGTAAGAATTGCGGCGGGAGTCGCGCGGGTCCTGCACGCCGGTCTTGTTGAACACCTCCAGCATGTGCGGGAGCATCGCCATGCGGTCTGCGCGGGCGTACGCGAGTTCCGCCAGCCCAGTGCGGGCCAGGATGTTGTCGGGGTCGAGCTCGACGGCGCGGGTGAAGGCCTTCTCGGCCTCGTCCCAGGCCTCTTTCTCTTCGTACTGGCGGGCCAGCGTGACGTGCGTGCCCGGCTTCTGGAGGTTGGCCCGCTCCAGCCACTTCGCCACGGCCTTTTCGCGCTCGCCCTTCTCCCACAGCAGGTCCGCCAGCAGGGCGCGGTAGCCCTGGTAGTCGTGCTCCATCGAGCCGTCGGCGGAGACGTCCTTCTCCTGCAACTCCAGCAGCTTCTCGTACGACGCGATCAGCTCATCCAGCGGCGCGGTCGCCTTCACCAGGCTCACCTTGGTGGCCAATGCCTGCGCCAGCAGCGCGGGGATCTTCTCCGCCTCGGCGAGCACGCTCATCACGTCTTCGTGGCGGCCAGCTTCTGAGTAGGCCGTGATCAGCGACTGGTAGTTGCTCCAGTCGTTGGGGTTCTTCTGGATCTTCTCGCGCATGAACGCGGCGTACTTGTCGAGCTGGCCGGTCTTGCGGGCCATCATCGCCAGCATCTGCGTACCGTCGCCGCCGCCGCGGTAGCTGTAGGGGTCCTGCTCGCCGGTCTGGTGCTTCGCGGCCTCGGCGATGGCGTCGAAGGCCGCCTCGGGCTTGCCCTCGAGGGCGGCAATCGCGGCGCGGAACTGCAGCAGCGCCGGCAGCTTCACCTTCTGCACCGCGAGGGCATCCTCGACGAGCTTCTTGGCCTCGTCCGTGCGCCCGCGCACCAGGCAGATGGTCGCGTACGCGGTCTTGGTCTCCTCGATCTTGGGGTCGATCAGCTTGGCGTAGGTCTCGAACGCCTTGTCCTTGTCACCCTTGTCCCAGTACACGTCGCCCAGCTTGCAGAGCATGAACGCACGCGGGCTCTGCAGGGCCGCGTACGCCGCGTACTGCGCGGGCATGCCGGGCATTGTGACCTGCTTGGGCTGGTTGTTGATGAACTTCTCGGCGAGCGCGACGGCCTTGTCGTAGTCCTTCCTGGCGAGGGCCGCGTCGATCTGCTTGGCCACCATGCCCTGGTCGGCGTTGCCTTCGTCGACCTGCTTCTCCGCCATTGCGTCGGCCTTGTCGGGCCGGCCCAGGCTGCGGTGCAGGCCCATCACGAGCTTCACGGTGTTGGCGTCGGTCGGGGCCGCGGCCCGCCGCTCCTCGACCAGCTTCTCGACCTCCTCCGCGAGCTTGGGATAGAGCGCGAAGACTGTCTCGAGCGCCTGGAAGGGGCTGCCGGCCTGGTCGTTGTACATGCCGTACACGCCGCCGTACTGCACCTGCTGCTTGCTCTGCTCCGCCACGGCGTCCATGATCTTCTTGGCCGCGCCGGGGAAGTCGCCCTGCAGGGCCATCGCCTGCGCGACCGCGAAGTTGGTCTCGTCGCCGCCGTAGGGGTTGCGCCGCTGGCTGCTCTTGGCCTTCTGCAGCATCGCCACGGCCTCGTCGTACTTGCCGAAGTACTGCAGCAGCGTGCCGATCCGCACGTACGACGCGGGGTCGCGGGGGTCGCCCTGCTCCTTCACGATCGTGAGCGCCTCCTCGTCCTTGCCGGCGGTGAGCAGCTCGTCCACCAGGCGCCAGCGCAGCACGCGCTTCTTGCGGTCATCGCTCTCTTTCTCGATCTGCAGCTTGAGGGCGGCGACGAGCTTCTCGCTGTCGCCCTTGAGCGTGTAGACCTCGACGAGCAGCTCGTGCAGCCCCTCCAGGTGCGGGGCGTCCTTCGCGAGCTGCTCGAGGATGGCGGCGCTCTTCTCGACCTCGAGCGAGTAGTAGTACGCCTTGGCGAGGCGCAGCTTGGTCTTGAGATTCTCGGGCTGGGCGGCGCTCTCGGCCTCCAGGCTCGCGAGCGTGACCTCGGGGGCGGCGCTCTGGGGGCTCATGGCGTTGATGCGGCGCTTGACCTCGGCCAGGGTGCCAAGGTCGGAAAGCCCGCGCCGGAGCATGCGGTTGCACACCTCCACCGCGAGGTCCTTCTTGCCCGCGGCTTCCAGCGAGTCGGCGAACGCCAGCTGCACGCGCTCGTCGGCGGGGGCGTAGACCGCCAGCGTCCGCAGCACGGGCAGCATCTTGCCCGTCAGCTGCCGCTGCTGGATCAGCTCCGTCACCTGCCGCACCAGCTCGTGCCTGCGCCCGGTCGCCTCCCCCACCGCCCGCTGCATCGCGTCCCCCGCGGCGATCTCGTTCTTCTCCGCCAGGTAGAGCTGCGCCAGCCGCATCCAGCTGGTGGAGCGGTCCAGCTGCCCGCCCGAGCCGTAGCCGTACCCGTACCGCGAGTTGCTCCAGCGGTAGCTCCAGTTCCAGTAGTCGTTGCGTGCCGAGGACAGCGGCTGCGGGCGGCTGGGCGTGATCGCCAGGTCCCGCATGCCCCACTCCCGCGCCTGCTTGGCCAGGCGAGTCTTGCACTCCAGCACCTTCTTCTCCCACGCGATCGCCTCGTCCATCTTCTGGCGGGCCTGCGCGACCTCGCCGAGTGTCTGCAGCAGGCCGAGCTCGTCGGGGAAGTCGGTGCAGTAGCGCTCGTACACCTTCTGGGCCGCGTCCCAGTCGCCCGAGCGGTCCAGCACTTCCGCCAGCTTGCAGGCCGCGGCGAAGTAGGCGACGCTCGACTTCAGCGGGCTCTCGCTGCTGGCCTTGAACGCCGCGGCCGCGTCCTCGAAGCGCTTGGTGTACAGCTCCTTCAGCTTGTCGTAGAGCTTGTACTCGTCGGCCACGCGCCGGGCGCGTGCCTCCTGATCGGTGTCACGCAGGAAGTCGTACAGCTGCACCAGGGCGTCGCGCTTGCTGAACGCCTCGACGATGCTGCTGAACGCCTTGTCAACGGCTCCCTCTTCGCCGTACCACGAACGCTGGGCCGTGCTGCTCAGGTAGACCTGTTGGAGCAGCGGGTCGCCCGCCACCTTGCCCGCCGCCTTGAGCCCCTCCTGGTAGAACTCGTACGCGAGGTCCTCCTGCTTGTGCAGCTGGGCGGTGTCGCCGAGCATGGTCCAGCGGTCAACATCCGGGCCGCGCTTGGGCGTGAGCTCCTTCCAGATGCCCCTGGCCTCCTCCATCCGCTCGGTCTCGGCGAGGATGGTGCCGAGGGTGAGCTTGGCCCGCAGGTAGCCGGGCGTCTGCACGCCCGTGCCGTACCAGCTCCAGCCCGCGCCCAGCGTCCACTTGTCGGCGATGTCGGCCAGCAGGTCCTCGGTGACGCGCAGCTGGAGCTCCAGCGGCAGCGTGCGCACGAACTCGCGGCGCACGCGCTCGATGGTGCCCGCGCGCATCCCGTCACGCTGCGCCCCCAGCAGCTCCACCAGCTTCCGCCCGTGCGGCTCCGCCTCCTTGTACTTCTCGCCGCTCACCAGCAGGTCGGTGAGCACGCCCAGGGCCAGCGTGTCGTTCCCGTCCGCCTGCACCACCCGCGTCAGCAGCTGGGCCGCCTGATCGGTGTTGCCCTCGGCCTGCCTGATGACCGCCAGCTCCAGCAGCTCATCGCGGGTCAGCTCCTCCTGCTTCTTCGCGTTCAGGCGCGAGAGCTCCGCATCGCGCAGGGCCGGCTTCCGCGCGATCAGGTTGTACTGCTCGACCCTCAGGTGGTCGCGCTGGCTGCTCTTGCCCAGCCACGCCTGGTGCTCGACAGGGTACTTCGCCGTCTCCAGCTCCCGCAGCATCTGCAGCGCCAGCTCCGGCTTGTTCAGCTGCGAGCCCAGCAGGTCCGCGGCCTTGTCCTTCAGCACCGCGTTGTCGGGCTGCGCCGCGATCGCCTTCGTCAGCACCTCCTCGAGCTCAGCGATCAGGCCGTTCTCCATGAAGAACGCCACGCCCCGGTCGAGGTTGCTCTTGGCCTGCTGCCCGTAGCCGTAGCCGTAGTACGAGCTGTAGTACTGCGAGTAGGCCGCGCTCTGCATGGCCGACGAGTAGCTGCCGTAGCCGCCGGCGTTCTGCTGCGTCTTGTCCTCGCCCACCCCCGCGCTGAACAGGCGGGCGGCGACGCTGGCCGCGCCCGCGCGGTCGCCGCTGCGCAAGAACGCCGTCGCCAGCTTCTCGATGTTCCACACGTTGCCAGGCTCGAGGTCCAGCAGCCGGCGTGCCGCGGCCAGCGCCTCGGGCGTCTTGCCCGCCGCCTCCAGCGCCGCCACGAGGTTGCGGTGCAGGGCGTAATCGTCCGGTTTCTGCCGGATGCCCTCCTCGAGCACGTTCACGGCGTCCTCAAGCAGGCCGTTGTTCTTGAGCAGCGTGCCCGCGTACATCTTGTGCTGGATCTGCTTCCACAAGCGGCGGGCCTGCTCCACCTGCCCGCTCTCAAACTGCGTCTTGCCCAGTTCGCCGAGCACGTAGTCGCGGTCGATCTGCGGGAACCGCAGCACCTTCTGGTACCCCTCGATCGCCTCGTCAAACTTCGCCAGCCGCCGCAGCAACTCGGCCCGCGCCAGCGACAGGTCCACGTCGCGGGCGTTGTGCCGCAGGACCATGTCCAGCAGCTCCATCGCCCGCCCGTACTCGAACTCGCTCACCAGCAGCTGCGTGAGGGCCCGCGCCACCAGCGTGTTCTGCGGGTCGGTCTGCACCTGCTGGTGCAGCTCGTCGATGAGCTCCTCGAGCGTGCCCAGCTGCGTGCACGTCTCGTGCAGCTTGGCCAGCGCCTCCTGCGCGCGGTCCATGTCGGTGCGCTGCAGGGCCACCGCCTTGAACGCCGCGGCCGCCTCCTCGTACCGCCCCGCGCCCGCGAGCGCCTTGCCGTAGTCCAGGCGGGCCTCGTGACGGTCGGGCTGGGCCCGAAGGGCCTTCTCGAAGTACGGCAGCGCACGGTCCGCCTCCTCCATCCGAACCATCTGCTCCGCCACCGCGCACTGCGTGGCCACGTTGGTGGGGTCCGCCGAGGCCATCGACTCCAGCGTCGTCACCGCGCCGGCCTTGTCGCCCGAGCGCACCTTCACGTCCACAATCGCCTCGTAGAACTGGCGGGCCCGCTGCGGGTGCATCTGGATCAGCTGCGTGTACGTCCCGATCGCCGCGTCGATGTCGCCCGTCGCGTCCTGCAGCTTCGCGAGCTGCGTCAGGGCCTGCTCGTGCCCGGGCTGCACCTTCAGCACCGCGTCCAGCGCGGCCCGCATGGTGGTGAAGTCCCGCTGCGTGTCCGCGGCCTTGGCCAGGATCAGCCACGCCATCACGTCGTCAGGCTTCGCACTCGTCCGCTCCTTCTCCGCCTTGACCAGGTCGTCGAGCTTCTGCGCCGAGGCGTACATCGAGACCAGCGTCGACACCGCCTCCGCCTGCTGCACCGCGCCCTGCGCCTTGTCCACCAGTGATCGCCGCACGGCCAAGGCCTGCTCCAGTTGCCCGCTGCTGATGAGCAGCTCGGCCTTCACCGCCGCGTACTTGGCCTGGTCGGGCGCGATCTCGCACGCCTTGCTGATCGCGGCGAGGGCCGCGTCGAGCTTGCCCAGGCTCCGCAGCGCCCCCGCGAGCGCCGCCTGCACAGTCGCGTCGTTGGGGCTGGCCGCTCCCAGGCGGTCCAGCGCCGCCGCGCTCTTCTCCTGATCACCCTTGAGGAGCCACATGCGGCTCAGCGCGATGTAGGGGTCGGCCTGCTTGGGCTGCACGGCGATCGCCCGCTCGTACGCCTCACCCGCGTCGTCGTACAGCTCGTACGCCTCGAACAGCGCCCCCAGCCGCAGGGCCAGGGTGGGGTCATCGACCTTGGAACACAGCACCTGCCGCCACTGCCCACGGGCACCGTCGACCTGGTGGTTGTTCGCGAGGAACTGCCCGTAGCTGATCATCAGCTCGGTGTCCTGCGGGTGCTGGCCGATGGTCCGCTGGTACTCCGCGCTCGCCCCCCCGATGTCGCCCGCACGCTCCAGGAACTCCACGCGCTTGGTGCTCAGCGCCAGGTCCTTGGGGAAGAGCTCGACCGCCGTCGCGAGGGTCTGCTTGCCGTCCTCGACCTTGCCCATCGCCCCTTGCACATCGGCGAGCAGCACGCGCATGCCCGTCTGCTCGGGGGCGCGCTTGATCTGCGCCTCGCAGTACTTCGCAAGCTCGTCCAGCTTGTTGGACGCCCGGTAGAGCGTCACCACCCGCTCGTGCAGCTCCTTCTGGAGCCAGTGGTCGCTCGCAAGCAAACCGATCGCCTCGACGTAGCTCGCAATCGCCTCGTCACGTTTGCCCAGCTTCTCCTGCGCGTTGCCCAGCTCGCGCAGCACCTCGCACTTGCGGTCGATCTCGTTGCCCACCAGCTTGAGCATCTCGCGGTAACGCTTCACCGCGCTCTCGTGCAGGCCGCGCTGGGTGAGGGCCGTGGCCACCGCCTTCTGGTGCAGATAGTTCTCGGGGAACTTCGCGGCCAGCGTCTCCAGGGCCGCGGCGGCGTCGTCCTTCTTGCCCGCGCGGAGGTACAGGTCCGCCAGCGCCTCGCCCAGCCGGATCTGCTCGGACACGCTGCTGGCGAGGCCCTGCGCCTCTTTCAGCACGCGCTCGGCGCCCTCGTTGTCGCCCGTGCGCTGGTACACCTCGGCCTTGAGCACCAGCAGCTCGCTGTTCTGCTTGGCCAGGTCCGCCGGCAGCCGCTCGATGCCCTTGAGCGTCTCGCCGGCGCCCGCAGCGTCGCCGGCCCGCAGCTGCAGTCGCGACAGCACGATCTTCAGCGCCACCTGATCCGGCAGCGCGGCCACCTTCGCCTGGTACTCCTTGATCAGGTCCGGCAGCTTGTTCCGCTTGAGGGCATCCTCCACCAGCCCGTTGAACGCCGGCCCGTGGAAAGGCCGCCGCTGCAGCAGGCTCTGGAACCGCGCGATCGACTCCTCGCCCGAGAGCTCCTGGCTCTTCTCGCCGGGGGCCGTGACCTTCGGCTTCTCGCCCTGATCCTGCTTCTGGCCTTCATCCTCGGGCTGCTCACCCTCGGCCTCCTGGGCCTGCTTCATCAAAGCTTCGAGCTGCTGCCGCATCTCGGGCGTGAGCTCGGGCATCTCGTCGTCCTGCTGCGCCAATGCCGCGGGCGCGAGCACCCCCAGCGTGCCGGCCAACGCGTAGATCCACGCCGCGCGCACGGACACCCCCGACGCCCCATCCGCCCGCATCGCCCGATTCAGCATGAGCAAACCCCTTGTGAGCGCCTCGCGGGCGCCGCGTGCTACTGGCCGACCAGCCTACGTGAAGCGCCCGCTCCCACCAATCCGTTCAGCAACAATCCGCAACCTACGAACACAGACACCGCGACGTTCATCTTGGTTTCGCAATCGCAGATGGGCTTTGCCGTTGCGTCGGCTGACGCGGGCCCACCGCATTCATAACTCAACAGGGCGCAAGAGTTGCACACAAACCCCAACCCGTTACAGTCAAAGCACATGCAGCCCCGCTGCAAATCCTGCGGCTACTCGCTCGCGGCCCTGTCCGCCGGGCCCTGCCCCGAGTGCGGCACTCCCTTCGACCCCGCCGACCCTTCCACCCTCTACCACCCCGCGCAATCTCTCATGGCCTGCGTCGCCCTCCGCCCTGCACGCTGGCTGCTCGTCCTGCACGGGCTCGTCGCACTCCCCTACACCCTGATGCTCGACAGCCCCAGCCGCCTCAAGGACGAGGAACTGCTCCCGCTCGATCTATTGGTCATCTTCTTCCCGGCGCTCGCCTGGATGCTCGGCTTTGTGCCGCACCTCGGCGGGCGCTGGCTGCTCCGCGCCCGGCACATCCCGCGCCCACGCTGGTCCAAACGATGGCTGGTAACGCCCGCCCTCATTGCGTGCATCATCACCGCTCACCGCCAGAACCTCGTGTGGAACGTGCGGTGGTGGATCGCCCGACCAGCGCTGGAGCGGTACATCGCCGATCCCGCGGCCGCGCCGGCGCGGATTGCGGGGTACGAGGTGGTCGAGATCGAGCGCCTGGAGGGCGGCGCCACCGTGCTCCACCTGGGCTGGCCCGACACCCTCTACTCCGATGGCCACCCGCAGCTCATCCATATCCCTCAGGGTGCACCCGACCCCAAGCGCACGTTCCCATTCGGCGCCCGCTACCCGGTCCCGCGCAACGCCGACCTGGGCCACGACTGGTACGCTTGGGTGGACGAGACGTAAGTCCCCGCCGCTACTGCTTCTTCAGCTCCAACCCTCCTCTGTGCCTCTCCGTGCTTGTCACTCCGCCACTCGGTCAGTCCGTCACTTCCCCCCGCCCTACACTCCGCCCACGTGTCGGGGAGTAGCCCCCCGCCGGTCACCCGGTGGGCGGAGACGGCCGTCAGCACGGGGTCTGGGTCCAGGCCCCCGGCCCCTCCAGGCAGCGCCAGGCAAGACCACACGACCTGTGGTCTGATTGCGCCCGGAGGTCCCCCGCGTGTTCGAACTCTCACCGATTTTCTGGCTCTGGTCGGGTTTCGTCGTCTTCATCCTGGCGATGCTCGCCATTGACCTGTTCGTCCTCAACCGCGAGGCCCACGTCATCCGCGTGAAGGAGGCGATGGTCTGGACGTGCGTCTGCATCGCCCTCGCCCTCATCTTCAACCTCGCCGTGTACTTCATCTACAAGCACAACTGGCTGGGCATCGCCGACCAGTTCCTGGCGACGCACAAACCGGAAGCCGGCCTGACCGATGTGGTGGCGTCGGGCCACAAGATCGGCATGAAGGCCGCGGGCGAGTTCCTGGTGGGCTGGCTGATCGAGTACTCGCTTTCGCTGGACAACATCTTCGTGATCGCGGTCATCTTCGCCCACTTCCGCGTGCCGCTGCAGTATCAGCACCGCGTGCTCTTCTGGGGCATCCTGGGCGCCCTCATCCTCCGCGCCATCATGATCCTCGCGGGCGCCGCCCTCATCTCCCGCTTCGAGTGGATCATGTACCTCTTCGGCGCCTTCCTCATCTTCACGGCCATCAAGCTGCTGGGCAGCGATGAAGAGCCCGACATCGAGAAAAACCTGGTCCTCCGCTGGGGCCGCAAGCTCATGCCCATCACTAAGGGCTACCACGAGCAGAAGTTCTTCGTGGTGGAGGCGGGCCGCAAAATGGCGACGCCGCTGTTCCTGGTGCTGCTGGTGGTCGAGGCCACGGACGTCGTGTTCGCGGTGGACTCAATCCCCGCGATCTTCGGCATCACCCGTGACCCCTTCCTGGTCTTCACGAGCAACGTGTTCGCCATCCTGGGCCTGCGCTCGCTCTACTTCGCCCTCTCCGCCCTCATCCGCAAGTTCGAGTACCTCAACTACTCCCTCGCGGCCATCCTCGCCTTCGTCGGCGTCAAGATGATCATCGAGCAGCACCCGCCCGCGTGGGCCAACAACATCATCGGCGACCTCACCGGCTACCACTGGACCAACGTCCACGTGCCCATCCCCGTCTCGCTCGGCTTCATCGTGCTCAGCCTCACCGCGGGCGTGGTCCTGTCGCTCCGGGCCGCCAAGGCCCATCCCGAAGGCCCGCCGCCTACGCCACCCGCCCCCGAGGTGGTCGACGAACCCCAACCCAAGATCCCGCAGTAATCCCGTGCCGTTCTGATACCGATCCTCACTTTGTCACTCCGTCACTTTGACACTCGTCACTTAGCCCCCCTTGACCAACGAGCATCTTGAAATCCTGGCCTGGTTCGGCATCGGCGTGCTGGTCACCATCGGCCTGCTCGCCATCGCCTCGGCCCTCAAGCTCAACCGCCTCACCACCGAGCAGGCCACCCGCTTCGTCAACGTCGGCCTGCGGCACATCAAGCGCTTCATCATCCTTGTAGTCGGCGTGACGGTGATCCTCGCCGGCATCGTCATGCTCATCGGGCCCGGCCCCGGCCTGGTGGTGATCCCCATCGGCCTGGCCGTGCTCGCGACCGAGTTCCTCTGGGCCCGCCGCCTCCTCAAGCAGTACAAGAACTACGCCGTCAACCTCAAGCAGCAGGCCGACAACAACGAGGTCTCACGCCCAAGGCCCCTCCTCGCGGCCTTCGTCATCCTCGCCACCATCGCCGCCGTCCTGGCCCTCATCTTCCTCCGCGAGCTCCCCTGGAAGCCGGTCATGGCCGTAGCAGGCCCCATCTTCGGTGCCGAGGTCTTCTGGTGCGTCCTTATGTTTCAGCGCTGGCGCCGCCTGCGCACGCCCGCCTCAGCGCGACCCACCCCACTCCTCCCACCTTCACACCAGCCGCCCGCAGAACGGTGCTGATCGCCGGACTCTGACACAAACTTTGCGACGATCTCCTGCTTGCGGTATGCGCCGATATTGCTACGGTGGCCGCCTTTCCGGAGCCGCCCCATGCGCCCGTCCAGCGATCTCGTCGTTCGCCTCACGCCAGCCCTGCTCATCACCCTGACCGCCGCGAGCGCTCAAGCGCAGTGCAGCCCCGGCTGGGTTCCAGGCGTCTCCGCGCCCTTCAGCACCACCGTCCGTACCACCGGCGTCCTCCCCAACGGCGACGTGCTCGCTGGCGGCAGCTCCGGCACGATCGGAACCACACCCATCCACCGCCTCGCCCGCTATAACCCGTCCTCAGCCACATGGTCCAACGTCGGCCCGACCGCGGCGAGCAATGGCGCAGTCTGGGCCGCTCAGCCCCTTGCCACCGGCGACATCATCGCGGCTGGCACCTTCTCACAGCTCGGCGGCGTCACGGTCAACCGTGTGGGCCGATACAACGCCGCCGCTGATACCTGGTCCGACCTCGGCTACGGCACCAACGGCGGCACCGTCCTGGCCATCCTCCCTATGCCCAACGGCGACTTCTACATCGGCGGCAACTTCCAGCGGGTGGCCGGCGTTCTCCGGCAGCATGTCTCACGCTGGAACGCGGCCAACGGGACCTGGGCCAGCCTCAACACGGGCATGAACAGCTCATTCGATGAAGTCCAAGCCCTCGCCCTCGCGCCCGACGGGACCATCATCGTCGGCGGCGCCTTCCTCACGACGACCGGCGTGCTGGGCTCGCCACGGATCGCCCGCTATCACCCCACCACCAACTCATGGTCGGGCCTGGGCAGCGGTGTCGATAACGCCGTCATGGATATCGAGGTCCTTGCGAATGGCGACATCATCGCCGCCGGTTACTTCGCGACCGCCGGCGGCATGCCCGTGAACCGCATCGCCCGCTATTCGCCTTCGACGAACCTCTGGTCCCCTGTGGGCGCAGGAGTCAACGCATCGGCCAGCCCGTACATCAAGGACCTCTGCCGCCTGCCCGACGGGACGCTCGCTGTCGGCGGCAACTTCACGCTCGCCGGGGGCCAGGCCGCAGCGCACATCGCCCGCCTCGACCCGGCCACCGACACATGGTCCAACATCGGGACCGGTCTGGCTTCTGACATCGAGCACATGGCGGTGACCGCGTCCGGCGACCTGGTAATCGTCGGCAGCTTCGGGTCCAGGATCGTGCAGTGGTCCTTCGGAGGCGCGGCCCCCACGATTAACGAACCGCCCGCTGACCTCACGGTCTGCACCGGCTCCGGCGCCTCATTCTCCGTCACGGCAACCGGGGCCTCGTCGTACCAGTGGCGCTTCAACGGGTCCGCGATCGACACAACGCTGAATCCGTCGGGCGCGTCGGCAACCCTCGTGATCCCATTTGCAGCCCCGGAGCACCAGGGCCAGTACGACTGCGTCATCACCGGCGCCTGCGGCTCAGCCACGAGCAGCGCTGCCACGCTGAGTGTTCACTCCGCCGACTTCAACAACGACGGCGACATCGGCACCGACGCCGACATCGAGGCCTTCTTCGCCTGCCTGGGTGGCGCCTGCTGCCCCACCTGCGGCACCTCCGACTTCAACGCCGACGGTGACATCGGCACCGACGGCGACATCGAGTCTTTCTTCCGCGTCCTCGGTGGCGGTCCCTGCTGATCACCAATAGGAACCCCGACCATTAGGAACCCCGACCGTCAGGGAGGGATACAGCCGCGCCCCGCGGCTGTGCCCCCAACCGCACGAATCGCTCGAACGAAAAGAGGCCCGGCGCACCCGCGCCGGGCCTCGTCATTTCCAGTTTCAGTTCTCACTCTTCGGTTCTCAGCACGTCCCCCCGCCCAGCACGCGGAAGAACGCCTCGATGTCCTGGTCCGTGCCGATATCACCATCGCCGTTGAAGTCGGCACTGCTCGTGCACGGCGGCGGCGGGCACGTCCCGCCCAGGCACGCGAAGAACGCCTCGATGTCCGCGTCCGTGCCGATGTCCCCGTCGCAGTTGTAGTCGGCCGTGCCGCAGCCGCCCACGGCCACGCTGGACAGCGTCAGCACGCCCGCGCCCGTGCTGCCGGCGTACCCGCCGACGCGGATGAGGTACTCCTGCCCGGCCGTGACGTTCCACTGCGTCCACGAGTGCAGCCCGCTCGATGTGGTGCAGTTCACGCTGCCGTCGTCGTCGTTGCACGTCAGCACCGACCCGCCCGCAACCGGGCACGACGCCCCGTACACCGCCAGGTCCGTGTCGTAGCTCGAGCCGCACAGCGCCGCCGTGGCCACGCCGTCCACCGTCGCGGTGTAGCGGTACCACAGGTCGCTGCTGATGTTGGGGTCGCTGAAGAAGTTGCAGTTCTCCGGCTCGCTGGGGCCATCGGTGGTCGCCCCGCACGAGTTGTACGTGTACACCCCGTCAGCCACCGGCGTCGCGCTCGCGCAGTTGTCGTTGGGCACGCTCCGCCGCACCTCCATGCCCCAGGTGCCCGAGGCCCCGTTGTAGCCCGAGAGCCGCACGTAGTAGGTCGTGCCCGCCGTCAGCGCCGCGCTGAACCACGAGTCGCGGATGTTGCCCGACGCGCAGTGGGCGTTGAAGTCGTCGTCGTTGCACGCCAGCTGGTTGGCCGTGGTGCCCGGGCAGGCGCTGTGCAGCGACAGCACCGGATCAAAGCTCGAACCGCACGTGGTGAACTCGTACACGTCCGAGCACGTGGGCGTGAAGCTGAACCACACGTCCTTGCCAGTCTGGAAGCCGCAAGAGGTGCCGCCCTCGTTGTTGGCGGTCGTGTTGCTGCCGAACACTGGCGAGTTCACCGCCAGGGTCAGGGGGCTGCCGCAGGTGTCGTTGCTCGGCGCCGCGGCCGTGATCGTCACCTGCTGGGCATCCCACGTGTCCGTGTCGTTGTTGCTGGTGTCCACATCGCCCGGCGCATCCAGCTCCACCCCGATGAAGTACGTACCCGGCGCCACACTCGCCGGGATGAACGGCCCCGGCACGTTGAACGTCACGCTCGACATGGGGCCGAAGTCCCATGTGTAGTTCCACGTCCCTAGCAGCGTGTCACTGGCGCTGATGTTGTTGTTGCTCGAGAGATACACCCGCAGCGTGTACGTCTGGCTGCCCGGGTCGGCGTTGCTCGCGTTCGTGAGCAGCACGTTGGTGCCGCCCGGGAAGCTCGTCCCCGCCTGCGCCGTCGTGGCCGCCGTGCGGAAGCGCAGCGTCTCGGGGTCGAACCCCGCCCCGCGCGTCCCGGTGATGAAGCCGCCCATGTCGGTGACGAACTGCTCCCACAGCTTGGCGTACTGGCCCTGCGTGCTGCGGTTGCTGTTAGAGCAGATCGCATGCACCAGGCGGCTGGAGCCGTCCATGTAATACGCCCCGCTCCCGCTCATCCCGCCCCACACCGCCGTGGTGCAGCCCGCCGAGGTGTTGAACCGCAGCTGGTTGCCCGGGCATGAATCCCACGTGCCCGACAGGAAGTACATCGTCGTGCCCGTGTGCAGCCCACCGCCGCATGTCTGGGCCGGGTAGCTGAAGTTGTTGTACGTCCGCCCCTGGATCGTTCCGCAGTCAAAGCCCCACGCCCACCCGAACGAACCCGTCAGCGCCCCCGCCGAGCGGTCCGTGCAGCGGATCAGCGCCACGTCGTTCTCGAAGCTCCCGCTGTTGATCCAGGTGTTGCTCGCCTGGTAGAACGTCCCGCTCATCCAGCCGAAGTTGTTGATCACCTCCGTCCCCGTCGGCGCGGCATAGGGCCCGTTCACGCTCACGCCGTCCCAGCCCGGGTACACGTAGATGATGTCCGCCCAGTTGTTCACCGTGCGCGTCGTGCCGCCGCTGTCGGTGAACGTCCGCATGTACACGCAGTGCGACGCCGTGATCACCACGCCCGGGTCCTGCATCGAGCCCGAGCCCGCGAACCACCACTGGTTGCCGCCCGTGTCTGTGAACCGCATCGCGATCTTGCAGTTGGGCGAGCGCGGGTAGCTGTCCAGGCTCCCCGCGACGGTCATGCTGCCGAAGCCGCTCAGCGGCTCGGCGTCGATCGGCGTCGCGGCCGTCGCGGGCAGCATCCCGCCCCCCATCCCGCCCGACAGCCCCGATGGCGGCATCACCGGCAGCACCATCTGCTGCCCCGTGCGCGCGTCGTAAACCGTCGACCCGGGATGGAACGCGCCGGGCGCTTCCGCGGGCTCGGGCATGGGGATCGGCGGGATCAGGTGCAGCGGCGGGTGCTGCGGCAGTGGCGCCGGCGCATCTCCAATCCCCGGCTGCCCAGGGCCATGGTCCCCGCCCACAGGGTCGATCACCTGCGCGTGACCAGCGCACGCCAGCAGCACACCAGCGCACACACCAACGCGTGCGGACACCCGGGTCGTCATACCGCCTCCTTGTACTCAAGTACCCCTGGGACTGGCACGCACCCGCGCACCACGAGGGCCGCAACCTACCGCCGCCTGCGCCTTCATGCAAAGGAAATCCCGGCGCCCCCACCACTCATCCACACCTGCGTTTTCATCTCTGCTGCGCTCCAACCCCCGTACCCACAAGCACGTCCAGCCGGTCATCCCATCTTTACAGGCCTTTCATCGCGAGCGCCGCCCGCACCGGTACGCTCCGGATCGCACCAGGAGCGCCCCCCATGCCCGAAGAGACCCGCACCCGCAACAACACCCGCAAGCACACCGAAGCCGGCGAGGGCAGCCGCGCGGCCTCCGCCACCAGCACCGCCCAAAGCCGCCGCATGACCGACCGCCTCGATGAGTCCGGCGCCCCTGTCCTCAACAACAACGACGGTATCGGTCGCGCCGGCAACCCGGCCTCGCCGCCTGTCACCGGCGCTTCCCTCGGCCAGAAGATGGGCAACGCCCAACTCGACCCCGAGACCGCCATCCTCGAAGAAATCCGCATCAAGGCCTACGAACGCTGGCTCACCCGCGGACAGCAGCCCGGCTCCGCGGAAGAAGACTGGCGCGAAGCCGAGAAGGAGGTGCGGGGAAAACTGTGGAGCCGCGGGAGCGGGACCGAGCCCGGGATCTGAGCCCGCGCGCCGTTGACGGAGTGCACCTCTCCGCCGCGCCCGAGCCCGATCTCGACTTCATCCACCCCAGTGGCCTGACAGTTCGCACGCTTATCACACCCCGCTGGCAGCGATCCGCCAGCCTCCCACGCACCTCCCGCGTTGTCCAATAAACCCTGGATCCAACGCGCCTTCGGTCCAGCCATACGCGTACGTCTTGCAATCGGCTTCGCCGGTCCGGTACCCTGCGCAATGAATGAAGATCATTGCTTCCCTTCTCGCAGTCACCCTCCTCGCCACGCTCACGGCCCGCGCCCAGAACTGCTCGGGCTGGTCACCGATCGGTGACCCTGCGCCGCGGGTAGGCGCGTCCTTGGCTTTCGATGCGGCGCGCAGCTGCGTTGTCATGTTCGGTGGCAGCAGCGGTGGCTCCGGCATCGGCGCCTACTCGAGTGAAACCTGGCAGTTTGACGGGCGCGACTGGACGTTCCGCACGCTCGAAGGCCCGCGCCGCACCTCCTACGCCCTCATGGCCTATGACCCCGTTCGGCAGCGCACCATGATGACGGGCGGTACGGCCGTCCAGATCTTCGGCCAGCCCGCGCCCGATCAGCGCCAGACGTGGGAATGGGACGGCTCAGAGTGGACGATGCGGGGCCTCGCGCCAGTCCATCTGTCCGGCGGCATTGACTACATGCCCGGCGTGGGGATCGTCGTCATCCGCCCCAGCAGTTCCGCGAACAACACCTCCGAAGCCTACCGCTGGGATGGCACGGGCTGGACGCTCCTTTCCCAGCCGCTCCCCTACTTCAGTCCGCCAATGAGCTGCGCTTACGACCCCAACCGCGCGGCGATGATCATCGCCGCGGGCAACGGCACCTTCGCATGGGACGGCGCAACCTGTACCCAGATCGCTCCCGCGACCCCGGCCTACCCGCGGTCGATCCGCTACATCCCCGCCCGAAACACCGTCATCGGCTTCGTGTTCTCTGGCCCGGTCATTTACGAGCTCCGGCCCGCCGGCTGGACCGCGATCACCGGACCCACGGGCATGAACGTCTCCGATCCCAGCCCCTCGGCGCCGCTGCCCGACGGTGGCCTGCTGATCTTCGGCGGCGCCGCCACCAGCGACTCGCGCGTCAACTGCTGGCGGTTCGATGGCACAACTATCTTCCCCATCCCACGCCGAGGCCCCATCGGCACCGAAGCACCCGCCATGGCCTACGACAGCGACCGCCATGTTTCCGTTGCGTTCAGTGGCCGGCACGGTCTGTCCCAACTCCTCGACACTACCACGTGGGAGCTCCGCGGCGAAACTTGGCTGCTCCGCGCCTCCTCGGGCCCGCCCGGCCGCTTCGACGGCTCCATGGCCTACGACCCTGTCGCCCGCCTGTGCCTACTCCAAGGCGGCAACGCCAACGCCGTGACATGGTCATGGAACGGCCAAACGTGGACGAATCTCGGAGGCTCCGGCCCCACCGGCGACGGGACCATGACCTGGGACAGTGCCGCTCAGAAACTGGTGTACCACGTCAACAGCGACGCCCGTCCGTGGACCTGGAACGGAACGACGTGGGTCGGCGCCTCTCCCTACACGCCTGTGATGGGCTCACAAGCAGGCGTTGTTTTCGACGCCGACAGGGGATACTTTATCGCAGTCGCCCGCGCCGCCAGCTTCGGCACCTACCGATGGACCGGGTCCGCGTGGACCACCCTCATCAGTCCCCGCCAGACCTCCGAGTACCAGCCCCTCATGGTCTACTCACAGCGCCTCGGAGGCGTCCTCCTGTTCGGTGGATTCAGCGGACTCAATAATGACGGCGGCTACCCCAACCGCACCTACTTCCTCGGCTCCACCGCGAGCAGCTGGGTTGACCTCAACCTCCGGGGACCCTTGGGTCGCAAGTACGCCGGGTTCGTCGACGATACCGCCGCTGAGCGCATCATCATGTACGCCGGCCTGGCCAACCTCCACACCCCGCGAGATACCTGGAAGTTCGCCAGCGGTCCGGCCGCGGTCGCGATCCAGCCCCAGCCCGCAACCGCGCCGCAGGGATCAGCCGCCGAACTGTTCATCATCGCCAAGGGCGGCGGCGTCATCAGCTACCAGTGGCGCCGCAATGGTCAGCCGCTCGCCGACGACACCCGCATCTCGGGCGCCCGCACCGACACCCTCGTGATCGCATCCCTCGGCAACACCGACGCGGGCGACTACGACATTGTCGTCACGAATGCCTGCGGGACGGATACCAGCGTCACCGCGACGCTCACCGTCACTTGCCAGAGTGACTTCAACGGCGACGGGGATATCGGCACCGACCAGGACATCGAGGCCTTCTTCGCCTGCCTCGGCGGCAGCTGCTGCCCCACATGCGGCACGGCCGACTACAACGGCGATGGCGACATCGGTACTGATCAGGACATCGAGTCCTTCTTCCGCGTCCTCGGTGGCGGGGTTTGCTGACCCGGTAGGGCACACTCGAACCCGAAGGACCTGCGGCCGGGCTTCGCTCGCGGTGGCCACGCCGCGCGGAGAACATCAATCCTCCGCCCGCTCCCCCTCAGGCGCCATCTTCACGAGCCTGGGATCAAACCGCGCCAGCACCTCCACAAGGTCCTGCTGCGCCGCCATCACCTGATGGATGTCCTTGTACACGCCCGGGCTTTCATCCGCGCCCGCGCTCAGCACCGTGATCCCCTGCTCCGCCAGCGTCTTCCGTGTCCCGCTCCACGTGAACTGCGACCGCGCGGCCGTGCGCGACATCACCCGCCCCGCGCCGTGCGAGGCCGAGTGCAGCGAGGCCGCGTTGCCCTTCCCGCGCACGACGAACCCCGGCGTCGCCATCGAGCCCGGGATGATGCCCAGCACGCCCGCACCCGCCGGTGTCGCCCCCTTGCGGTGCACGACGAGTTCCTCCTCGCGCCCGTCGATGACGTGCCTCTCCTTCCACGCGAAGTTGTGGTGGTTCTCGATGTCCGCCAGCACCTCCACGCCCAGGTTCTTCGCGATTGCTTTGTGGATGCACGCATGATTCGCGGCCGCGTACTGCCCCATCAGCTCCATCGCCGCCCAGTACTCGCCCCCCGCCTGCGAGTTCAGGTCCAGCCACGCCAGCTGCCGCACCTCGCTGGGCAGGTTGGGGTTGAGCTCCATCGCCAGCCGCGAGTACGTATCGCACACCGCCGCGCCCGTGCCGCGCGAGCCCGAGTGCGTGAGCAGCGCGGTATACACGCCGGGCGGCAGCATGCTCTGATTGCCAGCCTGTTCCCCACTCCGTGCCCCCCGTGCCTCCGTGTTTGGTATTCCCTCCGTTACCGTCAGAGTGCCGAACTCCACGAAGTGGTTGCCGCTGCCGCTGGTCCCCAGCTGCTCGCGGGCCTTGTCCTTGTTCTTCCGCGTGATGTACGTGATGCCCCAGTCCTCATCCAGCACCTCGTGCGACCGCGGCTTCTCGAACCTGGCGCCGATGCCAAAGCGCGTCTCCTGCTCAATCGCCCGCGCCAGCTTCTCGCGCCGGTGCGGCTTTTCGAGGTCCTCGGGCGGGATGTCCAGCACCGTCATCTTCATCCGGCACGCGATGTCGACGCCCACGGCGTACGGGATCACCGCGTTCCGCGTCGCCAGCACGCCGCCGATGGGCACGCCGAACCCCACGTGCGCATCGGGCATCAGCGCCGACGCGACCGCCACGGGCAGCCGACGCGCGTTCTCCATCTGCGCCAGCGACTGCGGCTCGAGCCCCTCGCCCCAGATGGAGATCGGGACCGGGTCAATCAACGGGATCGGGTTTTCAGGTTCGCGCCGTGCCATGCAGCACGGTATGGCACGTCTTCATCTGATCGAGCTGACCCAGTAGACCTATCTGACCTAGGTGCTCATCCCCCCGGCTTCATCCGCGCTACCAGCTCCCGCAGCTCCCCGATCTGCTGCGGCGTCAACTCCACCTTCACTGTCGCAAACTCAAACACCACGCTCCCCGCCGATGCGGCCGCGATCATCGCCTCCGTCGGCACGCGGAACCGCACCAGCTCCTCGCTCCCGCCCACGTACGCGTCGCCCTTCGCGGGCCCTTTCAGCTCGGTCGCATTCCCATCCACCACGATCCGTCCCGGCGCCCCCGAGAAGGCCAGCACCCCCGTGCCCCCCTGCACGCCGAAGCTCCCATCGACCGCACCCTCGGGCTTGTCCGCCGCCCGCACCCGCCCCTTGTGGCTCGAGGTCAGGTACATCGTCGCCCCGCTCACGCCCGAAGCCCCACCCCCGCTGAGCTTCAGCCCCGTCCACTTCAGCGTGATCGCCGTGCGGTCCGCCGCCCCGTCGTACGTCACCGACATCGCTGCCGGCTGCACCCCCGACGACGCCGGGTAGCTCAGCTTCACCAGTTCCGCATCCCGCGCCTTCTTCGCGGCTTCTTTCTCTGCCCTCTCGTCCGTATCCCGCCTGCACGCGGGCACTCCCGCACACATCACCACGAAGAACGCACAAAATAGAGCCGCAAACGCACGCCTCATCACACTCCTCCACACCCCCGCTCCGCGCTCCTCCGTCCCTTCTCCGTGCGCTCCGTGTTCTGCCTTCTGATCTACTGCGGCCGCCACCCCGCCCGATCCGCCAGGTTCGACCACCGCCGCATGTCGCTCAGGTCATCAGGCACGACACTCTCCACATGCCCATCAAACATCACGATGGCTGCACGCCCGAAGTGCCGGAAGTCGACGTGCCCATAGTCCGACGGCTCACGCCCACGATCAAACGCACCCTCCGGCGCATCCCACTCCGACCAGGTCGGCACCTGATTGATCTCACGGCTCGCCCGCCACGGCCCCTCGATGCGGTGCCGCCCCGGGATCACCCGCGTGGTCTCCACCGGGTGATAGCCGCGGCTGGTCGCGAACACCAGCAGCTTGTCCGGGAACCGCGGCTCGTCCACCTTCGTCACGTAGAACTTCCCCCACCGCGTGATCGACGGCTGGTGGAACCCGCCGCGCCGCTGATCGCCCCCCACCCACGTCGTGTTCATGCCGAAGCTCGGGCTCTGCGCGAACATCCACTGGAAGCCGTCGCGCGTCATCGGGCTGTCGGGCAGCTTCGAGAACTCCGACCGCAGCGACCGGTCCACCACCAGCGCCTCCTGCGAGTACCCCAGGTACGGCGCCAGCCGCCACGGGTACCGGCGCGCCACGCTCCCTTCCAGCGGCGCCGCGGCCGTGTCGTTCGAGAACACCCGGATCTGATCTACGCTGAACCCCGGCGTCACCCACTCCAGCGGCAGGAACCCCGGGAGCACGCTGCCCCGCGCATCGCTCGCGTACGCCGCGAACGCCACGCCCGTCTGCCGGATGGCCGCGCTCTCGCGCGTGTTCGCGCCTGTCTGCCGCGCGCGCCCGATCGCCGGCAGGGCGATGGCCAGCAGCAGCGCCACGATGCTGATCACCACTAGCAGCTCGATCAGCGTGAAGCCCGCCCCTCGCCCCGGTGTTGTTGCCCGTGCACGCGCCACGTGAGCTCCTACGCGTCCACCCGCGTCCCCGCCCGCAGGTCCACACTCTGTACGCCCGCCACCGTGTTCAGCTCCCCGACCAGCGTGCCCGCGCTGCCGGCATCCGCCAGCCGCAGCAGGTACGTGAAGTCTGTGGCCGCACCCTGCCGCGCGGTGGTCACCCCCGTCAGCCGAAACCCCGCGCTCCGCTGCCGCAGCACCCCCTCCAGCCCCGCGCCGCCTGCCTG
>Ga0196963_10000386_pt1 | contig 41838 bp, 20 predicted proteins | sample S1_5metaG_FD_148600 | JGI IMG/M metagenome (GOLD analysis project Ga0196963, IMG submission 148600) | Soil microbial communities from Anza Borrego desert, Southern California, United States - S1_5 | ecosystem: Environmental > Terrestrial > Soil > Desert | place: USA: California | collected... | reverse complement strand
CGGGTCAGAGAGCGGGCCCTCCGATCGGCGTTCACCCGCGTACATCCGCGGTTCCAAGTCTGCTTCGTGTTTCGCGTGCCTTTCGTGGTCGGACCCTACTTCACGCCCTTGAGCGTCTCGGTCGCCTTGGCCTTGATCGCCGGGCTCGTGGCCTTGTCGGCGGCGGCCTGCAGAGCGGCCTTGCGCTTGGGGGCGGGGATGCCGCGGTTGCCCTTGCTCGCGACCGTGACGATCGCGTTGGCGGCTTCGTCGGCGACCGACGCGTCGGCGTTGAGCTGGGCGACCAGCGCGTCGAGGGCCGCGGCGCTCCCGACGGCGGCGAGCGCGGCGATCGCCTGCCGGCGCTCTTCGGGTCGCGTGATCAGGGGCAGGACTTCGTTGATGCGTTTCAGGCGGTCGGCCTCGGGCATCTTCTTCGTGCCGGTGGCGAACTGGAGGTAGCCCCGCGTGGCGAGCACCTTGTGGGCGGGCTTCTTGCCGGTCTTGGCGAGGTTCATGAGCGGGTCGAGGACGGCGGTGTCTTCGGGCCAGCGGTTGGGCCAAGTCGAGAGGGTGCGGACGGCCTCGTCGGCGAGGGTTTCGTCGGCGTCGTTGGCCGAGGCGACGACGGTGTCGAGCGCCTCCTTACCGCCCGCGCCCGCGAGCGCGCCCAGCGCCGCGATGCGGAGTTGCGGCTCGCCGGTCTTGGCGACGGGCAACAGCAGCGGGACGACGGCCGCGCCCCACCGGCCGGAGATCGAGCGGACCGCCTTGGCGATCGCGTCGCGCTCGGTTTCGGGGGCCTTGGTCATCAGGCGGAGCAGGTCGGGGACGAGCTTGTCATCGCCGTTCGCGCCGATCGCCTCGAGCGCGGCCGCCTTCACGGTCGGCTCGGGGTCCTCGATCGCCTTCACGAACTCCGCCATCGACCCTTCGAGCTTGCGCTGCTCGGCCAGCTCGATCAGCACGCGGCGCGGCTTGCCGGTGGCGGCCTTCAGGCGGGCGAGCAGGTCGGCGTCGATGTCCTTGCCGGGCATGCGGGCGAGCGACGTGATGGCCGCCTGTGCCAGCGCCGCGTCGGCCCCGGACGCGGCCTCGATCAGCACGGGGACGCTGGAGATGTTGCCCAGGAACTCGAGCGTCTCTGCCGCGGTCGTGCGGACGCCGGGCGCGCCGCTCTTGGCGGCCTCGGTGACGACGGGCAGCACCTTGGCCTTGTCGGTCGGGCGGTCGGCCAGCGCGAGGATCAGCAGCGACTGGCGGTCGGGCGTGGTGCGGGCGAGCTCGCCGATGATCGCGTCGGCGACCTCGGGGCCCTGCAGCTCGCGGGCGGTGCGCATCGCGATGCGGAAGATCTCGCGGTCGGGCGAGCGGAGCTGCTCGACGAGCAGGGGGGCACCGGCCGGGCCGCGGGCGAGGATCGCGCCGCGCGTCGCCTCGAGCACACGCTGCTTGGGCATCTCCGGCGCGGCGCGGACGGCGTCGTACAGCTTCACGGCGTCGGCGGCCTTGCCCTCGGCGAGCCACCGCTCGGCCACGAGCACCGCGCCCTCGGCGGCGGCGCTGCGGACGGCCGCGGGGCCGGTCGTCAGGCGCTGCGTGAGCGGGCCGGCGGCGTCGGGCCCGCCGATGTGCCCGAGCGCGACCGCGGCGGCGGCGGCGACTTCTTCATTCGTATCCGCGAGCTTCTCGGCGAGCGCGGGGACTGCCTTGACGTCGCGGCGGACCGCGATCGAGTTGATCACGCCCACGAGCGGGCGGTCCTTCAGCGTGCCGACCGCCGCGCGCAGCGCATCATCCGCGGCCGGGTCCGTGATGGCCTCCAGCGCAATGCGTGCCCACGAGTTGAGCTCGGGGTCCGGCAGCAGCGCCGCCAGTGCCGGCACCGACTGCTTCGTGCCCCACACCGCGAGCTGCTTGCACGCGATGCCTTTGTCGCCCTTAGCCGCGTCGGCGGCCGAGATCAGCTTGATCAGGTCGGCTTCCTTCGGGGGCGGGCCGCCGTTGACGACGACGTCGGCGGCCCGGGTGTTGAACGAGAGGCTCGCGAGCAGGGCGAGCGCTAGGAGGCGTGTCTTGGCGAGTTTCATGGGGTTGGTTCCGGTCTCGTTTGTCTTTGAAGGCTTGATGTCCCCGAGCGGCGAGGCCGTTGCGACGTTGCCGGTGGTGTTCGAACGGTCGTTGCCATCGTCGCGGGGGCCTTGTCGTGCCGGCTAGATCCTTCGGAGTACCTCAGGATGACGGACCGCGCCGTCACGCGGAGTGTCCGATTTCGCTGCGTCCTCTGCGTCTTTGCGGTGAATCCTCACACGCGCCACGGCTCGCGGCGCGCCTCGGAGCGCAGGCGGTTGGCCTCGGCGTCGTTGACGAACTCGCACTTGGCCGGGTCGAACTTCAGCTTGCGGTTGAGGAACAGCGCGATGTTCGCCGCGTTGCACGTGATGTGCGACCAGCAGGCGGCGTCGGCGTTGGCGCGGGGCTGGCTGCGCGACTTCACGCAGTCGAGGAAGTTGCGGACGTGGAAGTTCGCCGGGTACCCCCCGATCTTCTGCCGCCGGCCGGCGAGCAGATTGGCGTTGCTCGCCATGATGTCGCCGTCGTCGGCGGTCTCGACCCAGCCGTCGGACCCTTCGAAGCGAACGGGGCACGAGCCGAGCGGGAGCCAGCCGTCGTCGCGGAAGACGAGCTTGACGCCGTTGGCGTACGTGCAGACCAGGCGGTTGCCCTGGGGTTCGTATTCGATCGGCGCGGTGCCGTCGGCGTCGTTAGCGACCTGGCAGAGGTCGGCGCAGTGGCTGCCCCACTCGAGCGTGCCGCCCCCGCCCATCCCGCCGACGAACCCGCCGCCCTTCTCGAAGTTGAACGAGTTGGTCAGCGCCTTGTTGTACGGCCGGTACGCCGCCGGCCCGAGCATCATGTCCCAGTCGAGCTCCTCCTTGGGCGGCGCGGGCTCGGCCGGGTACCAGCCGCTCATCTTGTCGATCAGCCCGCGCGGCTGGGCGTGGAGCGCGGTCAGCTTGCCCAGGCGCCCGCGGCGTGCCAGGTCGATCGCGTACATGAAGTGCGGCAGGCTGCGCCGCTGCGTCCCCGCCTGGAAGACCCGCCCCGTCCGGCGGAACACGTCCGCGAGCATCAGGCTCTCGTTGATCGTCTTCGAGCACGGCTTCTCGCAGTACACGTCCTTGCCAGCGCGGGCGGCGATCGACGACGCGACCGCGTGCCAGTTCGGCCCGGTCGCGATGATCACCGCGTCGATGTCCTTGCGGTCCAATAGCTGGCGGAGGTCGTTGTAGGTCGCGCAGTCCGTATTGCCGTTGCGCTCGTCGGCGGCCTGCTTGGCGGCGGCCTTGCGCTTGGCGTTCACGTCGCACACGGCCAGCGTGTGCACGTCGTTCTCCGCTAGGAAGCACTTGAACACGTACGACCCGCGGTTGCCGATGCCGATCGCGCCCAGCGTGATCCGCTCGCTCGTCGGGACCGCCCCGTCCTTCCCCAGCACGTGGCCGGGGATGATCATCGGGGCGGCGACGGCGAGCGCGCTCGCCTTGGCGGCGCCGCGCAGGAAGCGCCGGCGGCTCTGGAGCTTGTTCGAAGGGGAGGAAGAGGACTGCTGCGATCGGGGCATGCTCGTCTCCTGTGTGGTCGGACCGCGAGTCCGACGCCTGCGCCTTTACGGCTGATCCGCGATGTGACACCCGCGCGCGAATACGTCACGGCCGCGCGGGGCTAAGTCGCACTACGTTACCGGCTCGGCCCGCCGTCCGCCACGCCGCGCGCCGCTGCCATGGCCACGCGCCGGCACGGCGGCGCGACGGGCTCTTGCGACCGCGCAAGATTCCTCGCGCTCACCGGCGCGCGCCGCCGGCTTACGATGGTCCGTACCTCAGACCTGTCTACCCGAAAGGAGCGGCCGCGCTGATGCGTTACGTCATGAAAGAGAAGCTGTGGTCGTGGGCCGACGACTTCACGATCCGCGACGAGGCCGGCGCCGACCAGTTCGTCGTCCGCGGACGCGTCTTCAGTCTCGGCGATAAGCTCTCGTTCACCGACCTCGCCGGCCAGGAACTGGTCTTCATCCGCCAGAAGCTTTTGAGCTGGGGGCCGACGTACGAGCTCGAGCGGGGCGGCGGCGGCGCGCCGACCGCGGTGGTGCGCAAGCACCTCTGGACGTTCTTCAAGGACCGGTTCACCGTCGACGTGACCGCCGACGGCGCCACGCCCGACGACCTGGAGGTGCGCGGCGACTTCTGGGACCACGAGTACGAGTTCGTCCGCACCGACGGCCGATCGGCGGCCCGCGTGTCGAAGCAGTGGTTCAGCTGGGCCGACACGTACGGCGTCGACGTCGCGCCCGGCGAGGACGACGTGCTGATCCTCGCGTGCACGGTCGTCGTCGACCAGGTGATGGAGAAGCGACGGCGGTGACGGGGGGGAGTAACCCTTTCGTTCGCCGGGGCGCGGGCTCACACGAACCGTGCGACGAAATCGCTGTACGCGTCGCGCACCGGCAACTCCGTGTCCCGCGTGACGCGCCGCCGGGTCGCGCGGACGACCTCGCCGGTCACCGGGTTGCGGCCCTCCTTCCCGTACGCCTCCCAATACAACCCCGACCCGCGCCGCTGCCACGCCGGCAGGTCATTGAAGTTGATTCCGTGCTGGAACAGCAGCTCGTTCTTGTCGGCGACCGATTTGCCGAGAAGGGCGTGCGACGCCTCGTCAGGCGACCGACCCTGTTTCCGGAGCAGCCAGTAACAATGGGCACTCAGCGCGTTGCGGTGCGCGTCCTCGGTGCGCCAGCGGAAGTAGTCCACGACGTCGCCGGGCCGGGGCAGCTCGCAGATCCGGCAATCGAACGACGCGACCGCCCCCAGGCCGAGCGCGAACGTCGCGCTCGCGTGCCCGGCGAATACCGAGTTGAGCTTGCGCGTCTTGCGGTCGAACAGCCCGCACCCGAGCGGGAACAAGAGTGAGATCTCGTCGCTTTGCGTGAACGCGTACGTCGCGTCGAACTCGGTCAGCAGGGCCCCGGCCGTCGCCAGCATCAGGTCGCGGAACCGCGCGTCGAACGGCGCCTCGAACGCGTGCACCTCCTTGGTCAACCGCGTGAACCCCCGGCCGTCCAGCCGGGCGACGATGTAGACCCCCGGCAGCACGCGCAAGTCGTACGCCGTCTCGAACACCCGCATCCGCGCGTCGAGTTCGTCAAACTTCATCCGCCGGCCCGTCCTTCCACGCCTCGACCACGAACCCGCCGGCCCCGTCGGTACGGACGTACCACAGCCGATCGAAGCCCTCGGCCGGCGACGGGCACACCAGCCGCTTGTACGTCCCGAGCAGTCCGACCCGTGGCACGACCTGCTCGGCCGGCCGCTGCTCGTTCCGGACCGTGCAGTCGGCGACGCGCGATTCAAAGTAGCACCCGACCACTTCGAAGTGATGCGCCTTGGCCGGGGCGACGTAACGGGCCCGCTCCTCGGCCGTCGGGTTCGTGTTGTCGATCACCGTCGGCTGCTTCGCCGCCAGGCATGCCTCGAACAGGAGGCGCTCCCGGTGGCGGGTGCGCAGCATGTCCATGCCCAGACGGACGTGCGTGTCGACCAATCTCTGACGGTAAAAGCTGGACTTCCCGCTCCCCTGAAGCCCGATGAAGACGATGAGTTGCATGGCCGCGCCGCGATCCGCTCACTTCCCCACGCAATACAACGCCCTATCCGACCGAATGAACAACTTCCCCCCCGACACCGCGATCCCCGCGTTGAACGTCGACCGGTCGCCCAGGTCGTTGAACGCCAGTTGCTCGAACTTCGGCGTAGCCGCGACCACGATGATCTTCCCGTCGCGCGTCGTGTAGTAGACCTTGCCGTCGGCGAGCAGCGCGGGCGCGTACACCTGGGTGAACCGCCCGCCCACATGCTGTTCGTAGACGACCTTGCCGGTCTTGGCCTCCGCGCAGTACGCCGTCCGGTTGTTCTCGTTCATCCAGTAGATGTGGCCGTCGTGGAAGACGGGCGACGACACATTCGAGCCCTTCGTGCCCGTCCACAAACGGTGCGACCCGGTCACGTCCGCGCGCCCGCCGGCCTTCACCGCCAGCGCCCCGCCCGAGCGCCCGCCGATGCAGTAGACGACCCCCTCGTTCGCCAGGACGCACGGCACCATGTACCACCTGATGTCCGTGTCGCACGACCACAACTGCTTCCCGGTCGCCGGGTCGAACGCGAGGATCTTCTGCATGATCGGCACGACGATCTCGCTCGCCCCGCCCGGCAGGTTCACGACGACCGGCGTGTTCCACGCCTCCTTGATCCCGCCTGCCCGCCATGCCTCCTTACCGGTATTCTTGTCGAGCGCGATCAGCGACGAGCTCTCCACGCTCGCGTTGACGATCACCTTATCGCCCGCCAGCACGAGCGACGCGCCGGACCCCCACCCGTTCAGCCCATTGCCCACCGGCGCCCGCCAGGCCTCGCGCCCGTCCACCAAGTCGAGCGCGACGACGCCCGACTTCCCGAAGAAGCAGTACAGCCGCTTGTCGTCGGCCACCGGCGTGTTCGACGCGTACCCGTGCTCGTCCCGGATCTTCGGCTGCTCCGGCAACTCCGCCTTGAACGACTTCTCCCAGATCGTCTTGCCCGAATCGCGGTCGAGGCACAGCACGTGCCGCTTGAGGTTCTCGGGGCTCCCTTGGTCCTGCCGCGGCACGTTGTACCCCGTGTAGCACGTCAGGAAGATCCGCTTGCCGACGATCACCGGCGTCGACGACCCGGGCCCCGGAAGATCCACCTTCCACGCCACGTTCTCCGCCTGCGACCACGTCACGGGCAACCCCTTCTCCGCCGACGCCCCCTGCGCCCCCGGCCCGCGGAACTGCGGCCAATCCCCCGGCACAACTTCGGCGAAACACGCGGTCGAGATCATCGCGGAAACGACGAGAGCGGCGGCTCGGTTCATGGGCGCGGTTCTCCTTGGTCCTCGATCGTAACCAGCGCCCGATTGAATCGCGATGGAATTCCCGTCGTCAGACCGTCCGCCGCGCCGCCGTATCCCCCGCACGTCCCGCCGACCGCGCGCGGGCCACCCCTCTCACCCCACACCGGAGACCCCGCCATGACGGAGGCCGACTAAGTCAACGAACCGCTCTACTGCATGGTCACCCTCAACCGCCCGTGCCCCGGCGGCCACGAGGAGATGGTCAGTTGGATCCCCCAGGCGCTCGCGCGCAAGGGACTCGTCGTCGACCTCAAGGACAACGAGACCGGCCGCCGAACCTGCGGGTGGACCGTGATGGACGACGGGACCAACCCCCGCCCGTACCGCACGCTCAACGCCCGCTCGCGCGACTACAAGAAGACCCGCGACGCGTCGGACATCTGACCGCGGAGGTAGCCGCTTCGGCGCCTAGAGCACCTGTTCGCAGGTCCGTCCTCGCAATGGCCGCGGCAGTGGCTTCGCCTCTTCGCGAAAGTCATCCAACAGGTCCTGCAAACTCGTCATGGAAGCGCTCTAATCACTCACCGAGAATACTCCAACCGGCCCCGGCACCCACCGGGGCCGACCTCGTTGGTATGCGCTCGACCGCTTACGCCGCCACCGCCTCCGCGACCGTCCCCCGGATGTCGAACGCCGTATCCAGCCGGCACCGCTGGAGCAGCGAGTGCACCATCGGCGGGACCGCCGCCAGGCGGAGCTTCGCGCCGATGTCGCCGAGCCGGTTCGCAAACCGGAGCAGCGCCCCCATCCCGATGCTCGACAGGTACGTCGCCCCGCCCAGGTCGACGACGACGATCTCGGGCCCCATCTCCAGCGCGGCGGCCAGCGCCTTGCTCAGCGCGTTGTCCTCCCCCACGCCCGTGTGCTTGCCATCCTCCCCGACCATCGCCGTGATCCCCACCTCCCCGGCGACCTGGACCACCACCACCCCCGGCGGCAAAGCGCGAGCCCCGCCGACCGTTTCGATCGTCACACGCATCGAATCCATAACGACGTCCTGTTCTTGATCACGACGCGGCCCGCCCTCATTTCGAACCCGGCGCCGGCGACGATAGCAATTTCGAACAGTTTGGCAAACCCCGGCTAACACCGCGGACGCGTCCTCACCCGCCGCACCTCATCGCACCGCCTGCGCATCTCGAACCGCCCGCGCCAGAAGTGAACCGCGCCAGTTTCGAATCGACCGACTTGTAGGTCCCCATCCCGTCCTCCGGCGGCCCCCCCCTCTTTCCGCAGGTGCGTCGCCCGCCACATCGGGTGATCCGGCGCGATCGCCCACCCGTGGCCGGCGTCGTCGAACTCCGGCACGTACGTCCCCCGCAACTCCTCCGCGTCGCCCACCGCCGGTCGGGCCGCGTCGCGCGGCGTCACGACCAGCGTGATCGTCCCCTTGTACCGTCGCCCCTCGATCGCCCGCGGCGTGTTCGACCCCGGAGTAGTCCTCGTCCGCGTCCGCGTACGTCGACGGCGGCGCCGCCACCTCCACGCCGACCGTCGCCGGACAGGCCGCCCGCAGCGCCGTCACGAACCGCACCGCGCAAGCCGCGAACCGCGCCCCCGCCGCCCGGTCGGCCACCGGCGAGGCGTCGGTCACGGCCGACGACCCGGGATCCGTCCGGTACCCGAAGTGCCGCCGCCGCGCCGCCTGCTCCCGCGCCTGCCGGACGACCCCGCCGTCAAATTGCCCCGCCGTGAACCCCACGTCGCGCGCCCCCGACGGCGGGATGACGAAGCACCGGGTCACGCGCGACCCCAGCACCGCGTCGACGAACCCCAGCCGGTAACCGACCCGGTACGCCCCCCGCTTTTCCGCCGGCCCGTCGTCGTACGGCGTCCGCTCGCGCACCGGGACGTCCTTCGGCAAATCGCTCGCCGCGAACGCGTCGAACACCCGGTCCCAATCCTCATCCCCCTCACGCGGCAGCCGCGCCGCCACCGGCGCCGCCGCCGCTGCCGACATCTCGCGGGTGGACGGTAACGTCGCCGGCCGTACCGCCGGCGCGCCAGCCACGCCGCCGAGCCGCGCCCGGTCATCAGCCGCGCCGTGCTGTCATCGGCGACCGACCACTGTGTGACGACGGTGCACGGCACACCGGCCGCCGCGAAGGTCCAACTCAGGCCGAGGACCCCTTCCCCGTCCAACCGTTGTCCCCGGGCCGTATCGCACGCGCCGAGCACGGCGAGGTCGGCCGACGGTTTCATATCGAGGATCTCGCGGGCGTAGAGCATCCCGTCGTCCGCGGGCTCGCCCGCCGCCGCCGGGAGGGGCGGCCGCCGGGCGGCGGGCGCGGCCGCAACTCCCGCCGAGCGGGCGAACGCGAGCGCCGAGTAGAGCGGGGCGTCCCGGTTGAGCAGCCCGTGGGTGGCGAAGTGGAGGTGCCGGGCGGCGTTCATGTGGTCGAGGACCGCCCGTTTGGTCGCGGCCGCGCCGCTCAGCGCGGGGGCGCCGTACAGGGCGGCGACGCGCTCGGCCTCGAGCGCCGCGGCTGGCAGGGCCGGCAGGCGACCGTCCAGGGCCGGGCCGCCGACCGACAGGATCGCGGCCGCGCCCGCGGGACCGGGGCCCGCGCGGCGCGCGTCGGCGGCGGCGACCATGCGCACCGCCGCCGTGGCGGACGGGGCGTAGCTGAGCGCGTGGGTCTCGCGATCCAGTACTTCCCGCCGGCGTCGACTAGGGCTTGGAACGGCAGGCCGTGAAGCACGTCGTCCGGGACCAGGACGACGTGGTCGCGGCCGGCCAGGTCGGCCGCGGCCGCGGCGACGTTCCCGAGGACCCGCAGGGCGGCCCGGCTCGTCACGCTCGGCCGTCAGGATGTCGTGGGCCCGGCGGAAGGCAGCCACCGCGGCGTCGTGCCGACCGGCCGCGGCGTGCACCCGGCCGCGGGCGTTTTCGCACACCCGGCCAGCGCCCGGTCACCGGCCGCCGTCGCCAACTCTGACGCGATGTCACAGAGCCGCGCAGCCAGCGCCCCATCCGCCCGCTCGGCTTCGGCCGGCACCGTGTCCGACAGGTACTGGGCGGCCTCCCGCCAGTCGTTGTCGGGGTCCGAACGGATCAGCGCCGCCCGCGCGCCCGCGTCCGGGGCCTTCACGAGCGCGTTGAGCAGGTCGCCGACGGCGAGCGTGTGCCCGGCGAACGCCCAGCCGGCCGGCCCGCGCACGAACGTGCAGTTCCAGATCACCGGCTGTTCGGTCGTCCGCCCGTCCGCGGTCAGCCGCCACGTGAACCGCAGCCGGACCGTCGCCCGGGTCCCCGGTCACGTCCCACCGCGAGAATCGCGGGCCCGCACACTCGACCTTGTCGTGCCGCGCCATCCGCCGGGCGAACGCGGCGAACTCGTCCGGGCGCCCGACCCACTGGTCTGCCGCCGCCAGGACCGCCCCAAGGGCCGCCACGTCGCGCGCCCCAAGGGCGCCCAGTAGCCGCTCGCCGGCGGCCCGGACGTCCGGATGCTCCGGGGCCGCGGGGGCCGCGTGGCCGGCGCCCTGCGACCGTGTCGCAAGGGCCAGGAAGACGTGCGTGACGACGACCACGCGCGTTGACCGCCGCCACGTTCGGGTTGAGCCGGAGCACCTCCAGGTTTTCTCGCAACACGTTCGCGTTCAGCGGCACGCCCGGGCCGCCCGGCCATACACGCGGCAGCACGAAGTCGTCCCGCAACCGCCGCGGGCGGTCGCCGGTCAGGCGCACCCGGTCGAGCGTGCCCTCGACGATCCGGAATGTGATCACCCCGTCCCTGAACTCCTGCGGCGGGATGACCGCGCCCGAATTCACGTACCCCGCCTTGACGTACGCGGTCGTTATCGCGACCCGCGCGGCCTCCAGGTCTTCGAGCGTCAGCATCCGCTTCGCCAGAATGTCCTTGACCGCGTGATTCAATACCCGTGCCTCCACGCTCCGCCGCCCGTCATAGACAAACTCCCTGACCTCGATCCGATCGCCTGGGCCCAGGAGCCGGTCGGGCAACGCGTCGGGGCGGACGGCGGGGGGCGGTGCCGCAGCGGTGCCGGGGGGCGCCGGCACCAGCGCGTTGGTGACGGCGGCGGCTAAGACCATCCAGCACTTGGGCATAGTTGTTCGCATGATCTAGGCTTCGCCGGCTCATCTTCCGATGCGCTACCGGCTTCCGGGCCCCCATGATAACGGGCGAGCGAACACTACAACTAGCCCCGTAAACCCTCGTCGACGCTCCAGTACTAAGCGAATCGCAATGCGAACCAGCCGGCGCGGGTAGACCCGACACGGGGCATCCGCGCGGTTGACGATCCGGAGCGGCGCGGAAATGTATGGCAATCGGGACAGCGGATCGCCACACAGGACTTGCTGAGCAGGATGAGCTGAGGGCGAAGTCGTCCGGGTTCCAAGTCCATGAAAATGCGACGGGCCGCGCGCGTTCGACGTAGCAGGCGTCGTCGAGCCTACGATCTCCGGGAGGAGGGTGCCCGCAGGTCCAGACCACCCGCCGGTTGACCTTCTTGACCCAGCCCCGCTTATCCGGGCTGAAGGGGGGTAGCTGGGGTAGGGCTCGCCCTACTCTTGGCTTGTCTTGCTGTGGCCATTGTGTCTCCTGTGTTTGGGGCCAACACGCCAAAAGGCACGGGCGATCCGTCGCCGTAATTGGGTGACGCCGGGAGAAGCAGGGCTGGTCAGCGGCTACCTAGAAATACGTCCAGCCCACGGAATGGGGGGTGGCGGAGGGGGGTGGCGACACGGGGAAACGAACCCACGGCCCGCACGCCGCTTGGTCGCGGAACACCGGAACGCCGGAACGCCGGAACGCCGGAACGGCGGAACACGGGGGTCACGTGGGGGTGTGCGTGCGGAACAGCGGAACGGCGGAACAGGGGGCGAGTCGGTAGTGTCACTACCGCCAAGGCGGTAGTGCGAGGTAGTGTCGCTGAACCGGTGGGTGAGCGTATTTCCCTTTGCAGCGGCGACGGGTCCGTCGCCGAGCCCGGCGGGGCCGGGCTGATCTAAACGGAGGAGGTGAGATTCGAACTCACGGGACCCTTGCGGGCCCACCGGTTTTCAAGACCGGTGTGGATATCCCTCATGTGTTTTGCCTGTCAACAATTAGAGTCGTCGTGGGTTTCTGCTTGGCGTCCTGCTTGTCGCCGACTCTCGGCCGCATCCCGGCCGCCAAGTTGGCGGCGTTGATGCATCCTCGTTGGCACCCAGATCTACACAGACGGTCGGCAGGCCGGTCTGGGCATCGTCGATCCTGGCGACGCTAGACAGGGTGAGCCGGACGTCGTCTCTCATCGACGCGACGCGGTGCCGCCGCGCCGCGACGTACGCGACTTTGGGCGTCGTTCGTTTGTCCTCGATCGTGCGGCTTCACCGCAACTTGGGAAAGTGGGTCGAGCCCGTGGCGGTCGTCTTCTGCACGACGTACGCGCGAGCGGCGCCGGGGCGCCGGCGGACCGTGTCGGTCCACGCGAACACGGCCCGGCGGCGGACGACCTCCTGCGTGAGGTCGTCGGGGTCGACCAACTCCACGCCGGACGGGGCGGGACCCCACGCGAACCGAACGCACTCGTCCGGCGCGTCGAGGCCCGCGTCGACCGGGCCACGGATGACGGCGTACGCCGCGCCCGGCGTCGGGGTCACCGGTTCCGCGACGATCCGCAGGTCCAGGTCGACCGTCGGCCGAACGCTCGGGTCGATCTCCGGGCCCGCCAAGATCAGGCGCAGCCGGAGCACGTCGCCGACCTCGAGACGCGTCCCACAGAGTCCGACGAGGTCGAGGGCGCCCTCCTCGATGGGGAGGGTGTTCTCGGTCAGGTCGATCGCCGGGAGGACTCCGGCGGCGGGGTTGACGGTCCGCAGGGGGATCGCCACGCCGGACGTGTCGATGACGCGGTAGACCTCGAGCTTGCCGGCGTACGCGGGGTCGGCGAGGGGGTCGCGGTAGAAGACGTAGTGGATCGGGCCGGCGGTGTTGTACTCGCGGCGGTCGGCGGCGAGGACGAACGTGCGCTCGACGGGGTCGCCCGTCGCCGGCCTGGTCAGGACGACCGCGGTCGTGCGCGCCGCGAGCGAGGCGAGCGCGCGGTTGTACTCGGGGTCTTCGAACGACAGGTAGGTCGGGGCGAACACGCTCGGCACCTGGGACGCGATGGCCCGGAGGCCCAAGTTCAGAGTCTGTCGGTAGCCGTCGATCCGGTACCCGAGCGCCGCGCCGCCGTCGCGCGGTGGCAGCTGGCCGGCCCTGAGGCCGGCCGCCAACCGGAGCGTGACCGGCTCGCCATGGCGATAGGCGGAGACGCGTTCCGCGAGCGCGGCTCCGGTGGCCGGTTTGAACCAGAGGACCCAGGTCCTCGGGCCCATCGGGTGGGCGTCGGCCGGCGTGAACGGCAGCGCACCGATCCCGTCGGTCAGGGTGAGGGTGAACGTCCAGGAGTCGATGCCGTTCGCACCGGCGGTCTGGTCGTGCGCCCCCGCTGGCACTGTGGCGATCAGGGCGACGGTGCCGTCCCACCCGGGGGGGATTTCGGTCTCAGCGAGTGCGCGGGGCGCACGGTCCGCTGCGGCGTTCCGCTGCGGCTCGTCCGTAATCGATGCGATCTCGTCACCGGTCGGCGGGCGGAGCACGAGCTCGAGCCCCACGGCGACCACGGCGGCGGCGTCCGGGGCCAGCAGCATGAGCGTGCCTCCGGGTCGGTCGGCGGCGCGGAGCGTGCGGTAGCCTGTGCCGTCCGGGGCGGCCGGCACGAGGTCGAACCACGAGCCCCACGGCACCAGCGCGGTCTCCTGTCGGCCGTGGCGGTTGTCCGGAAGGCGGACGGGGCGAGGGAAGCGGTGCTGGACCGGAACGCTCCCGGACGTGTGGACGTCGCCCGGGTCCGCAGGGCGGGTGGGGTCGCCGGTGGCGACCGGCGCGCCCCTGGGGTCCACCGGGACGCGCTGGGTGATCAGGGTCTCGCGGAACGCGAACGAAACCCCTGGGCGCAGTGCGGTCAGCACGGTGTCGCGCCCGCCCGGGAGGACGGGCTGCCAGGGACGCTGGCCGCGAAGGTCGCCGTCGACGTCGACGTCGGCGTCCGCGCTCGCGTCGGCGTCGATCTCTACAAATGACCGGGCCAGCGCGGCGGGCCCCGGAAGGGGCATGGCGGGCCAGGTGGGGAAGAACGCCGGCAGCGCCGGCGCCCGGAACGCCGCCGGCAGGAGGCGGCGGTCCGCCGGGGCCGGGACGAACGACTGGACCGCGGCCGACAGGCCCTGCCACCACACCGTTCGCGCGGCCGACGGTTGTGAACTGCCGGGCCCGGCGAAGAGCGCCGGCCCGGCCGTGCCGAGCAGGGGCGCGGTGGACGCGTCCTGCGCGTCGGTCGGGGCGCGACGGCGGTAGGCGGTCGAGAGGCGGATGCCGGACAAACCCCAGGGCCAGCCCTTGAGGTCCAAGAGCTGGTTCGCCCCGCCGGTCCCTGCGGGTTGGACGTAGTCCGGGAGCGGCTTGGGCCGGGCGTCGAGCCGGACGGGCTGGGCGCCGTCGACGAGCGGGGAGGCGAGCTCGAAGTCCGCCGCGTCGCGCGGGGGCGGGACCGCCGGCCCGCGGAACTGCCCCTCCCGGCAGCGGATGCCCTGGGGCGGCGGCTGGAGCGCGGACGAGCGGGTGACGATCGCCGCGGCCTGGGCCGGGAAGGCCGAAGGGAGCCGGAACCGGGCGCGGACGTCGACCCCGACCGGCACGGGGGTCCCGTTGTTCGCGATCGCCCGGACCGTGCGGATGCGGACGGCGCTGACCGGGGAATCGGCGGCGAGGCGCGCGTGGGCCCCCGCGCCCCAGTCGGCGAGCGCGCGATCGAAGGCGTCCTGGGTCTGGGCGGCGGCTTGGTCGGGGTCGGGCGTGCTGGCCTGGGCGGCGACGATCAGGGCGCGCCGGCGGCCGGCGTCGAACGCGACGAGCTCGCCCGCCGCGATCAGCGGGGTGGCGGTCGCGTCCACCGGCCAGCCGCGGACGCCCAGCGCGACGAACGGCGGGACCGCGACCGCGACGGGCTGGGGGTCGGACCGGCGGCCGGCGGGAATGAGCGTCGCGGCCGGGTGGCGGCGCGGCGGGGGCGCGGCGCCGGCGTCGCCCTTCGGGGGCGCGGTCGACGGGCGGACGAATTCCGCCCCGGTGACGGCGAGCGGCCACGCGGCGAACGCGTAGGGCTCGGCGGGCGTGACGGACCGGGCGATCGCGGCCTGCACCAGGAGCAGGCTCTCGGGCGTCCAGACGAAGCCCTCGCCGAGGCGGTCGGCCTCGTCGCGCGGGAGGAGCGTGAGCCGGGGCCGCCCGGTCTGGGCCGCCGGCAGGAACGGGCGCGCGGGGTCGAACAGCCGCCAGAGCCCGGGCGGGCGCGCGAGGACGGCGGCGGCGTCCGACGGGGCCGCCGCCAGCGCGCCGGGGAGCGGGCGCCGCGGGTCCGGCGTCGCCCGCCGGGCGGCCGCGTCGCGGATCCCCGTCAGCCGGTACCACGATTCGGTCAGCGACGACGCGTCGAGCCGGCGGAAGGTACAGGCGGCGCGCGCGTCGAACGGGTCGCCGGCCAGACGGACGGGCTTGCGGTCGCCCCAGTTGGACATCGCCAAGGGGAGCTTGTCGGGCGACGCGCCGAGCGGGGTGCCCGCGACCTGCAGGACCGGGTCGACCGCGAACGACGGGCCGGCGACCCGGGCGGCGCCGTCGGCCGAGTCGGCGGCGCGGTGCTGCAGGCGGCCGACGAACGGGACGACCGCGAACAGCCACCCGCCGGGGGCGTCGGGGTCGGCCGCGGGGCCGAAGTCGTCGAGCGTGGCGAGCCGGGCGTCGACCGCCCCGCCCGGGACCGAGGCGAGCGGGGTCGCCGGCTCGCCGGGCGCGGCGGCGCGGCGCAAGAACAGCGGGGCGGACGCCTCGACGATGATCGCGTCGCGCCGCTCGCCCGGGTCGCACCCGAGCCGCCCGAACGCGGACCGTTCGAAGTCCGCCAGGGTATTCGCCCGGGCGTCCAGGGACACGCCCGCCGCGGCCAGGAACGCGGCCGAGTACATCCCGAGCGCGACCGCGCCCAACTGGCCAGTCATCCACTCGTAGTGCCCGACCCCGAGCCCGGCGTAGCCGCCCTCGACCGTGCGCCGGCCCGCCGTCTCGCGAACGTGGTGGAACAGGAATTCGGGGGCGCAGAAGTGCACCTGCTGGACGGCGGTCCACCGGACGTCGTCGGCGGGGTCGGCCGTGGCGGTTACGGCCGAACCGCGGGCGGCGGCGGCGGCGCGGTCGCCGTCCGAGTCGGTTGGCCGGGCCGGATCAGGCTTGGCGGCGGTGTCGCGGCGGGCCACGGCGACCTTGAGGAGCTGGTGCTCCACGGTCGCGGGGAACGTCCAAGCGGCCTTGTCGTCCAGTCGGAGGAAGCAGTGCGGGCCGTCGCCGGCGACGAGCGTGCGGGGCGGCGGGCGGTGCTCGGCGAGCAGGACGCGGGCCGTGTGCCGGTAGTGGTCGAGGCGCCGCTCGTCGGCCGCCGGCGGCAGGACCACCGTGCCGTCCGGACGCGCCTCGAGGCCGGCCGGCCAGGAGACGAGGTTCTTGACCTCGATCACGCCCGACAGCGCGAGGTCGGGCCGCCAGCAGGCCGGGGTGAACGTGTCGGGGTCGGCCGGGACCCAGTCGCACGTGTACTCGGCCAAAAGGGCGCCGGCGGAGGAGTTGAAGGCGGCGGCGGTCACGTCGGCGGTGGCGGGGCGGGCGGCGAACGCGTCCTGAAGCGCGTCGCCCCAGCGACACGCCAGGACGACGTCGAGGTAGGCCCCGCGGACGGCGAGCGAGCGGCCGGCGACCTGGGCCGGATCGGGCGCGCCCAGGTCGAAGGACATCAGGGCATACCCGTCGCACCCGTCGTCGTCCGGCGTGGCGGGCGCCACGTGCATGCCGGGCAGGACCTGCAGGTCCTCGCGGGTCGCGTTCGCGGGCGTCCCCAGGCCCGTCCAGGTGAGCGCGACGGCGCGGGCGTCGAGGTGCGGGCGCCCGGCGGGCACGACCGGGATGCCGACGTCGCGGTGGACCAGCCGGGCGGTCAGGTCGTCGGGCCGGCCGGGCCCGAGGAGCCGGTCGACGTAGCCGACGACCAGGCGGAGGGCGTCGGCGGCACCCCACCGGAATGCCCACGTGACCTCGGCGGCGTGGCGGACGGGGGTGAGCCGCCCCCCGCCCCACCCGTCGACAAAGAGCGAGAGCCTGACGGTCGTGATCTCGACTTCCGGGCCGGCGTCGGACGCGGCGGCCGGGTCGCGCGGCGCGGCGGTGACCGCGGGGCCCCCGGCCGACAGGGGGATGCTCAGCGCGTCGAGCGGGACGTCCCAGACCACGCCGTGACGGGAGTAGCTGAGGCGTGGGTTGTTTAGCGCGAGTCGGTCGGGGTCGACGTCGGGTTCGGCTCGGACGTCGTCCCACAGGACGGCGGGGGCGCCGGCGGTGGCCGCGCCGGCCGCGTCGGTCAGGGGCCACCGGGCGGGCGGGCGGGCGCCGGGCGACCCGGCCTGGCCGTCGTCCAGCGCCTCGGGCGCCCGGCGGACCGATTCGAGGCGGCCGTCGACGAACGCGATCACGACGGCGGCATCGACGGTCGTGAGTTCCGGGTCGGGCGGGGGGGCGGCGGCCGCGTCACCGACGGCGGCGGCCGGGACGGCGATCCCCGCCGCCGGCGTGATCACGGCGGCCGCGATCGCCGCGAGCAGCGCTGGCGTCGGTTGTGGCGTCTCGACCGGGAGTTGCAGGCGGCCGAGGATCTCGACGCGCGCGGCGGCGCCGGTCGCCGGGTCGAACGAGGCGTGCTCGAGCGAGAGCGGGTGGAAGACGAGCGGCCCGACCGGATATCCCCCGGTCGCGGTCGCCCCGCCGAGGCGCCACTCGTACCCGGTCAGGTGGTTCAGCGCGCGGCCCGAAGCGGCGGGGTCGTTCACGCCCGCGCGGGTCGGCGAACCCAGGGCCGAGCGGTCGAACGTCAACGCCGAGCCGGCGCGGACGACGGGTAGATCCTTGACCCACAGGTGCCAGGCGCCGCCGCCGGGCAGGGAGAGTGTGGCGGCCCGGCGGAGGGTGCAGAGCTCGCGGGCCCCGTCCGCGGCGCCGTCGAGGTCGACGGCCGTGAGGATCAGTCCGGACGGCCCGGCCGCGGCGCCGGCGCGGCGGAGCCCGCGCTGGTCGCGCAGGCGGCGCGTCGCGCCGGCGCCCTCGACGAGCGCGGCCATCGCGCCGCCGACGACCTGCACGGGTGCGACCGGCCGCGCCCCGTCCGCCCCCTGGGTCCCGACCAGCACGAGCTCGTCGGCCCCGCGCGGCTCGAACCCCCCGTCGATCCCGCGGAGCGCGTCGCTCGCGTCGCCCGCGAGGGTGACGGCTGGCGGCGCCTGACCATTGCCGGTCGCGGCCGCGTCGGTCAGGGTCAGCGCGCCGGGGAACCGGTCCAGCGACAGCGCCGGGCGGGCGCGCCACTCGCGCGGTTCCATCAGGCCGGCGACCCGGACGGCCGCGGCGGGCTCGGCCGGGTCCGGGGCCAGGGCGCGGACGGCGTCGGCCTGCGCGAGCAACGCGCGGTCGGCGAGCGTCCGCCAGTGGCGGGCGTAGTCGCCGCGCCCGAGCACCGGGGCCGTGGCGCCGCGGTCCGGCCCACCGGTCTCGCCGGCGCCCGCCCCCGGGCGCGCGTCGCGCGCGGCCTGGCGGGGGTCGTCGCTCGGCAACTCCGCCAGCGCGTTCAACTGGTCGAGGACCGGCAGGTCGTGGCGGTAGTCGAACCGGCCGAGGAACCCCGACGGGTCCCCCAGGGGCGCGGCGGGCGGGTTGCCGGGCGCGACTTCGATGCCCGGGATGCCGAGCGGGACGAGCGGGAGGTTGTCGAGTCGCGCCCAAACCGCCGCCGGTCGTAGCGGGTCGCCGGACCCGACCGACGCGACGACCGGCCACGTGACGACCGATTGCCTCGCGCCAGGCCGTGCCGCATTGGGCGGCGAGCTGACCGCGCGGAACGTCCAGTCATCGGGGACGAGCGTCGCGAAGTCCCGGACCGACACGCGGGCTTCGGCGGTGTCGACCCGGAACGTCAGCGCGCGGAGCGGGAGGTCGAACGGGGCCAGCTGTCGGCTCAACCCGGGGTAATTCGGGGGCGTGGCGCTCTGGGTGAGCGGGAGCGCCTGGACGCACGGGTGGGTCGGATGGCGGCGCCAGGCGAGGCCGGGCTGAGTCGGCTCGGCCGTCGGCGCGTCGACGCCCCACACGCGCTGGTACGGGAACCGGCTGCGCGCGAACGCGGTCAGCCACCCGAGCAGGGGGGCGGTCACGTCAGTGGCCGCGGCCGCCGGGCCACCGGGCAGCGCCAGACAGGTGTCGACGAAGTCGGCCAGGGCCTTCACTTTCGGGTCGCGCAGCTTCGCCAGCCGCTCGCGCTGGTCGGGAGTGGGCGGGGCGGAGAACGCCCGCTCCCAGCGGAGGCGCCGCACGCCGGCGGTCCCGCCCGGCACGATGCTCAGCCGGTCCGCGAGCCCGCTGTCCCGGACCTGCTGCTCCGTGACTTGCCCGGCGTCGAACTCGGCGGACACGAACGGGACCTCCGCGTCGAGTTCCGCCGGGCGGACGCCGCCCCGGTGGGTGCGCCAGGTGTTCGGGACGTACGCCCACTCGAACGTGTCGAGCCGGGGGCGGACGAATGGGCTGGCCGCCCGCGACGGGTCCGGCTCCCGCGCGAATCCCAGGTCGTTGACCGCGACGGCGAACGGGCACGGGTACGGGTCCGTGTCGGGCGTGTCGGGCGTGGGGAACGTGCGGAGCGGGACCTGGGCGAGACCGCCGAGCCAGTCGTCGAGCGTCGGCAGGGCGTCGTGGGCGGTCGGGCCGGTGGTGGCCAGCCAGAGCAGGCCTTCGGCGGTCGCCTCGGGGCGAAGGAGGTGGAGGGTAACCCTGGTCACGGGCCCGTCGGTGGCGGTCGGGAGCGCCCACGTGCCACGGAACCCGTCGGAGTCGAGGATCGCGACGTTCCACGGGACGACCCCGTCGTCGCGCCGGAACGTCTCGGTCCGGTCGGAGCCGAACACCGCGGCCCCGCGCCAGAACGACGTGACCTCCGTCGCGTCCGAAGCGACGGGCGCGTTGGGCGACGGGAGCGCGTCGACGTACAAGTGTTCGGTCAGGTTCAGGAACGGGAGCTGGGCCCACCCGTCTTCGAGCGGCGTGAACCCCCAGAGGACGGGCGGGTCGATCTTCCCGTCGGAGAACGCGTCCGTCGCCGCGTCGGGCGCGACGGCATCGCTGGACAGGCCGTCACCGGGCGCATCGACGTCGTCGGCCTTCGGCGCCGGGAGCCCGTAAGCCCGCCGGAGACGCGCGGCGACCTCGACGGCGTCGTAGCCCATCCGGACGCGCGTCAGGCGGATCGACTCTGTCCACTCGGGAAGGTTCGCCGACGTCGAGATCTCGGCGGAGTAGATGGCGAGCGGGTCGTCGGGCTCGAAGTCCCGGGACGGGTCCGCGTCGCCCGCCCACGCGATCAGGGCGTCGGCGGTCAGCTCGACGTCCGGCTTGGCCGAGAGCGTCCCGCGCGGGGCCGCGGCGGGCAGGCCCGGGGTCTGATCCGCCAGGGTCAGCCGCCATTCGCCGGGGACGAATCGCAGGACCGAGGTCGGCCGGGCGAGCGGTGGGGCGATACGGAAGAAGAACTCAGGCAGGCGGCCCGGGTCGGCCAACTCCAGGCTGGCCCAGCGGAGCGCGCGGGTGCCGGGCGCGGCTTGGCCGGTCGTGTCGAGCGGGTTGAGCCGGGCGACCAGGCCGGTCCACAGCGCGCGCAGCTGGGCGGCGAACCCGGCGAACGTCGGCGCGGTCAGCCGCTCGGGGTCCACGCGCACCAGCCACGCCCCCGGCGGGTCGGACGGCTTGGGGACCTCCACGAGGAATGGGCCGGCGCTCGCCGGGCCCACGGCGCGCCCGGCGAGCCGGGCCTCGGCGCCCGGGGGAATGATCGGCCGACCGTCCAGGATCAGCCCCGACGACGTGAGCGACAGGTTGGTCACCGGCCCGTCGAACGTCCGCGCGAGCGCCGCCGCGACAAACCCCTTGAGCTTCTTGGTCAGCAGCCGGTCGAGCGGGATTTCACCGGCCACGCACGCCACGGAGGCGTCGCCGTCGATCCGCACGCGTGTCCCGAGCGTGGGCTCCCACGCGGTGGCGGGCACGGCCACGAGCAGGTCGGCCTGCACCACGAGGTCGTCGGGATACTTGATCTCGTGCACGCGGTCATCGCCGAACCGCAGTTCCACCTCGCGCACTTCGACGCGAACGCGCATCGTGCCCGGGAGCAGCGTCGCGTCCAGGCTGGCCTGGCCGCGGTCGTTGCCGGGGCGGTCGTGGACGAACGCGGCGCGGGCCCCGGCGGGCCCGACGTCGGGCATCAGGAGCGCCCTCACGCGCCACATCGGCCGGCCGTCCGCCCACCGCGGGCCGGCCACGTAGAAGAAGGTCCGGCGGCCGTTTTCGGACGTCTTAGTAGTAGTGTCCGGCATGGGGGGAAGGCTCCGCGGGTTCGGGACGGACGGCTAGCGGAATGGCGGCCCGGCGCGGGCCACACGGCGGGGTCAGGATTCCGGCAGCGCGGCGACGATCGGGAAGCCGCGCTGCCCGGCCGACCCGCGGCGGGCGACCAGTCGCAGGCGGCCACCGCCGAGCCCACTGTTGGCGGCGCGGTCGAACAACTCGCGCACCGACCGGCGGTCGGGAGGCTTCAAACCGGGCACGGCGAGCAGTTGCTGGCCTTCGGCGAGGGTCATCAGGCCTCGGAACCCGATGACGCCGCGCCCGATCAGAAGGCGGTCGCGGAGCGCGGGGGGCAGGTCGTCCTGGCCGGGCCGCGGCTGCCAGAAGGACTCGATGATCGACACCTCGGTCGGCCGATCCGGTAGCTTCGCGACCTCGGCCCGGAACGCCAGGAGCGCGGCCTTGGCCGGGTCCGGCGAGACCGGCTCGATGAGCGCGTCCAGGGCGGCGAGTTCGGCGTCGGTCGGCGCGGGCGACAGGAGCGGCGCGACCCAGGAGGCGACCGCGGCGTCCGCGGTCGACCCCGTGACGATTTTGACCCGCGCGCCCAGGCCGGCCGCGTCCACCTGCGCCTGCGTCAGCGCGGTGGCAACGAACTCGGCCGACCCGACCGTGACCGCGGCGAGTGCGTCGGCCAGCGCGGCGAACGTGCGCGCGTACAGGCTCGTTTGCCATTCCGTTCTCAGGACGTCGATCTGCGCGCCGGTGGCCGGGCCCACCCAAGTGATCCGGCCGCCGCCGGGCTCGACCGTCGAGCCGGGCGCGTACGCCGGCGCCACGGTTACGCGGCCGTGGATCTGCGCCAGCTGGTCGGGCCCGACGCACGCCTGCGCGTACCGATTTGGCCCGTCCTGAGCGAGCAGGGAGCGAAGGGCATCGGCGAGCGACACGTCGACGGCCGGGATGAGTTCCCGGATCGCGCCGACCCACTGGACGTCATCCGTGGGCCCGTCGGCCGCGACCAGGCGGACGGCGCACGCGCGGGGGAGCGTTTCGGGAGCGGCGGGCCAGCGCAGCAGCGCCGCGGGCGCGCCGTCGGCGAAGGCGGCGCGGTCCGATACGGCGACGGCCGAGACCTCGGTCGCCGGGCCGGTGCGGTCGGCGGGCAGGAGGACGGTCTCGAGCGTCGGCCGGTCGACGTTGGCGACGCGCGGCGCACCCGTGCCCGCGATCGACCCGGGCGCGTTGACCCGGACGGCCGCGCCGCGGAACGGGCCGGCGAACTTCGCGGCCGCGTACCCGGCCGGGGCGGCGGCCGCGTCGTCCGGGTCGAATCGGTACTCGGCGACGACCTCGACGTTCCCGGAGTCGGGCTTGCTGACGACGACCGCGTAGACGACCTCCGGGTCGGGCAGCGAAGCCGGGCGCCGTCGGACGGACGGGGCGAGCGTGTCCGGGGCCTCGGCGGGCCATTGGTCGCGGACGGCGGGCGGGACCGAATCCCACAGCCGCGCGAGGTCGATCACGATCCGGCGGTAGCGCCCGCCGTCGTCCGCCTCGGCGCCTTCCATTCGGGCCGACGCGTCGGGGGTCACGTACGCGAACGCCCGGTGCTCGACGGCGGTGATCGGGCTGACGACCCCGGCCGCCTGCGCGATCACCAGCACGCGGTGGGCGTAGAAGAACGGGGGCGAGGCGTACTGCACGGCCACCGCGCCGTTCGTGAACTGGGTCGACCGGAGCGGGAGGTCGAACCGCACGAGGCCCGCGGCGTCGGCGCCGGGGCCCAGGTCGACGTGCCGGGGCGCGGCCGGGATTGCGGGCAGCGCCGCTTCGGCGTCGGGGACGGTGGTCGGCCAGTCCAGGTCGGCGTCGCGGACGTCGTCGGGGGCGGACACGAGGTTGGTCGAGTCGTCGCCTGACCGGGTGCGCAGGCGGATGTCGGACGGGCGGGCGGCCGTGCCCGCGGTGAGCGCGAGGACGACGCCAGCCCGCCCGCTGGCGTCGTCCGACCCGCCCGCGGGCACCGCCTCGACCGCCGCGCGCACGTCGACCTCGGTTGGCAGGGCGTTGATCAGGTCGGCAACTTGCGCGACGGTCGCCAGGGCGGGGATCGTGATCGGGTGCTCGGTGGTGGCGGCGCCGACCAGAAACAGGGTGGTCACGTCCGGCCCGGCGAGCGGGCGGTCGGCGGCGGCGTAGAGGCGGGTCGCGGCGCGCCCGAAGAACTGAGGCAGGGGGTTGGCCCCGCGACGCCAGAACCACACGGTCCGGAACATCGCCTGGGCGAGCTGGCGGAACTCGAGGTAATGCGCGAGCGACCGGTTGCGCTCGATCAGGACCTGCTCGGGGTGGCGCGCGACCAGCACCTCCCACGTGTCGCTCGGCGTCGACGCCGTACCGACCTTCGCCGGCGCGTCGAGCCGGCGGGACGAGATGACCAGCGGGGACGCCAGCGGTCGGATGCGGCCCATGGCCACGTCCGCCCCGCCCGGCCGGGGCGCGGCGATCGTCCGCTGCCACTCCTCGACGCGCCCGCGCTGGTCCTCGTCGATCAGCCGGCGGGAGCGCCCGATCTCCTCCCACAGCAACTCGTACCGGCCGCGCGGGCGGACGTAGTACCGGTACGCGTGCGCCCACAGGTCCTCGACCGGGCGGAAGTACGTCAGCCGGCCCGCCCGGTCCGGGGTGAGCGGGAGCGGCCAGGCCGCGCGCGGGTACCCGGTCGCGATCCAGTTGACGGCCGGGGTGCGGGCGAACGCGCTCCCGTCGGCGACGGGTTGCACGTCCCCGCCGGACCCGAAGAAGCGGTCGAGCCAGGCGAGCAACCTGAACGCGGACTGCGGCCACCCGCTCTGCGGGTCCTTGGTGATCGGGAGGCTCGGGGCGACCGCGGGTTCGGCCGTTCGCAGGAGGCGCTCGAACCGCGCCCACGCGGCGCCGGCGGCGGTCTCCGTGGCCGCCGGGAGGACCGCGTCCGGGTCGACGGCGAAGTACGTCGAGACGTCGTCGGTGGGCGCGCGGAACTTGCCGGCCTCGAACGGCACCGCGACGTCCGCGCTCCCGTCGCGGCGCGTGCCGGTCAGTTTGATCACGGCGTCCGACGGGTCGACCGCGCGGAGGACGATCACGAGCTCGCCCTCGCGCGACGCTGGGAGCATGACCACGAATTTGTCCGACGGGAAGCCGCGCGGTTCCGCGGGCGCGCCCGTAGCGTGGACGTACGACGCGAAGTTCCGCGCGGGCGCGCCCGTCACCTCGACGGTCACGGTCACCGGCGTGCCAGGCACGAGCCCGGTCGCGGTGCGCACGTTGTACCGGAGCGCCTGCCGCACGGCCGGGCGCAGGCTGAGTTGGACCAGCGACAGCGTCGCGTCGAATTCCGCCGGCCCGGCCGGCGCGTCCTCCGCCGGCGCGATCGCGGTCCGCCGGCCCGGCTGGAACAGGTGCTCGAGGTGGAAGTGACCCGCGGCGTCGCGGCGGGCGGGCAGATCCTCGCCCAGTTCGCCGACGGTCACGCCCGTGCTGGCCGTGACCTGCGGCTTGGTCGCCTCGGTCGCCCCCCACACCTCGATCACCATCGCACCGGTCGCATCCGGGTCGAGCCGGTCGACCACGTACTCGGGCCCGTGGGTCTGGCCTTCGGGCGGGTCGGGGAGCGTCACGACCGGGCCGCGACCGTCGGCCGAGACGCGCACGCACTGGCCGGCCGCGCCGGCCCGGATACGGAGCGCGCTCGCCGTCTCCTTCGTGGGCTGGGGGACTCCCGCCAGCGTGCCGACGAACTTCGTCTTCTGTAGCTCGACCGCCCGCCCGATCCGGCGCACGAGCGGGGCGCCGTGCATGTACCGCCCGGTCGCTCGGTCGCGGACGCGCACGCCCGTCGACAGGCCCATGCGCTGGAGCACGCCCCACCCGTACGGGTCGTTCTCGGGAGCCGTGCCCTTGAGGAACAGGTCGAGCCCGGACGGCGCCGACCGGTTCACCGGGGCGTTTGGGTCGGTGACGTTCTCTCGCGACTGGTCGCCGCCCCGCGCCGGCTGCGGCCCGGCCTCGACGGTGACGGGCGGGAACGGGTCGCCCGCCGGCGCGCGCGCGAGCAGCGCCGCGACGTCCTCGAGGAACGGGTGAAACGCGCCGAGCCGCTTGCCGGCTGGGTCGGTGAGCCCGTCCGGGTTCGGCCACTCCAGGTACGAGTCGCGGAACGAGAACCACGGCACAAGGCGACCATCGTCGCGGGCGGGGGGGGCGCCCCGGGCGCCGGGCGCGGCGTCGCGGCGCGCGCGGCCGAGCATCAGGCGGCGCGTCGACGACGGGTACCACGCCTCCCACCGCTGCGGGTCGGTGGCCTCGCCCGGCACGTCGGCGATCTCCCCGGCCGGCACAAGGTCCACTTCCTGCACCTTCCGGAGCGACGCCCCGTCCGCCCACCGGTCGAAGTGGACGGTCGCGCCCGGCGCGTCCAGCCGGTCGCCCGGGGTCGCCAGCGCGTCGAACTCGTAAACCTGGTAGCGCGCGTGCAGTTCGATCGGGTGTGCCGCCGGGGCGCTCGGGCCCTGGTTCCAGGCGAGGCGGACGGCGCGCGTGCGGGCCGGGTGCTGTTCGAACGCGACGCCCGGGATGACGGGCGCGTCGTCGGCCGCCGGGACCGACAGCGCCCAGGCGTCGGGACGGTCCAGCGCCGGCATCGGGACCTTCGCGAACCCGACCTCCCCCGCGGTGTCGGTGGACGGGAGCAGGTCGAGCCGCACCGGGCGCGGCAGCCACTCCAGGCGCGTGAACTGCCGGTCCTCGGCGGCCGGGGTGTCCGGGGGGGCGCCGGGGGCGGCGAACTCGAGCCGGACGGAGACCGGCGCCAGCGCCGACGGCACCCCGGCCCGCACCGGCGCAGCGCCCGTGTCGGGCGCGGTCGGGTCCGCGGTGTCGCGGACGGCGCCGCCGACCGACTCGGTCTGGAGGAACGCCGTCCACCCCTCGGGCCGCCAGGCCCCGTCGTCCGGGAAGACGCCCGCCGCGCGGAGATCCGCTAGCGCGATCTGGGCGACCCGGACACGCCGGCCCGTCGCGGCCCGGTCGCGCGCGTCGTATTCGGGCTTGAGCAAGAGGGCGATATCCGTCCGCAGCCGGCGCGCGTTGGAAACCGCCAATCCGCGTGCCTCGGCCCCGCGCGCGTCTTCGTCGGCGCCGTAAAACCCGACGGGGATCGTCGGCTGGCGGCGGAGGACCAGCCAGTGCCGCTCGACCGCGACGGGCGGCCGGCCGGCGGGGTCGACCGGGTCCGTGAACCGGACGGTGATTCGCGCCGGCTCCCCAGCGGCCGGCCGGGCGGTGGGGTCCGCCGGGAACAGCGATCGCGGGTCCGCCGGGATGGCGTATCGGACAACCAACTCCCCGTCGGTCGGGACCAGCGGCGGGTCGGCCGGGAACCGGGTCGCGACGACCGACAGAGGGCGGCGGCTCGGGGTGCCGGCGACGTCGATCGGGGTGACCGTGTACAGGTACGTCTTCCCCGCAGCCGTCAGCGCCGCCACGTCCCCGCCGACCTCGTCGTTGAAGTGGTCGACGAACTGGAACCGCGGCGGGAGCCGCAGCACGGCCCCGGACGCGTCGCGGTGGAGCACCTCGGCGGGCTTGAGCGTGAACTCGGCGGTCGGGTCGTTCCCGTCGAGGTGCTCGCGGCGGACGTGGTAGTGTCGCAGGTGCTGCTGGGGGTCGTCGACGACCGCGTCGCGCACCGACCCCGGGAAGTCCAACCGCCAGTCAATCGCGACCGTGTTCGCGTGGGCGTACGTGCGGACCTTCGAGAACTCGGGCGGGCGCGCGCCGAACCAGTCCTGGCGGCGGTTGAACGTCCGCACCTGCCCGGCGTTGGGCCCCACGTTGTCCTGGTCGGGCGCCTCGCGCTGCCGGATCGAGCCGAGGTCGCCGTCGTTCACCCAGGCGCGGCCCGGGTGGTCGGGCGTGTCGTCGAGCTGGCGCACGCGGAACACGAGCCCCAGGCGGAACGCGAGCGACGGCGCGATCCCGGCCGCCGGGTCGCCGTGCTCGAGCCTCCGGCGCTCGGCCTTCGCGGCGTCGTCCGTGCGCCCGACGAGGTCGACGTACCGGAAAAAGTCGCGGACGATCGCCTGGATGAGCGACCCGCGCATCTCGGACGCCGCCTGGCTGGGCGTGGGCGCGTCGTTCGGAGCGTCGTCGGTTTTGCCGGGCGCGGGCGGGCGCTTCCCGTCCCTGGTGTAAACGCTGGTGTCCGGGCGGAACGCCTCGCGGAGGTTCCGGTCGTACGCCGAGTTCGGGTCGAACCGGAAGTAGGGGGCGGCGAACTGCTCGGCGGCGCCGCGGACGGCCGCCTCGAACGCGCCCTCGGTCGGGTTCTGGACGCGGTCGTCCTCGAGCGACCTGTCGGTAGGCACCCAGTGCGTGTACGGGTCGCCGAGCACCGTGACGTCGCCGAAGCGCGCGTCCGTGCGCGTGTCGGCCTCGCCGAACGGGGAGTGACGGTACGCGTAGCGGAACAGATCTCGGAGCTTGGGCGGCGGGGGCGGGGCCACGTCGCCAGGGACGGCGGGCCGGAACTCGCCGTTGATCTCGTCGTCCCAAGGGACCTTCCAGACGATCGCCGCGTCCGCCCCGGTGCCGGCGTTGCCGTATTCGGGGGTTCGGAACGCGCCGCCTCCGCCCGGCGTCGCCACCCATTGTTCGAGAGCGACGCCGGTCGGCACTTGGGCGTTCCACCGGAAGTCGGCGACCGGGGTGGCGCCGTCGTCGGGCGGGACGGCGAAGAACCCGTCGTGCTCGGTCGACTGAGCGCCGGGCATGAGCAGGAAGTACAGCATCTGCTCGCCCCGCGCGGAGTCGGCCCGGTCGACGGCCTGGGCCTGACCCAGGACGTAGTCGGGGGTGTGGAACTCGTCGGGCGGATCCCCGCTCGTGCCGGCGCCGGGCGCCGGGGGTGCGGCGGTCCCCGGCTCAGCCGGGGTGGGCCCCGCGACGATCGCCGCGGGGGCGTCGACAGGCGCATCCGCGTCCTCGCCCGCGCCCACCGCCGCGGGCGCGACGGCCTCACCGGCAAGAGCGGGCGCCACGGCCTCTCCCCCGCCCGCGAGACTCGCGGCGTCGGACTTCGGGCCCTCCACGCCCGGGACCGCCTCGACCTCGGTCGCCTCCAGCCCGATATTCAGGAACCGCTCGGTCTTCCGCCGCGCCGCCTCCACCGCACCGTCGTTGATCCCCACGCGGATGTTGAACCCGCACCGCCGGCCCATGATCCCGACCGACACGGTTGCCGTGCCCAGGACACCCGCCACCTCCGGGAGCGTGATCCCGACCTGCAGCGCGGCCGTGAATTGCAGTTGGAACGACAGGCTCAAGTTGATGCTGATCTTGAACCAGCCGATCTTGATCCGCAGCCAGAACCGGATTTCGACGTGCACCCGGATGTCCAGTCCGACCGCCCCGTAGAACGCGGAGTTCGCCAGCGGGTTCACGAACGACAGCACCCCGATGTAGCGGGCCCCGTACGCCACGTCGGCCAGGGCGTACAGGCCGGCGCCGAAGAACCCCGCGCTGAACTCGGCGGCGATCTCGAGCCGCCCGCGCGCCAGGAAGCTGTTCCCGACGACCAACTCGCGGGTCGACAGGCGGAAGATCGTCCCCCCCATGAACTCGGCCGTCAGCGGGCCGACCTTGGCCCGCCAGCGGAGTTGGTTCGGCCATCCGAGCTCGTAGTGAACCAGGCCCGGCTCGATCAGTAGGGTGGCGGTGAACTGGCTCTGCCGGAGGGCCGTTTTGAGGAACCCGGGGAACGGCGGGTGGTCCCCGAACTCGGCGTTCGGGTTGCTCGACAGGTTCGCCAGGAACCGCCGCTGACGGGGGGAGAGCAGGGCGAACCCGCTGAGCAGCGGTTGCTCGTGGAGGTTCGCCGGTTCCCCCTTGCCGATCACGGACTTGTGGAAGTCGTGATAGTTCGTGTTCAGCCACGCGCGGCCCGCGAGGAAGAACGTCAGGTCGCTGCGGACCGCGAGCACCGCGTCCATCACGTATAGGCTGGGGAGCACGGCTTCCGTCGCGTCGTCGTACCCGGTGAACGGGGCCGTCTGGGCCGAGCTCGACGCGAACAGCGCGCGGAGCACGATCGTCCACCGGGCGTCCTCGCTGGGGCCCTCGAGGTCGAGCCTCCACTGCTCGCGCTTCGACAAGTTCCCCTGCGTCCGCGATAGCTCTTTGAGCCGCTTGAGCAGCTTGCGCGTGTCGGTCGTCTCGTCGGCCTCCTTGATCGACGCCAGCGTGTACCGGTACCCGAACCCGAACCCGATCTCGCGGATGTAGATCTCCAGCACCGGGATCCGCAGGCTCATCCGACGGGCCTCGAGGTACAGGAACCAGCACCGCTTCCACGAGACGCCCCCGTCCGCGCTCGCCCGGAGCCACGCGGTCGACGCCGCGATCGGCGGGAGCCCCTTGATCGTCACCGACCCCTCGCCCACGAACCCGTACGCCCGGATCCCCGTCTCGCTCTCCTCCCCGTTGTACTCGATCTCCTCCCCGTTGTAGAAGTCGACCGCCGCCTCGAGCACGAACGCGTCCCCCTGCGCGATCCGCACGCCCAGCCCCTTGCAGTACAACCGCGGGACGAACCTCCCCGGCTCCGGCAGCGCCACGTACAGGTCGTGGAAGTCGACCTTCGCCTCGATCAGGTCCCCGGTGTCGGCGAACATGATCTGTCCGGACAACTGCATCGCCGCGGTCGTCTTCCCCAGCTTGTCGAACTGCGGGACGAACCCGATCGCCCGGAGCTCGAACTTGAAGCACCCGAGGAACGAGAACTGCACCTTCTTCTGAAGCGGGACGAGGAACTTCAGGCCCTTGGAAAACGCCCGCATGTTCTTGGTCAGCGGACACTCGTTCAGCTCGACCTCGATCGCCGGGAGCCACCCGAGCGGCCCGTCCGCCGCGTCCTCCCCCTGGAGCCGGTACCGCGCCTTGCCGGAGACCAGGAAGTACAGGTTGTCGGCGCCGGCGGCGTCCGACTCGAAGTCCATCCCGAGCCCGTCGACCTGCAGGTCGAAGTGGGTGCCCGAACATTTGAGCAGCCGCGGCGCCCACACCCGCACCTCGGCCTTCTTCAACCGGACGGCGGTCCCGGGCGCCTCGTCCTGCTCGAACGCCAGGCACACGTCGGCGGTCGCCTCGCCGACCAGGTCCGGCGGGAGCGGGCCGGACCCCTCGATCGAGAACGCGCGGATCCGGTTGCCGTCGACCCGGAACGACCCCCCGGTGAACTGGAACTGCGTCTCGAGCCCGTTCAGCCGGGCCGGGTCCGGGCGGATCTCCGCCGACGCGTCGATCCCGTTCGGCGTCAGCGCGAAGTCGCGCACCGTGAACAGGATCCGGTCGCCCGGCATCGTCGCGCGGTCGTACGCGACCGTGATCGTCGCGCCCGGCACCTGGCGGAGCTGGAAGTTCCGGTCCTTGACGACGAGGACGAACGCCGCCGGCTCTAGCTTCTTGGAGTTCGGGTCGGGGGCCGGCGCGTCCTCGAACGTCCAGCTCAGGCCGAGGAACTGCTCGTCCTCGACCAGTTTCCCCAGCCCGATCCGGATCCCCTCGTCCGCCTTGACCTTGAAGGCCATTCGCTCCAAGTCGAACACGGGATGGATCTGCCCCGTGAACTTCATGGACCCGATCGACACGGTGACGTCGACGTCGCAGACCACGGCCGGGTCGCCCGAATCCGGGTCCTTGCCGAGCGCGACGTTCGTGACGCGCACGTCGAGCCACTGGGCCTCGCGGCCCCCGGGAACGTGCAGTGCGGGCAGCCGCACCTGGTCCAGCCCGGTCGCCAGGGCGATGTCGACGTCCTTGGCGTCACCGTCGATCGCGACCTTGCCCAGCCGAACCGGCGTCCGCGCGGCCGGCTCGAACAGGCCCTTGACGAAGTCGAACTCGTCCCCGACGCCCGTCGGCACCTCGGCACCCGCCTCGGTCTCCTGGACCGACAGCGGCGTCAGCGCCGGCGTCACCTTCTGGAAGTACCGCGGTTTGCCCCTGCCCGGGCCTACCGGGAAGTCGAACACCGCCACGCTCAGCCGGTGCTTCGCGGTCGCCTTGATCGACAGCGCCGGCTCGTCCGTGCCCTTCGCGTCGCGCATCACCTCCCGTTCGGCGTCCGCGTCGCCCCCGAAGTTCGGCAGCGCGAAGCTCGTCCTGATCGTCAGGCCCTTGTCCGGCGGGAACGTGGCGATCCCGGTCAGCCGGACCGGCCTGCCGTCGTCGTCGCCGTCCGCCGAGTCGCGCCGGAGCAGGAACGTGAGCATGTCGGGCGCGTCCACGCCCACCGTGACACCGGGCAGCGGCAGCTCGCGCGCGTTGTCGCCCAGCACCCAGTCGAGCCGAATTTCATCGACGCCGCCCGGGCCGCCATGCACCCGCAGGCGGAACTCGTCCGTGTCGACTTCGACCTTCGGCGCAGGCAGGTCGTGGCCGAACAGGGCGAGCAGCGCGCCGGGGCTGGCCTTCCGCCAGTCGAACCCGAACACGCCCGGGTCGAGCGTGCGGAACCGGAGGTCGGGGATCGCGCCCTCGAATTGGTCGATCTTGGTGCGGGCCGGGTCGATCGCCTGCTCGCCCGTGGTCGGGTCCGCCACGACCGTGATCGTCCCGGTCAGCGAGCCGCCGACCCCGTCGAGCCGGAACCGGTCGACCGTCACGAGCACGGCGGCCCTGGCCCGCGCCAGGTCGGCGTCGACGTCGATCAGGATGCGCTCGCACCCGAACCGGATCGGCAGTCCGGGCAGCTCGACCGAGAACCCAGGGATCTGCAACGGGAACGGCCGCAGGACGGGGAAGTCGGGCCACGGGATCCGAACGCGCGGCCAGGGCAGGTCGCCCGGCGGGCGGACGAAGAGCACGGGCGGGGACGGCAGTTCCCCCCGGACCATCGCGTCCACCACGACGGTGAACTCGACCGCCGCGCCCGCGTACCGGCGGTCACCGCCGGTGGTCAGGCCGACCTGCACCTGCCCGCGGCACCGCAGCTCGAGGTACGCCTCGGCCTCGACCGCGGCCGCGTCCGCCTCGGCGGTCAGCCGCACCACGACCGCCGCGCTCACGCCCCCGGTCGCGCTGAACGCGACGCCGAAGAATTCCGGGTCGCCCGCGTGGGCAGCCGCGTCGAACGCGAAGTCGGCCCCGAGCGTTAGGCCCGCGTCGACCGCCCGCTTGAGGCGGTACGCGTCCCCCGCCCCCGTCGGCTCGAGGAACTTCGCCGGCACCTCCGCGCCGGGACCGGCGACCACCAGCTTCGACTTGACCGCCCCGCCGATCAGCACCTCCAGGCCGCCGACGACGAACGGCCCGTCCCCGGTCCGGACGCCCGTGAGTCGCACCGACGCGGCCTCCGACTTCATGAGTTCGATCACCGGCATCGCGTGCTCCTCTGCGGGCTAGGGGACGAACTCGGTGTCAGCCAACCTGGGCGTGTCGAGGAAGAACCGCCGCCGGTCCTCACCCGCCACCGGTACCGCGGGGAGCTTCGGGAACTGCTTTTCGAGCCGCGCCTTCGCCTCCCCGCGCATCCGCTCCATCACCTCGCGCTCGGTCTCGGTGGTCGTGTCGACGGCGTTGTAGATGCCCGCCGCCCCGCCGTCGCCGAACTGGTTCGCCAGATCGAGCACGAACCCGACCGCCCGCTCGGACTTCAGCTTCGGCATCTTCGGGGCCAGCGCCGCCCACGACGCCTTGAACGCGTCCGCCGCCGCGTCCACCTGCACGCGCTGGAGACGCCCGTTCACCAGCGCGCCGCGGAACCGGGTCTTCCACGGTTCGCGGATCAGGTCGTACTTGGCGTCCGTCGTCGCCCCGCTCTCCGTAGTCCCCCCGCGCTTCGCGTTCAGGTGGGCGACCAGCTTCTGGAACTCCGGGTCCGGGCCGTCACCGGGCTTGAACCCCAGGAGCGGGAGCGCGACGTCCCGGTCCGCCGCGTCCCTCGCCCACCGCGCGACCAGTTCGCCCAGTCGCTTGGGCTTCTGGGCCCACTGGATGATCCCGACGGACAGCCCCGCCTTGTCCGTGTTTGGGCACATCGCCGAGAACCGCCCGGCCCCTTCGACGATCGCGACCAGCGACACGAGCTTGCCAATCTTCTCATAGGGCCGGTCGAGCACGAGCGTGAGGTAGGCATGGCTGACGATCGGGTTGGTCGCCGGTGCGTCCACGAGCGTGCGCAGCATCGCCTGGTCGACGAACTCGCCCGCCGGCAGGCCGGCCGCCTTGCGGAACGCGGCGACCGCGCGCCGCGTCGCCTTCCCGAATTTCCCGTACACGGCCGCGCGCAGGCCCGTGGTCCGGTACCCGTGGCCCGTCAGCAGGTCCTGGACCGCCCCGACGGCGTCCACGTCCGACGTCTGGGCGTCGATCGGGCCGCCCGTGCCGTCGAACAGCAGGTCGTCGATGCGCTTGATCCCGCTCTTTCGCGTCGCCATGACCGACCTCCGGCAACCTACGCGTGGCAGACTTCGGGCGCGCACCTCCGACCGCGGCGCGGGCGGGCGCGCATCACAGGCCACCCGTCCGCGCCGACCGACCACCGCCGGACCGGTCAGCTCGCCTTGACGGCGAAATGAATGTGGTTTTGATGGTCCGCTAGCGTCGTCGCGTCATACTCGTGCTTGGCGCCCTGGTCGTAGTTCCACTTGTTGCGCGCCTGCAGCGTGGCGCCGCCGGCGTCGTAAATGATCTCGTCGATCTTCCAGTCGGCGACCTTGGTGACCACCGTCGGCAGCAACGACGCGGCCACGTCCTCGTTGCCGACGTCGACCGCCCGCCCGCTCCCGTGATGCCCGCTGCTCCGCACCAGTGAGCTGATCTTGATGAACGTCCCGACCGTCTTCGCCAGTTCGAGCACGAGTTGACGCGCCAGCGCCGTCACCTGCGTCCCCGTGCTTTCCAGCAGCAGTTGCTTGCGCAGGTCGTCCGAGTCGAACTTGATCTTCCCCGCGTCGATTTGCTCCTTGAGCTTCTGGGTCAGGTCTGCGGCCTCGGACATAGTGACCTCTGTGCGCATCGCACGGTTCGAGTAATTGTGATTGGCCGGATCGACGCCGGCGCGCCGCCCGCGTCGAACGAGAAGGACGTGTTGGGAGAGTCGGCCGCGCCGACGTTAGACGAAACCCACAATCGCGGCGGCCAGCGGATCCGGATCCGACGGCCGCGTCGCAGAACGCGCACCCGATTTTCGCGAGGTGTGTTAAAGGGAATATCGCTCGGCCCGCCACCCTGCCGGTCGCACGCAACAACACCGACAACGACCCACCATCAATTGGCTAAATCTAGTTGAAGTGAACTCGGCGACAACCTTACCGCGCTTTACGAGGACGTCAAAAGAATTCTGGCAGCCTCGCTCGACCTGAAGGGACGTGTCGCCAATGCGAGCATTTTTCCCTCGTCCGCATTCGTATCGCGCTGTGCGAGCCACGGCGACGGCCGCAAGCGCAGACCGACTCTTGCGCGGGCTCGATCACTACCCGGCCGTCCCGGTCGACGAACCCCCCAGCGGTCGCCAGCCTTCACTGCGGCCAGCACTTCGTTGAACAGGCGGATCTCGTCCCACCGGCTCTCGTGCACCTTGCGCCCCCGACGGCCGATCTCCCACGTCACCGTCGTGTGCACGACGGCCCGGCCGCGGCAGGAACTTCAGGTTTGTGACCCCGCAGGAACTAACGGCGTGCGTGGTCGACCCGTCGTTCAACACGACACGATCTACGACGCCGGCAAACACGCGTTTCACGGCGCGTGTGCAAACCGTACGCGCCCCGAAAGAATCACCCGCGAAAGATGCCCGTGGCCCGCATCCAATTCGACGGCCCTGGCGCGTCTACCCGTCGGCTCGTGCATTGAAGATCCGCTCCAAGTCTGCTGCGGACGATATAAATGAGACCTGATCTCCGGGGTTCGAGGCGCCGGCTTTCATCGCCTGCAGGTATGACTCGAGGTGCGCCGCGGTGGCCCGCTGCACGTCGTGCAGCAGGATGACGGCACTCGCCCGCGCACCTTGGAACATCGCCCGAACGCCCGCGGTCAGCGAACTCCTTACCTGCTCGGCCGTCCTGTCCGCCCGATCCTGCCCGTCGACGTCCCACAGCACCATTTTCAGCCCCTCGCGACCGTACGTTGCGAGCACCCGCCGATCGTGCTTTCCCTCCGTGGGCCGGACGTATTTGGGCACGCTTCCGGTGAGCTCGGCCAGTCGCGACTTCGCCCGGATCATATCGCTTTGAAGCCCGTTCTCGCCGTCCGGATCGGCGGTTCCGGTCACGTTTTCCGCCGGCGCACCAACCCGTACGGTGTGCAGTGCGTGGTCCGTCTGGCTCCCCGTATGAATGCCGACGACGTGACCCGCCCTCGACGCGTCCGTGATCAACTGGCGCCCCACCGGGTCGCCCCCGCGGGCCGGCGCGTGGGTCTGGACGAAAAAGGCCGCCTTGATCCCGGGCTGTACCGAGTTGGCCGCCAAGACCTTGACGACCTGCGCGGTGTAGCCCGTTGCTAACGCGTGCGGGCCGTCGTCAAAACTGAGCGCGAGCTGTAGCAGCATTGGACACTCCTTCCGTAGGGGGCCGACGTACCACGTCCTCCGCGAGGCGGCCCCCTGTGTGGGGCTCACGGTTCGGAACTGGCCCGGGCCCGGGCCTTTTTGGCCATTTGGCTCAGCACGTCCGGCACCAGCCGTTCGCTGAACCCGGCGAGGAAGCAGAACACGTACAACTTCGCCGCGTCCGTCGGGGAGTCCGGCTCGGCCGGAAAATTCCGTTCCGGCGGCAGGGGAGGGGCGGCCTTACGTCGCTCCTCGTTCCTCGCGGCGACGGCCTCCTTCGAAACGAACTTCGGGAACACCGTGTTCGACACCTCGTCCATCCCGGCCATCAGGATTAGGTACACCACCAGCGCGGCGATCACGCCCTGCGCCGCGGAGATCAGCGGGGTAAGACCCCACATGATCCGCCGCGCGGCGCCGGACGAGCCGTCGAACAGGTCGCCCTTGATCGGGATCGCGAACAGGCGGCTGATCAGGCTGAAGAAGCTGCCGAACAAGCCGACCATCGGCACCAGAACGATCGCGCGGGACGTTTCATCGAACCGCCAGAACTTGACAACCACGCCGACCGCGGCGGCCGTTAGCGCGAGCGTGATGAACGCGAAGTAGCTGCGAACCGCCTCGACCCGGGATCGACCCAGCCTCAAGCGCTGGATCTCGTCCACCAAGTAGGCGGCGTCCGCCGCGACCCGCAGGCGGTCGTCCTCACCCCGCGCGGCGTCGTCCGGGCTCGGCGGCTTGCTATTGACGTATGCCTCGTAGAGGTCGGAGGTCGCCAAGCGCTTGAACTCCTGCCGCAGCCGCCAGTCCCAGCGGGCCAACGCGTATCCGGGGAGCAGGGACACCAGTCTCGCCTCCACCTCGGCCAAGTCGAGCGCGAGTCGGGCGCCGCACTCGGCGTCGGCGTCGGCACGCTCGGCGTTGAGGAGTTTGTGGATGCGGTCCCGCACGTCGGCGTGCGGGTCGCCGGGCGACGGCCGCCCGAGGCGCTCGTACTCCACGCGCAACTGCTGCAACTTCAGCCGCCGCGCCTCGACCGAGTCGTTCGTGCCCACGAGCCTGAGCGCCAGCCGCCGGATCCGCGCGAGGACTCCGGTCAGCGCGGCGCGGGCGCGCCCCGCACGTGGTTCGACCCCGCGTGTCCCGGCGGGGTACTCGGGGGGCACGGCGGTCGAGGATGGCAGCGTACCACCGGCCCCGCTCGCCGTTCGTTCTTGCGCTTGTTCCACCTCGCCGTGGTTCGGCATCGGCCTCCTCCCGCGTGCCCTGCCGGCGTGCCGGTCAGGGGAGTTCGAAAGCGACGACCTCCCACGGCCCGCGGCTCCGCGGGGAGGGAGAGCGACGCTGATCATGTGTACACTGGGATGACCGTCTTGTTCCCGTCCATGGTGAGCCTGATCGACCCATCCTGTCCCAGTACCCGGTCGGCTCGTCCCGCCATTCGCGGAAACTCATGGCCGCGTAGTTCGGCTGAGCGGTCAGTGTGACCATGCTGTCCTTGTCGTACGTCCGAATGAAGGTGCCGCGCCCGTCCCCGCGGCCGCTGGCTCCTGCCTCGGGCGGGTCCGCGAGGACCACTGGGGCCAGTCCAGCGCCCGGCCGCACCTGTAACTGCACTTGACCCGGGTTCGTCCGTTCGTAGGCGTAGACCACCTCAAACTTATCGGCGTTGCCGCCAAGCCCACGATGACGGCCGGCTCGCAGATGACGACGCCAAGCCCGATCGAGTGCTGGGAGCGGCTGGGCAGGCACTACGTGAGATGGGTGGCGCAGCACGTCAAGCAAAACCCGTAGAACCAAGACTCTTGGTGGATCTCCAATCCCGTGGCGCGTCATTTCCGATCTTTTGCGAAAGCCGTTTAGCAATGTCGCAGCTGTCCACTCGCTGTCCTATGTATACGGCCAGCTGACGGTTAAGTCCGAAGTTTATTGGGTAACAGCACTAGAAGGACAAGCCGGTCGTCCGCACTCTCATTGACGACCTGGTGCCGAAACGTGTAATCGAAAATGAGAATGTCACCCGATTGGATGTCTCGCGTCTCTGGTCCGGCGGCGATCCAACACGGTCGACCGACGGACAGGCCGAGCATCGCGGTAACGAACGGATTCGAGTGGCAGTGAATACCGATCGCACTCCTCCCGAGGAGGAGCGAGAACCCGCAACCCAACAGACCGGGGATCGCGGCGGCCAGCTTCACCGTGTTGGGCGCGCGGCTTCGAAGGTCTGCGCTCACCGCGTCCAAGCGAGGCGTCCGATCCTCCTCCTCTGGCCACAGGGGGGCGAAGGCCCACGACCGTCCGTCGGTGCGATCGTCATCGACCCAGATCATGTGAGGACGGATCCGCTCTCCTTCCTTTCGGATCTCCGGCCAATGTTCGAGAAGCGGCTCGAGTTCCGGGTACGCCTCACGAGGTTGGAACGCGCGCGCGATCATCCAGGGCACGTCCCGATGTACGGTGCCGTGGCGACCGGGAAGTGTCGGCAAGCGTCCAGGGCCGCTTCCATTTCGAGGGCGTTTACCCTGTCACCGCGGCTCAACTCCTCGTGCACGTACCGCTTGACGAAGCCTTGTAGGGTCAGGTCGCGATATTGCCGCAAGTGGGTGACCTCGTGTGCCCAGTAGTGCAGGTCGTCCGCGCCGGCGCTGCTCGGAGTGCGCTTGAAGAAGATCAGGTCGATCACGGCGACGGCGGTCGCTCTTTCGAAGTGCTGGATGGCGAAGGTCGGAAGCGCGAGGACGTTCGCCTCCGCCACGGCGATGTGTCGCGCACCGCGCGCGACCTCGGCCAGCGCGGGGGGCAGCGCGCTGATTACTTCTGCGGGGATCGGAGCGGCCTGCGGCCAATGGTTGTCCCTGGCCCGTTGGAGTTCCGCCGCCATCGCGGCCACGAGTGGGTTGAGGTACTCGAGGTCCAGCGTCTCGACAAACTTTTGCGTAGAATCGACCAGTTGCTTCTGAACCTGAGCGTCGAACGGCGTGGTCACTCGGCGGACATCCAAGACTAACTTCCGCGCCGCGTCCCCCCCGACCTTCTGCGCGAGCCCGGCCTCCAGATGCGTGATCTTCGAGTCGAGGTCCGCCCCGATCGCGGCGGCATCCGCGGCCGCGTCCACGGGCACCCGAACGGGCGCGGTTACCGTGTCGCGCACGGCCTCGTTGACCGGCCGACCCGCGACAACATCGACGATCGTGGTCTGCACCGGTGCGACGACTCGCGCAACGTCTCTCGCCCTGTCGGCAGCGTCCTGTAGCCAACCCATGACAATACTCCTTTCGTTGGGCACATCGCGGGCACACGTAGCCCTCCCTAGGGTGGCCAATGAACCGGTCAGTCTGCTACATGTAGCGGCATGTAAAAATGGGCAATTCGCCGGGTTCAACGCGACGCAAAGCGTGGTCCAGATCATCAGCCCCAGCAATTCGAACGAACTGCCCCACTGGGGTGACGACGACGACCGACCGGATGGGCGGGGTCGGCGACGTGCGGCGGTTGGACGCGGGGATGTTCGGGCGGATCCAGCTGCACGGGAACAACGGGTTCTACGACTTCCTGCTCAAGGTGTGCCGGCTCGTGCACGACGCGGCCGTCGTCGACCCGAAGGCGGGGCAGACGAAGTTCCGCGACTTCGAGCGAGACGAGCGCGCGATGGCCGGGCTGTTCGAGCGGTTCCTGCTTAACTTCTACAAGCGGGAGCAGACGACCTACGTCGCGCGGAGCCGCAAGCTCGACTGGGGCGCGGCGGCCGACGAGCCGACGCACCTTGCCCTGCTGCCCGAGATGCGGACCGTCGTGTCGCTCGGGTCGCCGGAGCGGGTGACCGTCGTCGACGCGAAGTACTACAAGCAGCCGCTGGCCAAGGGGAACTTCGGCAAGGACACGGTGCGGAGGGGGCACCCGTACCACCTGTTCGCATACCTCGCGAGCGTCGCCTATGAGGAGGGGGCCGGCGGGGGCTCCCGGCAAGTCGGAGGGATCCTGCTGTACCCACAGGTCGACGTGCCACTCGACCTCCGGTACGCGATCGGCGGGCACGCGGTGCGGGTTGCGACGGTCGACCTCTCCACGGAGTGGCGACAGGTGCACGGCCGCCTGTTAGCATTGCCGCTGTAGCCCCCATCGGTCTGCCGTCATCGCGGCGGCGACGGCGGCGGGCGCCACCGGCCCGGCGGCCGGGTCTCACGTCCCCGATGTGCGCTTGACATTACAGGGAGGCACCACGTGCCCAATACTAGCGTCGCCGACAGTCGGCTGTTGGGAGCCGTGCGTCGCATGTGCACCCGTCTGGCCGAACACGGGTGGCGCGACGTCCTGCTCGTTCACGGACTGGACATTGCCGCGTCGGACCTGAGGACGGAGCTGCTCCGCGACCTGCCGGGCGTCGACCGTGCCTACCCGGGCTTCGAGGACTTCACGCGCGCAGGACACCGGGGCATCGAGCCCGGTGTCCCCGCGCGCAGCTTGTTGTACCACGCGATGGCTTCCCCGGCCGTGGCGGCCCGATCCGACGGGTTACCGCTCACCGGTTTTCCGACGGCGGCGGAGCTCGACCAGCTCGAAAACCTCGTCTTCGGGGTGATCCCGCCCACCTTAGACGAGGTCAGGCGCCGCGCAGGCGCGTCCCCCCTCGTGATCGCGGTCTTCGCGTCGGAGTACCGGCTGGCCGCGGACACGGTCCACCGCCGCCACGCCGACCTGTGCTTCGCCCGGACCGGGGTCGCCCGCGTGGGCACGCGGGAGCCGCTGTACGCCGGCCGCGCGCGGGCGTTCACGCCGGTCGTGGACGGCGACGCGCACGCGATCCGCGTCCTCCCGTGCCGGTACAGCGCCTACCTGGCCGTATCGCTGTCGGGCGATCCGTCCTCGTTCGGCCCGATGCGGTTCCAGCCGCCGTCCGCCGACGGCGCCCCGGGCGACGCCGCCCGGCCGTTCTGGGTACCGGTGCACAAGCTGTTTGACGGCGGGGAGTGCATCCGCGGCCGCGACCTGCGGGTGGCGTTGCGACACCGCCATGTTAACGACAAGATCGCGCGGGTCATCCGCGCGACCCAGAAGGCCGCCGACCGTGTCCCGAAGTGGTTCGAGTTTCGGCTGCCCGAGGTCTTAGACGGGCCCCCGTTTACCGTGTCGGAGGGGCTCGTGGAACTCGCCGGGGCTGCCGCGCCGGCCGCCGGCGACCAGGACTGCCCCCCGGGCACCCTGATCCCGCGCGTGCACCCCGATCTCGCGGCGCCCGCCGTGTATGAGGATACGGAGGTCACGCTGGCGGTGCCCCCCGGCCGGGCGAACTTGCCGGTCCGCGGCGGGGGCGAGTCGACGATGGTTCTCGGCGACCCGTCCGCGCCCGAGTACGCGTACGTGCGCGAGCGCGTAGACCCGCCCGCCGACCCGACCGCGGGCTCGGCCGGCACGCGGACGGACCTCAGCAACGACCCTGCGATGCTCGCGATCCTGGGCGCGGGAGACTTCGAGGCGGTAGCGTACGCGGATCACACCGCTGACGGGTGGGTAGCGGCCCGGTGCCCCCAGCTGACCTTAGACGTGCCGAGCGACGTGCCCGCGTATTCGGTGCTCGCCCCGCCCGACTTCTACCCGGCCGTCGGGCAGCGGCAGCTGAGCGAGTGGGTGCACGCGGCCCTGCCGCCGTCCGAGGTCGCCGAGGTGTTCACGGAAAGGCCGGTGATCCCCCTGTCCGACGTGCGCCTCCCCGCGAATCTCGAACTCCCCGGCGCTCCGTTCGACGAATCGGACGTGACGGTCACGGCCGTCGTGTGCTTGACCCGGCAGGGGGGGGAC
>Ga0196963_10000385_pt1 | contig 41860 bp, 32 predicted proteins | sample S1_5metaG_FD_148600 | JGI IMG/M metagenome (GOLD analysis project Ga0196963, IMG submission 148600) | Soil microbial communities from Anza Borrego desert, Southern California, United States - S1_5 | ecosystem: Environmental > Terrestrial > Soil > Desert | place: USA: California | collected... | reverse complement strand
TTCTTCGAGTCGAGGTCGCGCACGAACCACATGCCGCCGACCGGGAAGACCTCGGCGTGGAAGCGGCTGGCGCTGCGGTCGAGGATCTGGACGCCCGCCTCGGCGTCGCGGCCGATGGTCATGGCCTTGTCGACCAGGGTCTTCTCGCGCCCGCGATACGGGCCATTGACGATGCGGATCTTGCTCATGCGCGGGAAAGGGAATCCGCTGGATTCCTACCCCCATCCGCGACGCCGCGCGCCGGCGCGCGCGTCGCCCGGTCCGCCGTGTGTGGCGAACTCACGCCGCGCGATCCAGGTCGATGCGCCGCGCGCGGCGGTCGGCGCGCGCGGCGATCGCGGTCTGGCCGCCAGCGGACGCGACCATCGCCAGCAGCCGCCATGCGCCCGCCTCGTGCGGCGCGATCGCGGTCAGCTCGCGCGCCGCGGTCAGCGCGTCGCCGTGGCGATCGGTCAGGTACGCCTGGGCCGCGACGCGGTGGAGCTCGCGCACGCGGGTCTCGTCCAACGGCTTGCGGTGGCTGGCGATCGCCTGGGCGACGATCGTGACCAGCGCCAGGGCGGCGTAGGCGGCGGCGCAGCCGATCAGGACGCGCGGGCGCAGCGACTCCGCCGCGATCAGCGCCGCGCCGATGGCCAGGGTCACGACGAACAGCGCCGGGACGGCCGCGGCCACGCCGGCCCACACCCGTCCGGAGAGGATCAGGCCGGCGCCGGGCAACGGCAGATTCAACCACAGGTGCGGATGGCGATTGGGCATGCGATGGTCGCGAGGACGGTAGGCGTGCGTCCGGGGCGGCGCAACCCGCGGCGTAGAAGCGTGCACGCTCGGTCGATCGGTCTTGGCACGTCATGTGCCGGGAACGACCATGGGCGGCTGCGCACCGGGTCATTCCGACCGGTGCCGCCGCGGGACTCCCCCATGACCGACGATCGCAGCGATCCCGACGACCATCCGGAGCAGGACGCCGAAGGCGTCCCCGAGCACGGCGTGGAACACGACGCAGAAATAGTCGAACTGCACGACGAGGCCCACCCGCCGGCCAGCCAGGTCGCGCGCGCGGACGAGAACCTGCCGACCACCGTGCTCGCCCTGCCGCTGAACCAGCGGCCGGTGTTCCCGACCATGATGCTGCCGCTGGTGGTGCCGGCGGGGCGGCTCGCCGACGCGATCAAGCTCGCCATCGCCGAGCACGGCGGCTGGGTCGCGTTCTTCCTGACCAAGACGACCATGGCCGAGTCCACCGCCTACACCTTCGCCGACCTGCACCGCCTCGGCGCGCTGGCGCGCGTGCTCAAGCACCAGGAGGTCGACGGCGGCGCCGTGCAGATCTTCGCCCAGATCGTCGCCCGCTTCCGCGCCGACGAGCTGATCTCCGCCGAGCCGCACGTGCTGGTGCGCGGGGCGGCGATCAAGCCGCGCGTCGACGCCAGCGATCCGCACGTGCGCGCCTGCGCCATGGCCATCGTCCAGGCGCTGAAGGACCTGGTGCAGCACAACCCGGTGTTCGCCGACGAGATCAAGATGGTGCTGGCGAACTTCAACAACATCGACGGCCCCGGCCGCCTGGCCGACCTGTCGACGTCGCTGACCACCGCGTCGCGCGAGGAGGTCCAGCAGATCCTCGAGACCACCGCGATCGTGCCGCGCATGGAGAAGGTGCTGCTGCTCCTGCACAAGGAGACCCAGCTCGCCGAGATCAAAGCCAGGATCACCCACCAGATCGAGGAGAAGGTCAGCGATCACCAGCGGAAGTTCTTCCTCAACGAGCAGCTCAAGGCGATCAAGTCCGAGCTCGGCCTCGAGACCGACGACAAGAGCCTCGACCTCAAGCGCTTCCGCGACGTGCTCGACGCCAAGGGCAAGCACATGACCGAGGAGGCGCGCGGCGTCATCGACGAGGAGCTGCGCAAGCTCAGCCTGCTCGAGCCGGCGTCGAGCGAGTACGGCGTGGTGCGCACGCGCCTCGAGTGGCTGTCCGAGATGCCGTGGGGCGCGTTCACCGAGGACGACCTCGACCTGCCGCGCCTGCGCGCCGGTCTCGACAAGGACCACTTCGGCCTCGACGAGGTCAAGGAGCGCATCGTCGAGTTCTGCGCCGTGCGCCGGCTCAAGAACGACCGCGGCGGCGGCATCATCGCGCTGGTCGGCCCGCCGGGCACCGGCAAGACCTCGATCGGCCAATCGGTCGCGCGCCATCTCGGGCGCAAGTTCTTCCGCCTGTCGCTGGGCGGCATGCGCGACGAGGCCGAGATCCGCGGCCATCGCCGCACGTACGTCGGCGCCCAGCCGGGCAAGCTGGTCCAGGCGCTGCGCCGCGCCAAGACCTTCAACCCGGTGATCCTGCTCGACGAGATCGACAAGCTGTCGATCGGCATGCAGGGCGATCCGGCGGCGGCGCTGCTCGAGGTCCTGGATCCGGAGCAGAACAAGGACTTCCTCGACCACTACCTCGACATCCGCGTCGACCTCAGCCGCGTGCTGTTCATCTGCACCGCCAACGACCTCGGCGGCATCCCCGAGCCGCTGCGCGACCGCATGGAGATCATCCGCCTCGCCGGCTACGTCGAGTCGGAGAAGCTCGCCATCGCGCGCAACTACCTGGTGCCCAAGCAGCGCACCGATCACGGCCTCAAGCCTGCCGACCTGCAGTTCACGCGCCCGGCGCTGACCGCGCTGATCCGCGGCTACGCGCGCGAGGCCGGCGTCCGCCATCTCGAGCAGCTGCTGGCCAAGGTCTGCCGCAAGGTCGCGACCGCCAAGGCCGGCGGCGCGCATCCGGGCAAGGCCGGCGTCGACACCGAATCCGGCGCCGGCGCGCCGCCGCTGCCGAGGAAGCCGGCGGCCTCGCCGGACGGCAGCGCGCGGGTGATCATCGCGCCGGAGACGCTCATCACCTACCTCGGCAAGCCGCTGCTGCGCGACGACGAGCTGATCGGCCATGCCGTGCCCGGCGTGGTCACCGGCCTGGCGTGGACGTCGATGGGCGGCGCGACCCTCGAGATCGAGGCGGTCGCGACGTCGGCCGAGAAGGGCGGCTCGCTGGCGCTGACCGGCCAGCTCGGCGACGTGATGAAGGAGTCGGCGAACCTCGCGCGCTCGTACCTCGCCAGCCACGGCGACCAGTACGGCATCCCCGCGGGCTGGTTCGACCGCCACGCCGTGCACGTGCACGTGCCCGCCGGCGCCACCCCCAAGGACGGCCCGAGCGCGGGCTGCGCGATCGCCACCGCGCTGATGTCGCTGGCGCTCGGCAAGCCGGTGAAGCGCAAGCTCGGCATGACCGGCGAGCTCACGCTGACCGGCCGCGTCTACCCGATCGGCGGCGTGCGCGAGAAGCTGGTCGCCGCCAAGCGCTCGAACCTGCGCACCGTGCTGCTGCCGCGCGCCAACGAGCGCGACTACGACGAGCTGCCCGACCAGGTGCGCAGCGGCATCGCGGTGATCTTCGTCGACACGCTCGACGACGTGCTGCGCGAAGCCGGGCTGATCGACCCGCCGAAGGACGGCGCGCACGACAAGGCGAACGGCGGCGCGGCGCGCGACCGGCTGCCGGCGGAAGCGCATGCGCGCCCGCGATCGCGGAGCTGATCGGGCTTCGCGCTTCGAGCTTCGAGCTTCGCGCCTCGGGCTGCGCGCCTCGAGCCTCAGCCCGCGCGCGCGGCGACGACGCTCCAGGATTTCACCGTCAGGCGCGCGATCGCCGTCCAGTCCGGGTCGTAGGCGATGCCCGGCCGCGTCGACGGCATGAACGTCCCGCGCGCGGACATCGTCGGCAGCGGCGACGTGGTGTCGTCGTCGTAGAAGTGCGCGCTCGGGAAGATGTCGCTGGGCATGCGGATGTTCGGCAGCGTGGCGAACTCCATGCAGATCGCCTCGCCGATCGCGCTCTCCAGCATGCCCCCCACCCAGCACGGCACGTCGTGGCGGGCGCACAGGTCGTGGATCAGCTTGGCCTCGTGCAGGCCGCCGACGCGGGTCAGCTTGATGTTGATCATCCGGCAGCTGCCGAGCGCGATCGCCTTGCGCGCGTCGTCGACCGAGTGGATCGACTCGTCGAGGCAGATCGGCGTGCGGATCCGGCGCTGGAGCTCGGCGTGGTCGACCAGGTCGTCCCAGGCCAGCGGCTGCTCGATCTGCACCAGCCCGAAGTCGTCGAAGCGGCGCAGGTGGTCGACGTCGGCGAGCGTGTAGTGGCTGTTGGCGTCGACCTGCAGCGCGATGTCCGGGTGCTTGCGGCGGATCTTCGCGAGCACGTCGACATCCCAGCCGTGCTTGACCTTGACCTTCACGCGCTGGTAGCCCTCGTCGAGGCTGCGCGCGACATTGTCGAGCAGCAGGTCGTGCGTCGCCTCGATGCCCAGCGAGACGCCGCAATCGATCGGCTTCGTCCCGTCGCCGCCGAGCAGGCGGTGCAGCGGCACGCCGAGCATCCGCGCGCGCAGCACCCACCACGCCGTCTCGAGCGCGGCCTTGGCGAAGTTGTTGCCTCGCCACGAGGCGAGCAGCGCCGCCAGCTCCTCCGGCGTCGCGAACGACCGGCCGATCACGCGCGGCGCGATCACGTCGCGCAGGACGTGGAACGCGGTCTCGGCGGTCTCGGCGCCGTAGATCGGCTCGTCCCACGGCGGGGCCTCGCCCCAGCCCTCGTGCTCGCCGCTGCGCAGGCGCACCAGGATCGTCGAGATCGCGGTCAGCCGGCCGCTGCTGATCTCGAAGCCGTCGCGCAGCGGCAGGCGGAGGTGGTGGATCTCGACGGCGTCGATGCGCATGGCGTTCACCTGTCGCTCTCACAGCAACGAGTCGGCGCTCCGGCGGAACGGCTTCGCCAGGGCAGGTATGGCCCGGGCGTCCGCTCAGCATCGGCCGGAACGCGCTCAACGCAGCGCGCGCGTGATCGATCCTACGCGTTCGCCAGCCGCCGCGGCGTCAGCCGCACCTTGCTGCCGAAACCCGCCGCCTCGGCGACCGCGACGCGGTCGCGTCCCGTGCCCTTGGCCTGGTAGAGCGCGTCGTCCGCGCGGCGCACCAGCTCCGGCGCCGGCTCGCCCTCGTGGCACGCGGCGACGCCGATCGAGACCGTCACCGGCGTCGGCAGCCCGGCGAGCGCGGCGACCGCGGCGCGCAGGCGGCCGGCGACCTGCTCGGCGCCGTGCGGCGGCGTGTCCGGGAGGATGACCAGGAACTCCTCGCCGCCGTGACGGCAGACCAGGTCGTTGCCGCGCAGGTGCGCCGCCAGGCAGCGGCCCACCGCGGCCAGCACGACGTCGCCAGCGGCGTGGCCGTGCTCATCGTTGACGCGCTTGAAGTGGTCGATGTCGACCATCGCCACCGACACCACCTCGCCGGCGTTGACCAGCTCCTCGAGGCGCAGCTCGCCGTACCAGCGGCGATTGGTCCCGGTCAGCGGATCGATGCGCGCCAGCGCCTGCAGGCCGGTGTAGAGGATGACGCGGCGCAGGGACAGCGCGAGCTGGCCGCGCAGCACCTCGGCGACGTAGCGCTGGTCGGCCGCCGCGCGTCCGGCCAGGCTCGGCTGCGGCTTGGCGCCGCGCAGGACCAGGCAGGCCTGGCCCTCGACGCCGGGGCTGAGGTCGAGCACCAGATCGCCGGCGTGATCCTCCGGCAGCGCGACCGGGCCGTCGAGCTGCGGCGGCTCGCCGACGGCGGCGCCGCCGAGGCTGCGCCACTCGCCGCGCTCCCACACCAGCAGATCGACGCCGGTGCAGCTCCAGTAGCGGCGCATCGCCGCGGCGAAGCGGTGCCGCGCGTCCGCCTCCTCGACGCAGCCGACGAGCTCGGCCGAGACCTCGAAGACGCCGCGCTGCAGGTCCTGCGCGTCCTCGAGGATCGCCAGCTCCTCGCGCGTCGCGCTGCGCGTGCGCGAGAGCAGGGTCGGCGAGGCCAGCAGGCGCCGCGTCGGCGACTCGGCCGGGCGCGCGCGGCCCAGCGCCAACGCCACCGAGCCGGCGATGGCCGTGACCAGCGCCGGCAGCGCCGCGGCGACGCCGCCCAGCGCGACCGCGGCGACGACGCCGCCGCCGCCGAGCGCCATCGCCAGGGCGAGATCGAGCCGCTTCACGGCGCGGTTCCCGCGCCCGCGGTGCCGCCGTGCGCATCGCCGGGACGCGAGCAGGTGTCGCCGGACGCCGCCTCCGCCGCGTCCTCGGTCGCCGCCTCGACGCGGTTGCGGCCGTTGGCCTTGGCGCGGTAGCAGGCGGCGTCGGCGCGCGCCAGCGCCGCGCGCGGGCCCTCGTCGGCGCCGAGCATCGCCCAGCCGACCGACCCGGTGACCTTCACCTCGGTGCGCCGGCCGTCGAGCCGCGCCTGCGAGATCGCCAGGCGCACGATCTCGGCGGTCGCGGCGAGCGTGCGCGCGTCGACGCCGGGCAGCGCCAGCGCGAACTCCTCGCCGCCGTAGCGGCAGACCAGCGCCCCGGGCGGCAGCGCCAGGCGCAGCGCGCCGGCGACCGCCTTCAGCGCCAGGTCGCCGATCGCGTGGCCGTGGCGGTCGTTGAACTTCTTGAGGTGGTCGAGGTCGACCATGACCACGCCGAGCGGCTGGCGATGGCGGCGCGTGCTCGACGCCAGCTCGTCGAGGCGGCGCAGGAACTCGTGCTGGCCGAACAGGCCGGTGAGCTCGTCGTGCAGCGCCAGGCTGCGCGCCTGCTCGAGCAGGTCGACCGCGGCGAGGCCGAGGCCGCCGAGCCGCGCCAGCGCCGAGAGCAGCTCGAGGTCGAGCCGGCTGCCGGCCTCGCCGGCGGTGAAGACCACCGCCAGCACGCCGCGCAGCGACTCGCGCTCGGCGGCGCGGCGGCGGTCGCCGCGCAGCGGGATGAGCACGTGCACGCGGTCGCCCTCGCGGCGGATGAGCGTGCGCGCCTCGAGCGCGACGTAGCGCTCGTCGCGGCCGGGCGGCCCCGGGCAGGGCTTGCCGAACGCGTCGGACGACGCCAGGCAGAGCGGGTCCTCGCCGCCGCCGAGATACACGCGCACGCTGTCGAGCCGGCTGACCAGCGCGCGCACCCGCGCCACCAGCGCGACGGCGAGCTGGTCGAGACCGCGCGCCGCGGAAAGCTCCATGCACGCCTCGAGCAGCACCGGGTAGCGCTGGATGTGGCGGTGCAGCAGCTGCCGCTCGTGCTCGGCGTCGCGCAGCTCGTTGCGCAGCGAGCGCAGGCCGGCGGCGTCGTCGATGACCTCCTCGCGGCGCAGCACGCCGGCGACCGCCGCGGCCGCCGTCCAACCGATCAGCGCGCCCCAGCCGCCGACGCCGGGCACCAGCGCCAGCCCGGGCAGCGCGGCGAGACCCGCGCGCGCCCCGAGCCGCCACGAGGCCACCGCGCCCCACCCCGCGCACAGCCCGAAGGCCAGCGGCAGGGTCGTCGGGAACGCCAGCCCGAGCGCCGCGCCGCCGGCGCCGGCGGCTGCCAGCGCGGCCGACGTCTGCCACGGCGCGTCATAAGCCATGAACCATAGTCGATCGCGGGCGTCCGCACGGCAAGTGGCGCCCAGGGATCCGGGCGGGGCGCAGCCCTCCCGGGTATACTGCCCGGATGCGCGAAGCCTCGGACGTCCCCGGCGACGCGCTCGCCCCCACGGCGGTGCCGAGCACCGATCGGCTGCGCCAGGGCGGCGACGCCACCGTGGCGACCCGCCCGGCCGGAGGCGACGCCCGGAACCTGACGACCGGCGTGCTCGGCGAGCTGTCGCGCGATGGGATGCACACCACCGTCCCGACCTCGCTCGCGACGCGCGACGCCGGGCCGAGACCCGGCCAGACCATCCGCGGCTACCGGCTGGAGTCCCTGCTCGGACGCGGCGGCATGGGCGAGGTGTGGCTGGCGCACGACGCGACGCTGCGCCGCCAGGTCGCGCTCAAGCTGATGTCCACCAGCTCGTCGACCGGCTGGACCCGGTTCGCGCGCGAGGCGCGGGCGCTGGCCGCGCTCGACCACCCGCACATCGCGCGGCTCTACGAGTTCGGCGACGACCCGCCGTTCCTGGCCATGCAGTACGTCGCCGGGCGCGAGCTGGACGAGGCGGTCGGCGACCGCGTCGCCGCGCTGCGCGACATCGCGCGCGCGGTGCACCACGCCCACCTGCGCGGCGTGCTGCACCGCGACCTCAAGCCGGCGAACATCATCATCGACGCCGCCGGCGCCGCGTACGTGCTCGACTTCGGCCTCGCGCACCTGGCGGCCGAGGGCGACAGCGAGCTGACGCTCTCCGGGCAGATCCTCGGCACGCCGGCGTTCATGTCGCCCGAGCAGGCGCGCGGCGACGTGCACGCGATCGACGCGCGCAGCGACGTCTACGGCCTCGGCGCGACGCTCTACGCGATGCTCGCCGGCCGCGCGCCGTTCAGCGGCACCAAGCGCATGGACGTGCTGCGCGCGGTGATCGAGGACGAGCCGCCGGCGCCGCCCGGTCATCCGGACCTGGTCGCCATCGCGCTGACCGCGATCGCCAAGGATCCGGCGCGGCGCTACGCGACCGCGGCGGCGATGGCCGACGACCTCGATCGCCATCTCGGCTGCGAGCCGGTGCGCGCCCGGGCCCCGGGCCTGGGCTATCGCCTGCGCCGCGCCGTCGCGCGCCGGCCTCTGGTCTGGGCGCTGGCGCTCGCGCTGATCGCCACCGCCATCGCCGGCATCGCGGTCAGCGTCGAGCAGATGCGGCGCACGCTCGTGGCGCAGCGCGCCCGGGCGGCGGATCGCGACCAGCTGCTCGCCGCCGAGATCGCGCGCGGCGCCGCCGAATCGGCGCGCGCCGCCGACCTCGAGCTCGGCGGCTTCATCGCCCGCCAGCGCCAGCGCCTCGCGGCCATCGACGAGACGCTGTCGCGCGCGCTCGACGGGCGCGGGATCGACGCGGCCTACGCCGAGCTCGCGGCGATCGACGACGAGTGCGCGACGCGCGCTGCGGCGAACCCGGATGAACCCGCCCTCATGCACCTGCGCGGCGAGTCGCTGCTGATGCGCAGCCGCGAGGGCGAGGCCATCGGCTGCCTGGACGCGGCGCTCGCGGGCGTCGACCGCGCCGGCCAGGACCGCTTCGCAATCGCCGGCGCCGCCCACCTCTGCCGGGCGCGCGCCCGCCTGCGCCGCGACTTCCACGACCTGATGGCGCGGCTGTTCACCCTCCAGGACGAGGGCGGATACCGCGACCAGGCGGCGCAGGAGGCGATCGTCGCCGATCTCGCCGCCGCCGAACGCGCCGGCGGCGACCGCCACGAGCGCGAGGTGCTCGAGCTGTGGCGCGGGTATCTCGACGCGGCCACGACCGACATGGGCAAGTACCCCGCCGTCCACGCCCGCGCCAGGGCCGTGGCCGACGCCGGCGGGCGCCGCTGCGAGGACGCGTGGCTGCTGGTCGGCATCCTCACGGCGCCGCCGCGCCACGGCGTGGTGGCGGCGTACAGCGCGGCGATCGACCGTTACCACGCGCAGCCGCGCGCGCTGGCGCTGCGCGCGACCGAACGCCTGTTCGCGCGCCCGCGCGACGACGCGGCGATCCTCGCCGACCTCGACGAGGCGCTGCGGCTGAAGCCCGATTACGGCCTGGCGCGCTTCCTGCGCGCGAGCCTGCTCCAGGAGATGCGCGACCCGGCGCGGCGCGACCCGGAACGCGCCGATCTCGACGCGGCGGTGCGCCTCGAGCCGGGCCAGGCGCTGCCGCTCGCGCTGCGCGCCTGGAGCCGGTTCCGCGACGGCGACTACGTCGCGGCGCGCGCCGACATCGACGCCGCCGCGGCGCTGGCGACGGCGCGGCCGGCGCCTGTGGTGGCGTCGATCCGCGCGATGCTCGAGCGCGAGGCCGGGCAGCGCGCCGCCGCGCTGACCTCGGCGACCGGGGCGCGCTGGCTCAACGGGCTGGTGACGATGGCGACGGCGATGCTCGATGGCGGCGACGTCGCCGGCGCGCGCGACGTGCTGCAGCGGCTCGAGGCGCTGCTGGTCGATGGCGGCGCCGAGGCGCGCCTGGTCCGCCTCGCCGCCTGCCGAGCCGCGGCCATGGCCGGCGACGGCGCCGCCAGCGTCGACCTCGCCACCCGCGCGCTCGCGGAACGCTGCGCCGGCGCGGCGATCGAGGCCGAGGCGGCCGCCGAGGCCGCGGCGTGGCTGGTCGCCGCCGGCCAGGCCGAGACCGCGCTGGCGTTCGCGGCACGCGCCCTCGCCGACGATCCCGGCGAGGGCCAGGCCCTGGTGGCGCGCGCGCTCGCGCTCGCCGCCCTCGGCGGCGAGGCCGAGCTGCCCGCCGCGCGCGAGATGGCGCTCGTCGCGCTGCCGGACTGGACCGCCGCGACCATCGGCGAAGGCGCCCTGATCGATGCCGCGCGGGTGGTCGGTCTCGCCGCCGGCTGGGCTGGCGACGATGCGCGGCTGGCCCAGGCCGCCGCGGCGGTCGCCACCGCCGGCGCCGCCGCCCGGGACGCGTTCTCGCCGCGCTGAACGGCGCGCCAGGCGGCGGTGGCGCGCGCGACCGCGCCCGAGTACCGTCCGGCCATGCCGCGCACCGCCTCCATCAGCCGCACGACCAAGGAAACCGACATCGCCGTGACCTGGCGCCTCGACGAGGCCGGGCCGACGTCCATCGCCACCGGCATCGGCTTCATGGACCACATGCTCGAGGCGCTGGCCAAGCACAGCGGCACCGGCCTGACGGTCGCGTGCACCGGCGACCTGCACATCGACGGCCACCATACCAGCGAGGACATCGGCATCGTCATGGGCCAGGCCCTGCGCCAGGCGCTGGGCGAGCGCGTCGGCGTCGAGCGCTTCGGCCACATCGCGTGCCCGCTCGACGAGGCGCTGGTCGCCGCGACCGTCGACCTCTCCGGCCGGCCGTACCTGGTCTACGACCTGAAGCCCGAGGCGGCGATGCTCGGCACCTGGGACACCGAGCTGATCCAGGAGTTCTTCGGCGGCCTCACCGACCACGCGCGCATCTGCCTGCACCTGCACCAGCTCGCGGGCCGCAACAGCCACCACATCGTCGAGGCCGGCTTCAAGGCCTTCGCCCGCGCGCTGCGCCAGGCGATCCGCGTCACCGGGACGGGCGTGCCGAGCACCAAGGGCTCGCTGGAGTAGTCACGGCGCGGGCGGCGGAGCCGGCGGCGGCGGCGGCGCCTCGCCCGCCAGCGGATCGCGCTCGCCGAAGACGTGGTAGTTCATCTGCCCGAGCATGCCCCACAGCATCTGCACGTCGTGCTGCGTCCAGTGCTGGCGGTTCATCATGCGGCGGAACTGCGGCTCGAACGTGGCCTGGTTGGCGCGGCGGAAGTAGCGGAAGCGGTCGAGCGTGCGCAGCCAGTAGACCATCAGCTTGTCGATCATCTCGCGCGGGGCGGCGTCGAGCTCCTCGTCGCCGTTGCCCATGCGCAGCGGCGGCGGCGCGGCTTCGCTGGTGGCGAGCGCGTAGCCGAGGATCGCCACCGCGTGGCTCAGGTTGAAGCTGTAGTTCTCGCCGAAGGTCTCGAGCCGCACCAGCACCTGGCAACGGTAGAGCTCGTCGACCGACAGCCCATCGGCCTCGTTGCCGAAGACCAGCGCCCACTGCGCCGCCGGTCGCGCGGCGAGCGCCGCCGGCAGCTCGCGCGCCGTGATCGGCTGGCCGAGGTTGGCGTCGCGCACGCGCGCGCTGGTGCCGACCACCAGGCCGCAGTCGGCGACCGCCTCGTCGAGCGTGGCGTGGACCGGCGCGTTGAGCAGCAGCTCGCGGCCCCAGGTCGAGAACTTGCGCGCGTCCTCGCAGTCGACCTCGCACTTCGGCGCGACCAGGCGCAGGTCGCTGATCGACAGGTTGCCGCACAGCCGCGCGACCATGCCGAGGTTCACCGGACCCTGCGTCCGCACGAGGACGATGCGACAGCGGGCGAGCAGGCCCGGAGCAGGAGTACGCGGCGGCGCGGCCATGGCGCGGCAGCCTGGGCGCATGCCCGGAGCGGCAACGGCTTTCGCGGGCGGCCCTGCGCGCCTGCGGCTGCGGGGCTTCCGGCTTCACGCCCGGTTGCCTTGCACGATCCACGGCGACGCCACCCTTCCCGGACCATGGGCGACAAAGTCATCCAGTTCCCCGGCACCGCCGGACGCCAGCCGCCCGAGCCCGAGAAGCCCGGGCGCGGCAGGAAGACGGCGAAGAGCGAGGCCGCCGGCACGCCGGCCGCGCCGATCGACGCGCAGAACCTCAGCGACGACCAGAAGAAGGCGATGCAGATCGTCCTCAGCGGCATGCCGTTCGTCGCCATCGGCATCAAGTCGACGACCTCCGGCGCGGATTTCTTCACCGCCGTGCACGGCGACGAGGCCGCGCTGCGCAACGCCGCGCCGCACCTGCCGGGCGTGATCGAACGCGCCTTCGGCCGCAAAGGGCTCTGACGCGCGCGTGACGACCTTCCAGGACGTCGTGCATGGGCTGGGAGACGCCCCGGACGACGGCGTGCGCGGCGTGCGCTTCCGCTACGGCCGCGAGAAGCCCGATCACGCCGGCGTGCTGCTCGGCTGGCCGCGTGTCGCGGCGCGCGTGCGCGGTCTCGCCGCGCGCTTCGCCGAGCAGGGCGTCGGCGCCGGCGACGTGGTCGCCGTGCACAGCCACGACCAGGCGACGGCGCTGATCGCGCTGCTCGCCGCCATCCACCTCGGCGCCGTGCCGACGATGCTGGCGCCGGTCGGCGCGGGCGTCGCCGCGCGCCTGGTCGAGCAGTTCCACGCGGTGCTGGCGGTCGCGGCGCCGCGCCTGCTGGTGATCGACCGCGCGCTGCCCGACGAGCACCTCGCCGGCCGCGCGCTGCCGCCGACCCTGCTGGTCGCCGACGCGCCCGAGGCGCCGGGCGCGCCGATCCTGGGGCGCGCGACCGCCGACGACGCGTGCTTCCTCCAGTTCACCTCGGGCTCGACCAGCACGCCGAAGGGCGTGGTCGTGACCCAGCGCATGCTGATGGCGAATCTCGGCGCGATCGGCGATCTGGCGGCGTGGAACCGCGACGGCCGCCTGCTCGGCTGGGTGCCGATCTACCACGACATGTCGCTGGTCGGCCTGTACCTGATGACGGTCCTGCACCAGGCGTTCGGCTGCTTCTTCCCGGCGACGCGCTTCGGCCGCAGCCCGGACCTGTGGATGGGCCTGATGGCCGAGGAGCGCGCGACCTTCACCGCCGGCCCGAACTTCGCCCTGGCGATGGCGCTGCGCCACGCCGAGCGCCGTCCGCCGACCGGCGACCTGTCGCACGTGCAGGGCATCATCTGCGGATCCGAACCGATCGCCGCCGAGACCGCGCGCCGCTTCGCCGCCGCCTACGCGCCGTGCGGCCTGAAGGACGCGGTCATCCCCGCCTACGGCATGGCCGAGTGCACGCTGCTCGCGACGACCAGGCCGCGCCGCGCGCCGCTGGCGACGCTGACGGTGGCGCGCGGCGCGCTCGAACGCGGGACGGTCCAGCCGCTCGCGGCCGGCGTGCGCGACGACGCCGCGGTCGAGCTGGTCGCCTGCGGCGGCCCCGCGCGCGGCATGGCGACGGCGATCGTCGGCCCCGATGGCGCCGAGCTCGCGCAGGGCGTCGGCGAGATCCAGGTCAGCGGCGCGAGCGTGCTCGACCGTTACCACCGCGCGACCGACGCCGCCGCGCGCACGCTGGTCACGCGCGGCGGCCGGCGCTGGCTGCGCAGCGGCGACCTCGGCTTCGTCCACGACGGTCAGCTCTACGTCTGCGGCCGCGCCAAGGACCTGATCATCCACAACGGCGTCAACATCTACCCGGCCGACGTCGAGCAGGCGCTCGAGCGCCAGCTGGCCGAGCGCGTGCGCCTCGCCGCGGTGGTCGATCTGCGCGTCGATCTCGCCGCCGAGTTCATCGGGCTCGGCGTGCTGGTCGAGGAGGCGCGGCGCGACGCCGAGCCCGCCGCTGTCGAAGCCGAGATCGCCGCCTTCGTGGAGAGCTTCCTCGGCCTGCCCGTGGCGATCGCCTGGGCGCTGCGCGGTGCGCACATCCCTCGTACCACGAGCGGCAAGCTGGTGCGCGGCGAGATCCGCGCGCTGCTCGTCGCCGAACGCGCCCGCCGCGCCGGCGCGCCCGCGGCCGGCGGGTGATCGCGAGACCGGCCGCTGGCGCCGTGCCGGACGCGGCTATCGTGCGCGCCATGCCGATCGGGACCGACGATTTCCGCGCCGCGATGAGCGATTTCACCAAGCGCCCGGCGCCACCGATCGCCGAGTCGGACACCCTGGCGAACCTGAAATTGGACAGCCTGGCGATGCTCGAGATCATCGGCCAGCTCGAGCAGCGCCACGGCGTCGCGGTCGACGAGGACACCCTGGTCGACCTCAAGACGGTCGGCGACCTGCTGCGCGTCCTCAACGCCGCGCCCAAGGCCTGACGAGCGGCGATGGAGGGCTTCCGCCACTTCCAGCCGGCGTGGGACGACGGCTTCTACCGCCTGTTCACCAAGGCCGGGGCCGAGCAGTGGTCGGTCGGCAACCTGCCGTGGGCCGAGGTCGGCGCGATCGATCCGGACTGGCGCGACGGCATGATCGCGCTGCTCTCGCCGCTGCTGGTCAGCGAGCGCGGGGCGATGCAGGCGTGCGGGACGATGCTGCCGCAGTGCCGCGAGCGCGGCGACGCCGACGCCGAGCTGGTGATGCACGCGATGATGCTCGACGAGGCCCGTCATTGGGAGGGCCTCAACCGGGTCTTCCTCGAGCTGAAGGCCGAGCCGACCCCGCTCTCCGAATGGAAGGAGATGCTGGGCGTGAACTACCTGATCATGCGCGGCGCGAGCTTCGACCAGTGGCTGTGGGGCATCCAGATCTGCGACATCATGGCCGGGCACCTCTACGCCACCTTCAAGGCCTCGACCGATTCCAAGCCGATCCAGGAGATGTTCGCCGGCTTCCTGCGCGACGAGAAGCGCCACCACCGCTTCTGCCAGCTGTTCTTCGCCCGCGAGGCGGCGAACTTCACCCCCGAGCAGCGCGCGCGCTGGCGCGTCCACGGGCGCAAGCTGGTCGGCAAATTCGAGAAGATGATGTGCGGCCGCCTGGCCGACGACCTGCGGCGCATCGGCGCCGATCCGCACGATCTGGCGGAGAAGATGGTGGTCAGCGTCGAACGCCAGGCCGACCAGTACGGCTTCATCGCCGCGGTCGGCGACGCGCGCGCGGCCTCCGCCGCCGACGACTGACGCGCCGATCGTTGCAGACGCGCGGCTCACCCACCCGCACAGCGTCGAAGGACGGCGTGGCCCGCGGTTCCAAGCCGCGGTATGCTCTCCTCGCCATGCGGAACCGCTCGTGCCTGCGCCATCGGATCGACGTCAGCGGCGGCTTCATCGACACCCGCCGGCTCGATGGCGGCTGGCTCGCGACGCGCTGGCGGATCGTCGAGCTGATCGCGATCCTCGACCGGCTCGAGGACGCGATCCTGCGCGTCCGCGGCCGCTGACGTCGTCGCTCAGCGCCCCGCCAACGCCTTCGCCCGCGCGTCGTCGCGATCCATCCGCGGTGGTTCGAGCCGCGCGTAGACCACGACGTGCAGCGCGAGCCCCAGCAGCGGACGCAGCTCATCGCACACCGCGCCCTCCGCGGTGATCCGCAGCCGCAGCGGCAGCTCGTGACGGCGGCCGAAGGCGCTGAACGCGAGCACGGCGTCGATGCGATCGCCGTCACCGCGCGCCGCGACGACCGCGAACGAATCGAGGAACGCGTCGACGTCGATGCCGTGCGGCCTGAACCAGCCCTTCATCGCGATCAGCACGCCGCTCCAGCGGCCGATGGCCTCGTCGAGCGCCAGTTCGCGCATCTCGACGAGACCCTCGATGCCGAAGGCGCGCGCGGTGACGACCCGTGCGTCGACCACGGCAGCGGCGGCGCGGTGATCGAGCTCCGGCAGCGCGTCGAGGCCGATGCGCATCTCGCGGATCGCCGCCGCCAGCGGCGACGCGGCGCCGGCCGGCGCCTCGACGGCGCGCAGCAGATCGGCGAGGTCGCTGGCGGGAGACGGCATGCGCGCGAGCAGGGGCCGCACGATCTGCTCGCCGCCCGGCGTGCGCAGCAGCGCGAGCACGGCGTCGGCGGCCGCATCGGCCGGCCTCGGCGCGGACCCGGCGAACACCTGCCAGTCGTCGCGCACGCGCGCGCGATCCTCGGCCGGCAGCGCGGCGACCAGCGCGGCGACGTCGCCGCGTCGCAGGGCGCGGATCGGCGCGAGCAGCGCGCGCTCGGCGAGCTGCCGCGCGTCGGCCGCGACCGGACGCGGCGGCGTGGCCCGCCACGGGGCCAGCGCGGCGATGGCGCCGACCAGCAGGCAGGCGGCGAGCGCCGCCATCGCCTTGGCGCGCCAGGCGGCGAGCGCGCGCAGCGCGGCCTCGGCGACCACGTGTGCCGTCGCACCACCGCCGGACGCGATGGCGGGGCCGGCCTCGGCCGTCGCCCCATCGCGCCCGGCCGCGAGCAGGACGGCGACGCCGGCGGCGGAGACGCCACGGCGCGCGAAGTACGTCCGCAGGCGCGCCGTGGCGTCGGCGACGCGCTTCATCGCCGCCGACTCGCTGCAGCCGAGCTCGGCCGCGAGCTCGGCGGGCGTGCGCTGCTCGAGATAACGGCGCAGGACGGCGTCGCGCTGGATCGGCGACAGGGAAGCGATCGCCTCGTCGATGAGCCAGGCGCGTTCGTCCTCCGCGCGCCACGTCGGCGCGGCGGCGAGCGTGCCGGCGGCCTGCTCGGCGCGGGCTCGTCGCCGCTCGGCGCGGCCGAGGTTGGCGACGACCCCGCGCGCCGTCGTGTGCAGCCAGCCGGCGAGTGCGCGCGCGTCGCGGATGCGATCGGCGCGGCGGGCGAGGATCTCGAAGACCGCCTGGCAGGCGTCGTCGACCGCGGGATGGCGCCGGCCGAGGGCGCGGGCGCAGGTCGCCCGCACCATGCCGCCGTGGCGCTCGACCAGCGCGGCGAACGCCGCCTGCGAGCGCTCGACGCGGTAACGCCCGAGCAGCGCCGCGTCGTCCTCGGTCGCGTTCGCGGTGCCCGGCATGCCCCCTTCTACCGACGCGGCGGGCGCGGTTACGCGCCGTCGCGCGATACGGCGGGGCGGCGGACCGCCGGATCGAGGTAGGGACGCGCCGGCGAGCGAACTCTCGGTCGTGGAGACCCCCACCATGCGCCACACCCTCGCCCTCGTCCTGCTCGCCGCCGTCGCGACCGCGGCCGACGTGCCACCCCAGTACCGCCCCCTGCACGACCAGCTCGCCGCGCGCCTGGCGCGGTTCGAGGGCGCCATCGCCTCCCGCTGGGACGGGCGCCGCCACGACGTCGCCTTCAGCGCCGAGCTGCTGTCGGCCAATGGCCACCGCGCGCTGGCCCTGCTCCCGGCCGCCGAGTTCGAGGGCATGAAGCTCGAGCTCGTCCGGCTGCGCGGGCTCGGCGCGACCGCCGTGTCCCTGTCGGTCCCGTTCCCGATCCTGCATCGCCCCTTCTACGACTGGCTGCGCGCGCAGCCGGGTTCGCCGCTGGAAGCGGACCGCGACCACCACGCCGAGATGGTCGCGCGCTACCGCGCCGTCATCGCCGCGGCGCGCGCCATCGGCTTCGCCAAGGTCGTCGCCGAGACCGGCGGGCTCTTCACGATCCCCGGCATCGGCGACGCCGATCTGCGGCTGGCCGATTACTACCGCACGCTCGGCGGAGGGCGCTATGCCGCGGGTCGCGCGGAGATGTCGGCGGTGATCGCGCGCGAGCTCGCGCCGGACTGGCTGACGATATGCACCGAGCCCGACACCGAGCTCGACCAGACCGGCCACGATGTCGGATCGACTCCCACCGAGTACCGCCGCTTCATCCGCTACGCCGCGGGCCTGATCCGCGCCGCGCGCCCGGTGCGGGTCTGCGCCGGCATCGGCACGTGGCATCCGCGCTGGCGCGAGATGGGCGACGCGTGCCTGGCCGCCGGCGTCGACGTCCTCGACATCCACATCTACCCGATCAACCACGACTTCCTGGACCGCGCGCTGATCCTGGCGGCGCGCGCGCGCGCGTCCGGGCGCGGGGCCGGCGTCTCCGAGGCGTGGCTCTTCAAGGCGGCGGATACGGAGCTCGCCGATCCGGCCGCGAGCGTGGCGATCTTCGCGCGCGACGCGTTCTCGTTCTGGGGCGGGCTCGACGCGCGCTTCCTGCGCGACCTGGTCGCGTTCTCGCACTGGCAGCGGCTCGAATTCTGCTCGCCCTTCTGGAGCCAGCGCTTCTGGGCGGGCGTGGACCACGAGGCGTGGATGGATCTGCCTGAGAACGCCATGCGCGTGATGGACATCTCCGGCGCCGCGGCGGCGCAGGCGCTGATCGCGGGCGAGACCACCGAGGCCGGCCGCGCCTATGGCGCGTACGTCTCGGGGCGGTGAGCGCGGCGGCGAGCCGGCCTGCGTCCGGATTCGGGCGCAGGTCGGAATCGTCCCTCCCGAAGTGCGTCCGGCTGATCTTGTCGGCACGCCTCCCGATGCGCAGGATCGGCGTCTGGAGCCGCCCATGCCCGCCACCGCACCGCAGCCCGCCCTCGCCGCCGCCGCCTTCACGCCCTTGCCGACCGGCGCGGTCAAACCCGCGGGATGGCTGGCGAAGCAGCTGCGCGCCCAGGCCGACGGCCTGACCGGGCACCTCGACGCCTTCTGGCCCTCGATCCGCGACAGCGCCTGGGTCGGCGGGCCCGGCGACGCGTGGGAGCGCGGGCCGTACTGGCTGGACGGACTCGTCCCCCTCGCCTTCCAGCTCGACGATCAGGCGCTGATCGCCAAGGCGCGGCGCTGGATCGACCACATCCTCGACCACCAGCACGCCGACGGCTGGCTCGGTCCGCTGTCGCAGAACCCGGAACCGGCCGGCTCGTACCGCTACCACGACCGCGATCCGTGGCCGCGCTTCGTCCTCCTCAAGGTGCTCATCCAGTGGCACGAGGCGACGGATGACGCGCGCGTGGTGCCGGCGATGCAGCGCTTCCTGCGCAACCTCGTCGACGTCCTGGCCGCGCGCCCGCTGCGCGAATGGGCGACGCCGCGCTGGTGCGACCTGGCGTGGTGCGCGCACTGGCTGCACGACCGCACCGGCGAGGCCTGGATCCTCGACCTGGCGCGCACCGCCCACGACCAGGGTCTCGACTGGACGCGCTGGGCCGAGCGCTTCGCCTACCGCGGCCAGGTCACGCAGCACATCCTGCGCGGCTTCGAGCGCGAGACCGGGACGTGGCTCAACGAGCACTTCAGCGGCACGCACGGCGTCAACGTCGCCATGGGCCTGAAGGCGCCGGCGGTGTGGTGGCGCCAGGCGCGCACCGCGGCCGAGCGCGGCGGCGTCGCGGCGATGCTGCGCGCGCTGGACGCGTCGCACGGCCAGGCGCACGGCCTGTTCTCGTGCGACGAGCACCTCGCCGGCACCAACCCGTCGCAGGGCTGCGAGCTGTGCACGGTGGTCGAGGCGATGTTCTCGCTCGAGGTCGCGCTGGCGACGTTCGGCGACGTCGCCCTGGCCGACCGGCTCGAGCGCATCGCGTTCAACTGCCTGCCGGCGACCATCAGCCCGGACTTCTGGTCGCACCAGTACGACCAGCAGGCCAACCAGGTGCGCTGCGCGATCGGCGAGGACCGCGTCTACACCAACAACAGCGCCGACGCGAACCTCTTCGGCCTCGAGCCGAACTTCGGCTGCTGCACGGCCAACATGCACCAGGGCTGGCCGAAGTTCACCGCGCACCTGTGGCTGCGCGCCGCCGATGGCGGCCTGGCGGCCGCGTCGTACGCGCCGTGCGCGCTGAAGACCACGGTCGCCGGCGCGCCGGTGGAGCTCGCGGTCGACGGCGGCTATCCGTTCGCGGAGGACGTCGCCATCACGCTGCGCGCCGCCGCGCCGGTCGACGTGCCGCTGCACCTGCGCATCCCGACCTGGGCGGTCGGCGCGACCATCGAGGTCGGCGGTCGCGTCGAGACCGCCACCGCCGGCACCTTCCACCGCCTGGTCGCGCGCGTCGCCGGCACGGCCGTCGTGCGCCTGCGCCTGCCGATGGCGACGACCATCGAGCGCCGCTTCCAGAACAGCGCCGCGGTCCAGCGCGGTCCGCTGACCTTCGCGCTGAGGATCGACGCCGCGTGGAAGCGCGTGCGCGGCGCCGATCCGGCGCCGGATTACGAGCTGCACCCGACGACGCCGTGGAACTACGCGATCGATCCGGCGAGCCTGCGCCTGGAGTCGTCGCCGGTCGGCGACCGGCCGTTGACCCCGGACGGCGCGCCGGTGCGGCTGCACGCCAAGGCGCGCCGCCTGCCGGGGTGGGGCATCGTGCGCAACGCCGCGGACGTGCCGCCGCCGAGCCCGGTCACGAGCACCGAGCCGCTCGAGGGCGTCGTGCTGGTGCCGTACGGCTGCACGCACCTGCGCGTCACCGAGCTGCCGACGCTGGCGTGACGGCTCAGCGTGTCGATGTCGCGGGGCGCTGGCGCGCCGATCTTCCGCGACATCGACTCGCTTCTGCTCTTTGTTTCGGGGGCCTCCAGCCCCCGAGCCCCCCGCAGGCTGCCTTTCAGCAGCCTGCTAGCCGAACGAGCGGCGCAGCACCAGCGTCGTCGACTCGGCGTAGAAGCCCGCGGCGACGAAGGCGGGGCGGTGCGCCGAGCGCGCCGCGGGCTCGCCGTCGATGGTCTCGACGGCGAGCTTGCGCTGCGGCGCGAACGCGCGCGCCAGCCAGCCCTGGAGGATGCGCAGGCAGTCGGCGACCGCCGGGTCGCCGGGCGGCAGGCGCAGATCGAGCTGCCGGCCGCTGCGCCGGCTGATGGCGATGAGCTCGGCGCCGCGCCACACCAGGTGCGTGCCGGCCAGGCGCGGCGGCAGGTCGAGCCCCGGCAGGTCGAGCCCGCAGCACGACGCCGGATCGCCGGCGTGATGCCACCACCACGCCGGCGCCTCGTCGTCGGTGATCAGCGGCAGCGCGGCCGGCAGCGCGAACTGCAGTCCCGACGGGCCGGCGATGAAGTGCCCGGCGACGATCTCGCCGGAGAGCTCCAGGAGGCGCAGCGCCGGCAGCAGCCGCCCCCACTGCAGCGGCGGCGGCTCGTGCGCGCACAGCTCGCGGAACAGCACGCCATGGCGCTGCATGAGCTGGCGCGCGCGCACCTTGTCGGCCTCGGCGCGGCCCAGACGATCGAGCGGCTCGGGATCGGGCAGCGCGCGCCACGCGCCGGCGAAGGGCCGCGTGCCCGACCAGGAGCGCAGGCCGTGGCGCGCGCTCGGCGCCGAGGCGATGTCCGACGGCGCGAAATCGTTGCGCAGGCCCTGGCGCACGACCGCGAAGCCGTCGTTGGCCACGTGCCCCTGCCAGGTCCAGCGCCAGAGCAGCGTGGTCATCGCCGCGCTGTCGAGTCCCGCGGCCTTCGCCAGCGCGAGCAGGTCGTAGCGCGCGCCGGGCACCGACCACAGGCGCGCGAACAGCCCGCCGTCGTCGGGGAGCGCCTCGCGGTGCTGGAACAGGCCGACCGAATCCGCGCCGGCGAGGGCGATGCGCTGCTCGCCGCAGCCGTACCAGGTCGCGTCGCCGGCCTGCAGCAGCGCGTCGAGCAGCGCCGGCTGGTAGTCGGCGACGCGCGCGGGCAGGACCTCCTCCTCCCACGCCGCGGCCGGCAGGCAGGCGCCGACCAGCGGGTCGAGCGCGGCGCGCACCCCCTCGACGCCGGCCGTCGGCCGCGCCAGACCCTGCCAGCGCGCGCGCAGCCACGGCAGGCGCGCGGCGGGGATCGCCTCCAGGCGCGGCCGGCGCGCGGCGCGCGCCATGCGCAGCAGCCGCGCGTACTGGTCGCGGTCGCAGACGTGCTCGCGCGGGTCGTCGGCGATCAGCGCGCCGCGCACGATGCGTCCGGCGGCGACCAGCGGTTCGAGCGCGTCCGCGCCCGTTCCGATCAGGGCGCGCAGGTCCGCGACGGCGATGGCGCCGCGCGCGGCGAGGATGCGCGCCACCACCTCGAGCCGATCGGCCGCGGGATCGGCGGCGGGCGCGGGGAAGGCGCCGCCATCGAGCGCGCCCGGCGCCAGCGCGCCGAACGCGGCGACCAGCGCGGCGAGGTTCTCGCGCGCGACCACCACGGCGCGGTCCGCGCCGGGAAGCGTCAGCCGCGCGAGCCGCGCGTCGGCGATCGAGCCGAGCGCGAACCACTCGTCCTCGTCCACCACCACGCGTTCGGCGATCAGGTCGACCACGTCGTCGGCGCCGACCGGCACGTACCCGGGCTCGGTACGCGCCAGCTTGCGCTCGAGTTCCGCCGCGATCGCCGCCGGCACCAGCGGCCGCTCGCCCTCGCCGGCGATGACCGCGTCGAGCACGCGTTCGGACAAGGGCGCCGCGGCCTGCGGCCGGTCGTCTTCGTACATCAGCGTGTTGGTCGCCTTCCACACCAGGTCGTCGGCCATCGCCGAGGGCACCTCGTGCGCGATCTCCGCCACGCTGATCGTGCCGTCGTCGATCGCCGCGAGCTGCTCGCGCAGCCGCGGCAGGTCGAAGCGGTCGTCGAGGCATTCGCGCCAGCATTCGGCGACGATCGGGAAGGCGCCCTCGCCCTGGCTCACCGCCTCGAGCAGGCGCTTGGCGCGCGCCCGCGTCAGCCACAGCGGCGTACGCCGGCGCGGTCCCGAGCGCGGCAGCAGCAGCGCGCGGCCGGCGCACTGGCGGAAGCAGGCGCCGAAGTACCCGGTCTGCGGCAGGCGCGCGCGCACCAGCGCGTCGATGCGCTCGGGCGGGACCAGGCTGACGAGCTCGTGCGCCGGCAGCGGTGCGGCGAGGCGCAGCATCACCGCCTGCTCGGTGATCAGGGTCTCGGGCAGGACGCCGCTGCGCGCCTGCAGCTCGGCCGCGAGCGCCAGCGCCCACGGCCGCAGCGCGCGGGCGCCCCACAGCGCGTGGATGACCACGCGCACGCCGTCGCCGTCCGGCTCCGGGCAGGTCTCGACGACGATCCGGCGGGTGTGCGGCAGGCGGCCGAGGCTCGCCCGGCAGTGGCGCAGATGCGCGACCAGGCGCTGCGCCGCGGCGGGATCGCAGCGCTGCTGCGCCGCGACCTCGGCGATCACCGCGTCGTCGTCCAGGCGCGGTTCCAGGCGCCCGATCAGCGCGCCGACCGCCAGCGCGCCGCCGCCGCCGCGGTCGGCGCTGTCGTTGCGCCAGAACGGCGCCATCGCCGCGGCGCGCGCGGTCGGCACCACGGTCACGCTCTCGTCGCCGATGGCCTGGATGCGCCAGGCCTGGGCGCCGAACGCGAAGGTGTCGCCGATGTGGCGCTCCCAGACGAACTCCTCGTCGAGCTCGCCGATCTTGGCGTTCGAGCCCTCGACGCGCAGCGCGATCAGGCCGCGGTCGGGGATCACGCCGCCCGACATGCGCAGGATCGGCGTCGCCGCCTCGGCCGCGACCAGCGCGCCGTCGTCGCGGCGGCGCAGGCGCGGCATGAGCTCGCGCAGCCGCGTGCCGCGCCAGCGCCCGAGCAGCATCGCCAGCACCAGGTCGAAGGCCGCGCGCGTCAGCGTCGCCCAGCTCGCGCAGCAGCGCACCCGGTCGTAGAGCTCGCCGTCGCCCGCCGGCGCGGCGACGCACATCGCGGTCAGCACCTGCGCCAGCACGTCGAGCGGATTGGCCGGCACGGCGATCGCCTCGCCGCGCCCGGCCTCGACCAGCGGCGCCGCCGCGGCGGCGGACAGCAGGTCGCCGGCGTGCGTCGGGTAGATGCGGCCGCGGCTGACCGCGCCCACCGAGTGCCCGGCGCGCCCGACGCGCTGGATCGCCGCCGAGAGCGACGGCGGCGTCTGGATGAGGATCACCTCGTCGATCTCGCCGACGTCGATGCCGAGCTCGAGCGAGCCGGTCGCGACCACCGCCTTGAGCGCCCCTTCCTTCAGGCGCTGCTCGACCTCGGCGCGCAGCTCGCGCGCCAGCGAGCCGTGATGCGCGTAGGCCAGCGGCTCGTCGAGGCCGTCGTTGAGGAAGCGCGCCAGCTTCTCGGTCATGCGCCGGCTGTTGCAGAACACCAGGGTCGCGCGGTTGGCGGCGATCACCGCGCGCAGCTCGGCGGTCAGCGAGGTCCAGAAGCCGTCCTCGCCCGCCTCCGGCCTGGTCTCGATGGTGCTGACGCGCAGCGCGACGCGCTTGGCCACGGACGGCGCGACGATGCGCACCGGACGCGGCGCGTGGACGCCGTCGCGCAGCCGCTGGCCGCCGACGAACGCCGCGACGACCTCGAGCGGCCGGACCGTGGCCGACAGCGCGACGCGCTGGAACTCGCCGGAGAGCTCGACGACGCGTTCGACCGCCGACATCAGGTAGGCGCCGCGCTTGTCGCCGGCGACGGCGTGGATCTCGTCGAGGATCAGCGTGCGCACGCCGCCCAGCGCGGCGCGACCCTTCGCCGAGAGCAGCATGAGGTTCAGGCTCTCGGGCGTGGTGACGAGGATCTCGGGCGGATGGCGCAGCAGGCGCGCGCGGTCGCTGGCCGGCGTGTCGCCGCTGCGCACCTCGGCGCGCACCGCCGGAGCGGCCAGCCCGGCGTCGGCGAAGGCGCGCGCCAGCTCGGTCAGCGGCGCGAGCAGGTTGCGGCGCACGTCGGTGTTCAGCGCCTTGAGCGGCGAGATGTACAGCACGCGGGTGACGCCCTGCTCCCAGCGCCCCGCGAGCAGGCTGTCGATCGCCCACAGGAACGCGGCGAGCGTCTTGCCGCCGCCGGTCGGCGCGGTCGCCAGGACGTGGTCGCCGGCCGCGATCGCCGCCCAGGCCGCCGACTGCACCGGCGTCGGTGCGCCGTAGCGGCGGGCGAACCAGGCGCGCACGACCGGGTGGAAGGGCGGGGCCGCGTCCATGCCGCGACCCTACCCCGATGGGCGGCGCCGCCAGGCTCGGCGCGCCGTGCTGCCTGCGCGCAGCGTCCGCGTTGCACCTTAGGCCCTCCGTGCTCGGGCGCTGATCCCATCTGCTACGATGCCCGCCGGCATCGGGCGCTCGGGTAGGCTTGATTCCTGATGTGAAAAAGATTGGGCGCGGAAACGCGCGTGAAGGGATTGGTATGTCGAGCGAGAACACCGCGCATAAATTGAACGCCCTGATCCACCTCGAGATCGATGTGGTCAAGTGCTATGAACAGGCGCTGCGCCATGTCGACGACGACGGCCTGCTCAGCGAGATCGCCCGCATCAAGGCCGACAACGAGCGGCACATCCTCGAGCTCAGCGAGGTCATGCGCAGCCTCGGCCACACGCCGCCCCATTTCGTCCGCGACGCCAAGGGCCTGCTCATGGCCGGCCTCGCCGCGGTGCGCGCCGCCAGCGGCACCGAGGGCGCGATCAAGGCCATGCGCGGCAACGCGCGGCTGCTCGACGAGACCTACGAGCACGCGCTGAACTGGTCGCTGCCGATCGAGGTCCAGGCGCAGCTGCAGGGCTACCAGGCGGATGAGAAGCGCCACGTCGAGATCTTCGATCAGGAGCTCGAGACGCTACGCGTCTGAGCTCAGGCACGAGCCACGCGCGAAGCTGATGAGCTGAATCGATGCTGAACGACGCGAGGCCCCATCGGGCTTCGCGCCGGTTCAGCCCTTCCGCAAGCACACCTGCCGATAGCGGTCGAGTGGGTGGCTCTTCGCGCTGTGCACGACGCTGAAGCCCTTCTCGACGAAGATCGCCGAGAGCGTGCCCGCGTCGGTGCCGGCGTCGCCGGTGTCGATCATCGCCACGCCGCGCGGCTTGAGCACGCGGTCGATCTCGTCGGCGAGGACGCGGGTCGCGGCGGTATCGAAGTGGTTGCCGACCGAACCGCTGGCGTTGACCAGGTCGACCGAGCGCTCGGCCAACGGCTGGCCGGCGTCGTCGCGGAAGGTGTCGAGCACCGACTGGGCGTTGAAGCGCACGTCGACGCTCGCGCCACCCTCGCCACCGCGGGCGCCGAGATAGCTGCGCGAACGCGCGAGCTCGACGAAACGCGGATTGTATTCGAGGCCGAGGACCCGCGAGCCGGCGGCGGCGTACCACGCCAGGACCGCCGTCGACTGGCCGGTGCCGCAGCACAGGTCGACGATGGTCACCGGCCAAGTCGGCAGCACGCCGTCGAGGTTGCGCGGGATGGTGCGCCAGTTGGCCCAGGCCTGGCGCGCGTTGACGCGCTCGAACTCGTCCGGGCGCATCGCGCAGTAGGCGTCGCAGGCCTTCGAGTTGTCGCGGTGGCGGAAGCGGATCTTGCGCTTGAGGCGCAGGCGGGTCTCGCTGTACGCCTGGCGCATCAGGATCCAGGTGATCGGGGCACGTGGGCCGCGGGCGCGCGCGTGCCGGCGGATGTCGCGTTCGCTCAGGCGCAGGACGGCGTCGGCGGCGCGGCCGCCCTCGGCGTCGGCGAGCATGCCCTCATGGGTTCCGGACGAGGCGAGATCGTTATCCATGGCTGCCTTGTATGCGAGTCGCGCCAGCTTGCGCGTGTGCCTGGGCGTGGGACGGAAACGGCGCACGGCTTCCACAGCCGCGACGCCAGTCCACGGCGCGCTCGTCGGGAATCAACCGCGTGCGTCGCGCCGTCGGGTCCGGTGCAAGACGCGCGCTACGACATCGGCCGCTCGCGCGCCCAGGCTAGGATGGCGCGTCGGAGCGGGGGCAGGCGCCGCCGGTCGACTGGTAGCGACGGCGGGTGGATCGGGACGTCGGCTGAATGGTGTCGGATCGCTGCCCCCGCTCCGATCCAGCCGGCGCCTTGACGGGGCCGTCGCCCGACGGTCGAGTCGGCGGCCGATGACCACCGCCGCGATGACCGGAGCGCCCGGCGGCCTGCTGCTCGAAGCACGCGGGCTCGTGAAGTCCCTCGGCGGCAAGCGCGTCGTCGACGGCGTCGACCTGACCTGCGCGCCCGGCGAGGTGCTCGGCCTGCTCGGCCCCAACGGCGCGGGCAAGACCACGGCGCTGCGCATGTGCTACGGCTTCCTGCGCCCGGACGCCGGACGGATCGCCATCGCCGGGCACGATCTGGCCGCCGATGGCGATCGCGCGCGGCGCAGCCTGGGCGTGTGCACGCAGGACGACACCTACGACAGCGACTTCAGCGTGCGCGGCAACCTCGTGCAGACCGCGCGCTACTTCCGGCCGCGCATCCCCGATCTGGGGCGGCGCATCGACGACCTGCTGCGCCGCTTCGGCCTCGACGAGTTCGCCGGCCACAAGCCGGAGACGCTCTCGGGCGGCTACCGGCGCCGGCTGATGATCGCGCGCGCGGTCGTGCACAGCCCGCGCCTGGTGTTCCTCGACGAGCCGACCACCGGGCTCGACCCGCAGGCGCGCGTCGCGGTCTGGGAGCTGATCAGCGGCCTGCGCGCCGCCGGCATGGGCGTGGTGCTGACCACGCACTACATGGACGAGGCGGAGCGCCTGTCCGACCGCCTGCTGGTGCTGCAGAACGGGACGGTGCGCGCCGCGGGCGCCGCCAAGGCCGTGCTCGGCGACGTGGTCGGCGATCACGTCGTGGTCCTGCCGCGCGACGATCCGCGCGCGCCGCAGGTCGCCGCGTGGCTCGGCGCGCGCGGGACCGCCGCGTCGCCGGTGCTGGCGAACTGGCACATCGCGCTCGACGGCCCCGGGCTGGCGGCGTTCGTCTCGGCGTTCCCCGACCTGCGCTACGAGGTGCGCGCGCCGACGCTCGACGACCTGTTCACGACCCTCGCCGCCGAGGAGCGCCGATGAATCCCTATGCCCCGGCGGTGGCCTGGCAGAGCCGCGCGATCCTCGGTCGCCACGTGCGCGTCCACCTGCGCAACTGGTACATCGCCGCGCTGCCGCCGATCTGCGAGCCGCTGATCATGCTGCTGGCCTTCGGCGTCGGCCTCGGCTCGCAGATCGAGCGCATCGTCTGGCGCGGCGCCGACGTCACCTACCTGAGCTATCTCGCGCCCGGCATCCTCGCCTACACCGCGTTCATGTCGGCGTTCTTCCAGGCGCTGTTCGCGGCGTACATCCGCATGCACTTCCAGAAATCCTGGGAAGGGCAGCTGACCACCCAGGTGCGGCTCGAGCACGTGGTGTGGGGCGAGGCGCTGTGGGCCGCGACCCTGGGCACCAGCTACGCGGTGCTGGTCTGCGTCGTGCTGGCGGGGTTCTCGCTGGCAGGGTCGCTGCCGCTGCACTGGGAGTGGCTGCCGCTGGCGTTGCCGCTGCTGTTCCTGGCGGCGCTGGCCTTCGCCTCGGTCGGGCTCTATTTCACCGCGATCCTGCCGAGCATGGACCACATGAGCCTGCCGTTCTTCCTGGTGATCATGCCGCTGGGCTTCGCGTCGAGCACGTACTTCCCGCTGCCCGACAACGCCATCCTCGCGGCGGTGGTGCAGGTCAATCCGCTGCATCATCTGGCCGAAGGCCTGCGCTGCCTGCTGCTGACCGGAACGCCGACGTATCACCTGCCGGCGGCGGCGGCGCTGTGCACGCTCATGCTCGCCGCGCTGATCCCGCTCGACATGCGCCTGCTGCGCAAGCGCGTCTTCGGCGACGGGTAGGCATCCGAGCGCTTCCGAAGCTCGAAGCTCGAAGCTCGAAGCTCGAAGCTCGAAGCTCGAAGCTCGAAGCTCGAAGCTCGAAGCTCGAAGCTCGAAGCTCGAAGCTCGAAGCTCGAAGCTCGAAGCTCATCGGCGGCTAATCGCTGGCGCGCACCCGCGCCAAGCGCACCGCGCTGAGCGCGCGGATCGTCCACCAGCCGAGGTCGAGCTGCCAGCGCTTGCCGAGGCGCGCGTCGCCCGGGTGGCGGTGGTGGTTCTCGTGCCAGTTCTCGCCTTCGCCCATGTGCGCGATCGCCAGCCACCAGATGTTGCGGCCGGATCCGTGCGGGCCGGAGACCGGGCCGAGGTGGCAGATGCTGTTGACCGTGCACTGCATGTGCAGCGAGTAGAGCAGGCGCAGCGGTCCGATCAGCAACGCGGCGGAGAGGATCTCGAGCCCGCTGCCGAACGGCCACAGCAGTCCGCCGAACAGGGAGAACGCGAGCATCGGGATCTGGTACCGCGACCAGAAGCGATAGCGCGGCGACGCGAGGTCGGGCGCCATGGTCGCGGCGCGGCGCGAATCGGCCTGCCACAGCCAGCGCAGGTGCGACCACCAGAAGCCGCCCTGGTGCGGCGACGAGATGTCGTCCTCGCGGTCGCTGGTGGCGTGGTGCAGGCGGTGCATCGCGACCCAATTGCACGGGCTGCCCGAGCCGTTGATCATCGCGAACGCGATGAGGACCTGCTCCACGACCGGATGGACCTTCACCGCGCGGTGCGCGAGGGCGCGATGGTAGCCGACCGTGGTCCCGAGCCCGCCGAGGAACGACAGCGCGAAGGCCACGCCGATCGCGGCGAGCGACGGCAGCGGCAGGACGCCGCAGGCGAAGAGCACGATCGCGGCCACGGACAGGACGTGCAGCAGCGAGATCCACACCAGCGTCATGACCTCGCCCGGAGCGCAGAAGAACCACGAGCGGCGCCACGGCTCCTTGACCGCCTGGCACGCCGTCGCCGGCGTCGGGGAGGGGCTGGCGGTGATGGTGGTGGCCATGGGTGCTTCCTGTCGCCGGTCGGCGACGCGTTCCGCGGAGTCGGCCGCGACATGGTTCCGTCTGGGAGATGATACCCCGGCGGACGTTCGCGCGCGCGTCGTGGAATGCGGCTTCCACGATGAAAGCAGCCCACCTGCACATGGTGCATGTCCGCGTCCGTCCGCCTAGACGAGTTCGATCGAACATGCATCGCGTCGCCACACGCGGCGCTCCGGCGCCAATGCTGGCGGAGGACGCGACTAACGCCGACTAGCACCGTCGCCTGGCGATCGGGCGCCGGTCCCTAGACTGTTCTGTCCACGTCGCCGTCGCGCTGCGCTCCAGCGCTCGACGCGTGGACCGTCGCGAGGAAGCGCCGGGCTTATGCGACTAGGCCATCCGCATATCCTGTCCCGCGTGGCGCTGACCCAGAGCTTCGCGATCAGCGGCATGACCTGCGCCGCGTGCGTCCGCCGCGTCGAGGAGGGCCTGGCCGCGGTGCCGGGCGTCGAGCACGTCGCGGTCGATCTCGCCCGGGAGCGCGCGACGGTGACGCACGCCGGCGTGGCCCCGTCGCTGCTCGCCGAGGCCATCGCGGCGCGCGGCTACGCGCTGGCGCTCGATGGTTCGGCGCGGGACGAGGCCGGCGAGGCGCGTCGATCGACGGAGCGCGTCATCATCGCGTGGCTGCTCACGGCGCCGTTCGTCGCGCAGATGCTGGCGCCGCTGGTCGGCGCATCGCTGCATCTCGACTGGCGCCTGCAGGCGCTGCTCGCGGCGCTGGTCGCGTTCGGCTGCGGCGCCGGCTTCGTGAGGCGCGCGCTGCGCCTGGCGCGTCATGGCGAGGCGAGCATGGACACGCTCGTCGCGCTGGGCTGCGTCGGCGCGTTCGCCGCGGGGATCGCCGACGGTCTCGCCGGCGCGCACCACACCGCCTTCGAGGTCGCCGCGGCGCTGCCGGCGTTCGTCCTGCTCGGCAAGCACCTCGAGGCCCGCGCGCGTCATCGCGCGACGTCGGGCATCGACGCGCTGCTGCGGCTGGTGCCGGCGACGGCCATCCGCATCGACGGCGATGGTCGCGAGGCCGAGGTGCCCGCCGCGGCGCTGGCGATCGGCGACCGCGTTCGCGTCAGGCCCGGTTCGGCCATCCCGGTCGACGGCACCGTCGCGTCCGGCGCCGCCGATGTCGACGAGGCGCTGGTCAGCGGCGAGCCGCTGCCGCTGGCCAAGCGGCCCGGCGACGCGGTCATCGCCGGCTCGCTGGTCCACGGCGGCAGCCTCGACATCGCCGTGCGCGCCGCGGGCCAGGCGACCTGGCTCGCGCGCCTGGCCGATCAGGTCGCGAGCGCGCGCGCGGCCCGGGCACCCGCGCAGGAGCTGGCCGACCGCGTCGCCGCGGTGTTCGTGCCGTGCGTCCTGACGCTGGCGGCGCTGACCCTGGCCGGGTGGTGGATCGCGACCGCGAGCCTGGCGCTGGCGTGGCCGCCGGCGCTGACCGTGCTGGTCATCGCCTGCCCGTGCGCCCTCGGACTGGCGACGCCGGTGGCGGTGGCGACGGCGCTCGGCACGGCGGCGCGGCGCGGCCTGCTGGTGCGCGACGTCGCGGCGCTCGACGCGCTGGCGCGCGCGACCGATCTGGTGCTCGACAAGACCGGCACCCTCACCGAGGGCCGGCCGCAGGTGACCGCCGTCGTCGCGCTGGCCGATCTCGACGAGACCGCGCTGCGCCGCGTGGCCGCCGCGTTGGAGCGCGATTCGGAGCACCCGCTCGCGCGCGCGCTGCGCAGCGACGGTCCCACGCCGGCCGTCGACGGCTGGCGCGCGCATCCCGGCGGCGGCGTCAGCGGGATCGTCGACGGCCGCCGCTTTCGCCTGGGCAGCGCGGCGTTCCTCGGCCACGCCTTCGATCGCGTCCCTGCCGATGCGTCGGCGATCGGGCTGGCCGACGACGGACGCCTGCTCGGCGTCGTGGTGTTCGCCGATCGCGTGCGCGCGGAAGCGGCCGAGGTCCTCGCCCGGCTGCGCGATGATGGCCTGCGTCTGCACCTGCTCAGCGGCGATCGTCCGGCGGCCGTGGCCGCGGTGGCGCGGCGCTTCGCCTTCGTCAGCGCGACCGGCGGCATCTCGCCGTCGGCCAAGGCCGAGCACGTCCGCGCCCTCCAGGCGACGGGAGCCGTCGTCGCCTTCGCCGGCGACGGGGTGAACGATGCCGCCGCGCTGGCCACCGCCGACGCCGGCATCAGCCTGCCCGGCCTCGACGCGACCGCCGCCAGCGCGGGCATCAACCTGCGGCGCGACGGCCTGCGCCCGCTGCTCGACGCGCGCCGGCTGGCGCGCGCCCTGCGCCGCATCGCGCGGCAGAACCTCGCCTGGGCCTTCGCCTACAACCTGGTGCTGGTGCCCCTCGCGGCGTTCGGCGCGCTCGCGCAGCTCGGCGGCCCGCTGCTCGCCGGAGCCGCGATGGGCCTGAGCTCGCTCACCGTCGTGCTCAATGCCCTGCGCCTGCGGCGGATCTAGCGCTCACGACGCGTCCTCGTCCGCGCCGCGATCCGAGATCACCGCGCGCGGGTCGTTCTCGATGCGGCCCATCCACAGCGCGCTGTCCCACGCCGCGTCGCCGGTCACCAGCCGCCACAACGCGATGCGGTTGATGATCTCCAGCCGGCAGTCGCTGCCGTGCCATGGCTGCGTGCGGTTGAGGATCTCGTGGACGTCGCCGTCGCCGGGCCGGCGCGTGTCCCACAGGCGTTCCTGGCGCACCGTCGGATTGAGCCGCAGCTTGAACATGGAGCGCGTGACGTCGGTGCGGTTCGGCTGACCGCAGTGCCACATGCCGTGATGCACCACGACCATGGTGCCGGCGGGACAGACGGTGTGCAGCTGGCCGCGGAAGTTCTGGTACCGCACCGCCTCGCTCTCGTGGATCATGCGGAACTGGCTGCCCGGCAGGATCAGCGTGCCGCCCATGGCGCGGGTCGTCTCCTGCGGGAAGTACATGATCTGGATGTCGAAGTGCGCCTTGCGGTCGATGGCCGCGTCGGCGTGCCAGCCCTGCGCCCAGGGATGACGCGCCGGCACGGTGTGCACCGCGTGGTGGTCGTAGCGCGACTCGGGCCCGACCAGGCTGGCGATCAGCCCGCGCACCCGCGGCAGCGCCAGCACGCGCCCGATCGGATGCGCCGCGTCCCACACGCCGGCGAGCGGCTCGCCGACGTAGCCGCCGCCACCGGTCACCGTGCCGTCGGCGATGCCGGCGAGCACCGCGCGGTTGAGCTCGTCCGGGACGATCGCGTCGAAGCGCAGGAAGCCGTCGGCGACGAACCGCGCCATGCTCGCGGTGTCGAGCAGCAGGCCGGCATCGCGCAGGCGCAGCCACTCGTCGCGCATGCGTCCGAGCGGATAGGCCTCCCCGCCGCGCGCACCGGGCGTGCCGGTCGCCAGCGGCTGCGGATAGGCGCTCTGCACGGCGTTCACGACCGGATCTCCTGCCGCTCGACGACACGCTCGAGGACGAACTCGTGCTTGAGGAAGCCGAGGCGGAACTCGTCGCCGCTCGCCGGCGTCAGCGCCCGCGGGTACTGGATGATCCGCCAGCCGTCGCGCATCGCCGCCAGCGCGCTGCCGTACGGCGGCGCGTCCTGGTCTCCCGACATGCCGGTGTCGGCGCCGGCGGCGTCGTAGCGCGACCACGCGGCGACCTCGCCACCGGGATCGGAATGGGTCAGCCAGAGCACGAGCAGTTGCTGGCGGGATGTCATCGGCGGTCTCCTCGGCGCGCAGGGCGCTGACAGCGACCCTAGGCGCCGGCGCCTCGGGCGGCAATCCAGGGGTATTCATCCCGGGGTTGTCCTTTTTCACCTTTCCAGGCGTTTGCGGATACGGCGTATCGACATCCGCTCCTGATTTTTCCGGCAAACCGGGGAAGATCCGGAGAGCGGAGCGTCGGCGATCACCATGAGCACACCGACCTGGAAGCTGCCGCTGCACCAGCCGCCGCGCGTGCTGCGCATCAACATCGGCGGCGCGGGCGACCACATCCCGCCGCCGTGCAGCTACCTGCGCCTCGGCTTCTGGAGCCTGCATCTCTATCGCTGGCGCGGCTCGGTGAGCGTCGATGGCCTGCCGGTGCCGGTCCTGCCCGGGCACGCCGGCATCTGTCCGATCGCCGAACGCATCGATTACCGCTTCGAGACCGCCGAACGCCACCTCTACGTGCACTTCCTGGCCGGCGCGGGCGAGTCCGTGCCGATGCCGGCGCTGATCGACTGCGGCGACGCCTTCGAGGACCTGCACGCGCAGCTGCACGAGGCGATCGGCTGGGCCCAGTCGGCGCCGGCGCGCGCCAACGCGCGGCTGTGGGACGTCCTGTGGCGACTGCACCGGCTGCCGGCGTCGGCCGCGCATCCCGACCGCCATCCGGCGGTCGCCGCCGCGCGGCATCTGATCGAGCAGAACCTGCGCGAGCCGATCGCGATCGCCGAGCTCGCGTCGCTGGTCGACTGCTCGCACAACCACCTCATCCGCCTGTTCCGCGCCGAGCTCGGCACGACCATCGTCGCCTACATCCGCCAGCGCCGGCTCGAGCACGCGCGCATGCTCCTGGAATGCGCGAGCATGCCGATCGCCGCCGTCGCCGCCGAGGTCGGCATCCCGGACGTCGCGCGGTTCGCCAAGCTCGCCCGCCGCGCCTGGGGCCGACCGCCGAGCGCGATCCGCGCGGCGGCGCAGCGCTGAGCTCCGTCGATCAGCGCAGCCGCTCCAGCGTCGCCAGCCGGACGCGCACGATCAGCTCGTCGAGCGCCTCGCGGCTCGACGCCGAATCGGGCAGGGACGACGCCGCGGCCGCATCGTCGAGCCGCTGCATGAGCTGGGCGAAGGTCGCGCGGTGGCGCTCGATGTCGCCGTCGTCGAGCGTCGCCTGCTCGCGCGTGCCGGTCTTGCGCGCGATCAGCTCGGGCAGCCAGTCGAGACCGGCGTCGGCGTTGAGCGTGTTCAGATCGCACTCGATGCGCCCGCTGCGCATCAGGTGGATGCCGGTCAGCAGGACGCGGTAGACATAGAGCAGCGGCTTGACGCGGCGCGGCTGCTCCTTGAGGAACAGCTCCCACTGGGTGTGCGCGAAGCCGCGGTAGTGGTGCGCGTGGTGCCGCGTGATGCAGCCCGCGCCGAGCGCCTTGAGCTCGGCGTGCACCGCCGAGGTGCGCACGACCAGCGGCGAGTACAGCTGCTCGAGCACGTAGCCGTTGCGCTTGAGCATCATGGCGACGAACTTGCGCAGGTCGTGCGTGACGTAGTCGACCTCGAGCCCCGCGCGCACCTCGCTCGACTCCACGGTCTCGTCGTGCAGGTCCAGCCCGAGCAGCGCCTCGGCGCGCAGCAGGTGCACGCCGCGCAGGTCGACGTCCGAGTCCGGCGACGAGAAGCCGTAGAGGTGCGAGCCGCTGATCGTCACGAACGGCAGGGGATAGGGATGCGCGGCGACGGCGGCGAGCACGCGCGGGTCGATGGTCGTGGTCACAGGGCGCTCCGGCGGGCACGGATGAGGAAGGCGTTGACGGTCGCGTAGTCGGGATGGTCGGGAAGCCGCGAGGTCGCGAACGCCTGCTCGAAGCGGCGGTGCAGCGCGAGCCGCCAGTCGTTGACGCGGTCCCATGGTTCATCGCCGCGCTTGATCGCCAGCAGGCGGTCGCGATCGCCATGGACGCGCACGGTCAGCTCGCCGGTCTCGAGCACGCCGATGCCCGACAGCAGCAGGCGGATCAGGTGCATGGCGTGCTTGGGCTTGATCGCGCCCTGGTTGCGCAGGTCGGCCTCGAGCTTCTTGAACTGCGAGGCGACGTACCCGTTGTAGGTCTGGTAGACCAGCTTCGACAGGAACGCGCAGCGGATGGCGAGCAGCTCCTCGCCGATCGGCGCGACGTGGTCGACCAGCGGCGACCACAGGCACTCGAGGATGTTCGGGTTGGCCTTGAGCGCGAGGTTGAGGAACTTCTGCAGCTCCCAGTACACCTCCTCGTGCGCGTTGTCCTCGATCTGCTCGGGCACGCCGTACAGCGACCAGTGCAGATCCGCCGGCGGCAGGTAGCAGCCGCGGCGATCGGTGTCCGAGGCGTCCTCGTCGAGCCCGAACGCGCGCGAGCCCATCACGCAGCGGTAGACGATGTGCCGGGTGAGATCGTGGTCGGCCAGGATCGCGGTCGCGGTCAGGCCCTGCTCGAGCCAGTGGCGCAGCAGGACGAGCTCATCGCGGCGGTAGGAGCCCTCGAAGCCGTCCGGGAAGCGGACGCGGTAGGCGTGCGCGGCATCGGCCGGCGCGCGCACCACGACGCCGACCGTGCCGGTCGGGATCGCCGGGCGTTCCGGGGTCGCCGGCAGGTCGGCGCGCGAGACCACCTGGGTGCCGACGGGCAGGATGGGCATGCGCCGCCAGCGTGGCGCGCGGGTGGGCGATGCCACCGTGGGCGGTCCGTCGGCGCGGCGGCGACCGCAAGAAGCGGAGTGCGGGGCTGGCCGGCGCGGTCTACGCTCCCGCCATGACGACCGCCGCCACGCCGCGACCTCGCCCCAGCCGCGCGCCGGCGCCGAGCGCGGCGCTGCGCCGCCGCCAGGCGGCGATCGTCGAACGGTGCTGCCGGCTGATCGAATCGGCCGAGGCGCCGCCGACCCTCGCGGCGCTCGCGCGCGCGGTCGGGCTGAGCGCCTGGCACCTGCAGCGCGTGTTCACCAGCATCACCGGCGTGAGCCCGAAGGCCTACGCGGACGCCCGGCGCGGCGACCGCGTGCGCGCCGGGCTGTCCTCGGCGACGAGCGTCACCGCGGCGATCTACGGCGCCGGCTTCAACGCCAGCAGCCGCTTCTACCAGGCGAGCGACGCGATCCTCGGCATGACGCCGACCGCGTTCCGCGCCGGCGGCGCCGATCAGGTCATCCGCTTCGCGGTCGGGGAATGCTCCCTGGGCGCGATCCTGGTCGCGGCCAGCGCCAAGGGCGTGTGCGCCATCCTGCTCGGCGACGACCCCGACGCGCTGGCGCGCGACCTGCAGGACCGCTTCCCGCGCGCGACGCTGATCGGCGATGACGCGCGCTTCGACGCCCTGGTGGCGACGGTGGTCGGCGCGGTCGAGGCGCCGGCGGCGGCGACCGACCTGCCGCTCGACATCCGCGGCACCGCGTTCCAGCAGCGCGTGTGGCAGGCCCTGCGCCGCATCCCCGCCGGCGAGACCATCAGCTACACCCAACTCGCCCGCCGCGTGGGCGCGCCGCGGGCGGTGCGCGCGGTGGCCGGCGCGTGCGCGGCGAACGCGGTCGCGGTGCTGATCCCCTGCCACCGCGTGGTGCGCACCGACGGCTCGCTGTCGGGGTACCGCTGGGGCGTCGAGCGCAAACGCGCCCTGATCGCCCGCGAGGCCACGGCGCGCGGCGCCCGCTGAGGTCGCGGCGCGGCGCACCTGCGCCGTTCCGGGCGGCGCCTTGCGCAACCCGGCGCGACGGGACGCGCTCCATTAACAGGGAAAACGCGCGCAGAACGCTTCATTAACAACGCGGTCACCGCGTCCGCTCATGAAGGGCGCGGAATCGTCCGACAGACCGTTCGGGGTCTCGACCGGCACGCCGGCGCGACCTGACGCGACGGTCGTTTTCTCGCCGTAACTCCCGGCGCCACGCGGTGGGCACGGGCTCGACCGAGGTAACCGGACACTCATGGGCAACGCCCCCGCGCCGCGTCCCATGCACCGACGTAGCCCCTCACACGCGCGGATTGACGCCCGCTTTCAAAACTGAATTGCCCTCGCAGGCCGGTAAAACCGTCGCTGCCCATGTGCCAACGATGGCATTCCACCCCTGCGAGGACGACCGATGCTGCGCGCCATCATGACCGCCACCCTGGGCCTGAGCCTCGGCACCGCCGGCGCGAGCGAGCTGCCGATCCCGGAGCTGGCGCGGTGGGAGGCGAACATGATCACCGTCGGCCGGCGGCACGCCGCGTCCCTGGCCGCGGCCAAGCACACCATGCCGCCGCTCGCCGAGGCCGGGACCTCGGTCTATTACGACGGCGCCTTCGTCTTCCAGAACATCGCGGCGTACACCGGCGACGCGTCGTGGTACGCGGCGGCCGATGACGCGCTGTACGTCTACCGCGACCGCGCGATCCGCCCGAACGACTGCGCCGTGGTCGCCTACTGGAACTTCACCGACGGCATGCGCCTGCACTGGCAGCGCACCGGCAGCACCGTGTCGCGCGACACCGTGCTGACCATGGCGCAGCGCAGCTGGATGACCGACTGGTCGGCGGTCTCGATCATGTGGCCGTTCGAGGCCAGCCGCGAGACCGCGTACGTGATCGAGGGCCTGATCAACGCGCGCAAGGTCGGCGGTCCCGAGCGCGCGCGCCTGGCGGCGGCGGTCGACTGCGCGCTCGGCCACATCGACCAGTGGTTCGGCGCCGGCACCGCGACCTACGCGCGGACCTTCATGGTCGGCCTGACCTGCCGCGCGCTGATCGAGTACCACGCCATGACCGGCGACGCGCGCATCGAGCCGGCGGTGCGCCTGGCGATGGAGCGCTGCTGGCGCGACGGCTGGGTGCCGGCGGACGAAGGCTTCGAGTACGATATCGGCGACGGGCTCGGCGGCTCGCCGACGCTCAACCTGATGATCGCGCCGGCGATGGCGTGGCTGTACGTGCGCACCGGCGACACGGTGTGGCGCGACCGCGGCGACGCCGCCTTCGCCGGCTGCGCGAAGTTCGCGTGGATCGACGGCATGAAGCAGTTCAACCAGGTCTACCGCTGGGGCTTCGACTACGTGAAGTGGCGCCAGGCCGGCCCCGCCGTCTCCACGCCGCCGAACCAGGCGCCGGTGGCGCACCTCGCGGCGAGCGCGACCACCGGCGTCGCGCCGCTCGCCATCGCGTTCTCGGCTGCGGGGTCGAGCGACGCGGACGGCACCATCGCCTCGTCCGCGTGGACGTTCGGGGACGGCACGACCGCCAGCGGCGTGACCGCGGCCAAGACCTTCGCCAGCGCCGGCACCTACACCGTCGGCCTGACGGTCAGCGACGACGACGGCGCGACGGCGACGGCGAGCACCGTGATCACGGTCACTGCGCCGCCGACGCCGCCGGCCGACGCCGGCGTGGTCGGCATCGGCACCGGCCTGCGCGGCGAGTACTTCGACGACATCGGCCTGAGCACCCCGGGCGGGACGCGCGTCGACCAGGTCGTCGACTTCGACTGGGGCGGCGGCTCGCCGGGCTGGGCGATCGGCGCCGACACGTTCTCGGCGCGCTGGACCGGCACGGTGCTCGCGCCGCGCGGCGAGCGGCTGACCTTCCACGTCGTCGGCGACGACGGCGTGCGCCTGTGGATCGACGGCCAGCTGATCGTCGACGCGTGGGTCGACCAGGGGCCGACCGAATGGAGCGGCGCCATCGACGCGGTGCGCGGCCGGTCCTACGCGATCCGCCTCGAGTACTACGAGAACGGCGGCGGCGCGACGGCGCGCCTGCGCTGGTCGAGTCCGACAATGGCCAAGACCGTCGTGCCGACCAGCCAGCTCTACCCGACGGCGTCGCCGACGCCGACCACGCCCGCGGTCACGCCGGCGGCGCCGGTGGCGGGATCATCGAGCAGCGGCGGCGGCGGCGGCGGCGGCGGCGGTTGCGGCAAGGGCGGGGGCATCATCGCCGCCGTCGCGATGATGCTGAGCCTGCGCGCGTTCTCGGGGCGCCGACGCTGACGCGGGCGCCGCGCTACTTCCCCGCGCCGGGCTTGACCAGCGCGGGGAAGGCGGCGCGGATGCGATCGATCTTGGGCTTCGACCAGCGGCAGACGTAGGCGTTGTCCGGATGCCGGGCGGCGAAGTCCTGGTGGTAGTCCTCGGCCGGGAAGAAGCCGTGCGGCATGGGCTCGACGGTGACCACGATCGGCTTCGCGAAGACCTCGGCCTCGGTCAGCTGCCGGATGTAGGCCTCGGCGACGCGCTTCTCGTCCTCGTCGGCATGGAACACCACCATGCGGTACTGCGGCCCGTAGTCGGGCTGCTGGCCGTTCGCCGAGGTCGGATCGCCGGCGGTGAACAGGACACGCAGCAGTTCGCCGTAGCTCAGCACCGCCGGGTCGTAGGTGATGCGCACGGCCTCGGCGTGCGCCGAGTCGTGCGACTTCTCGTAGGTCGCGGTCTCCGCGGTGCCGCCGGCGTAGCCCGAGACCACCTCGGTGACGCCTGCGAGCTCGGCGAAGACGCCCTCGACGCACCAGAAGCAGCCGCCGCCGACCACCGCCGTGCGCGTCGCGCCGGCGTCGGCCTTGGGCAGATCGACCGCCGCCGGCGGCAGCTCCGGATGCTCGGCGGAGTGCCCGCCGGCGAGCGACCACGACAGCAGGAACGCGGTGGCGATGAGCACGAGCGGCGCGGCGGGGCTCGGGAAGCGCATGGGGTTCCTTTGCGGACAGGCGGCTGGGACGCGCCGCTGGTACCCATGGTACGCTCGTCGCCGGCGGATGGATGCGGCGTTCGCCGGCAGCCGTCGCCGACAGCTCGAAGCGGGCGGCTGCGGGCGCCGCCGTCGACTTGCGCGGCGCCGCGCGAGGCCCGACAAAGCGTCTCCGGATCCGACGCTCGGATAGCGGTGGAGCGGGATGCATCCCCGACGTGCGCCACATCCGGGCCCGGGCCGACCGCCGCCGCTCGACGAGCGGCGGCTCGACCGCCTGTTCTTCGCCTGCCACAGCCATGCGCGCGACATCGACGGGCTGCACCCGGGCGACTCGCTCGACGAGCTGTGCAAGATGATCGCCCTCAAGATCGCCGACGAGGCCGGCGCGACGGCGACGCGGGTGTTCCCGACGCTCGACGGCCTGACGGCGGCGGCGTGCGCGCGACGGGTGCGCGCGCTCCATGGGCACCTCGGCATCGGCCGCGGCGGACGTCGCGACCCGCGCTTCGGCGCCGCGCTGTGGCGCGAGCCGCTCGCGCTCTCGGACGCCGCGCTGGCGCGCATCGCGCGCGAGCTCGCGCCGTGCGCGCTCGCGACGGCGAGCGGCGACGTCGCGGGCCGCGCCTTCCAGAGCGTGCTCGACGCCGTCGCGCGTCATGGCATGGGCCAGTTCTTCACCCCCGCGGCGGTCGTCGGCTTCATGGTCGCCGCCTGCGCGCCGCGGCCGGACGAGCGGATCATCGATCCGTTCTGCGGCTCGGGGCACATCCTGCGCCGGGCCGCAGCGGCGCTGACGGCGCGGCCGCGGCGCCGGTCGCTGCTGGTCGGGGTCGAGAAGAGCGCGCGCATGGCGCGCATCGCCGCGACCGAGGCGCTGGTCGACGACGCGCCGCCGATGCGCCTGGTCGTCGCCGACAGCCTGACCGCGTTCTGGGTCGACCACGCCGTGCCGGGACCGGGCGGCTACGACCTGGTGATGACCAACCCGCCGTTCGGCTCGCTGCTGCGTCCGGAGGCGATCGCGCGCCTCGACCGCTTCGCGCTCGCCGGCGCGCGTGCGACGCCGCTGGAGGTGCTGGGCCTCGAGCGCTCGATCGGCCTGCTGCGTCCCGGCGGCAGGATCGCGATCGTCCTGCCCGACGGCGTGCTGTCGGGCGCGACCATGCGGCCGGTGCGCGACTGGCTGCACGGCGCCGTGACCGTCCGCGCCGTGGTCTCGCTGCCGTTGGCGACCTTCCAGCCGTTCGGCGCCGCGGTGAAGACCAGCATCGTGTTCGCGACGCGGCGCCGCGCGCGGCCCGGCGACGAGACCTGGTTCGCCACGGTCGACGACATCGGTCACGACGGCGCCGGCCGCGCGCGTCCCGGCAGCGAACTGCCCGAGGCGCTGGCGGGATTGCGGCGCTTCATCGCGCGACGGGGCTGGTGATGCGCAGCGCCATCGTCCGGCATCGCGCCGTCGTGCGGGCGCAGGCGCTCAGCGCCGAATCGTTCTGCGCCGCGGCGGCAGGACGCGCGCTCTTCCCCGGGCGGCGCATCCGGCTCGGCGAGCTGGTCGCGGTGCGCCAGGAGTCGATCGATCCGCGCACGCTCGGCGCGCGCGCGATGATCGACTACATCGGCCTGGAGGCGATCGAGCCCGGCACCGGCCGCCTCCTCGGCGCGAGGCGCGTCATGGCGGCCGCGGTGCGCTCGCGCTCACGCGTGTTCCGGGCCGGGGACGTGCTCTACGGCCGCCTGCGGCCCGCGCTGAACAAGGTGCTGGCCGTCCCGGACGCGCTCGCGCACGGCATCTGCTCGAACGAGCTCATCGTCCTGACGCCGCTGCCCGGCGCGATCACGCCGCACCTGCTCGCGCGCCTGCTGCGCCTGCCGGCGGTGCGCGCCGC
>Ga0196963_10000383_pt1 | contig 41987 bp, 69 predicted proteins | sample S1_5metaG_FD_148600 | JGI IMG/M metagenome (GOLD analysis project Ga0196963, IMG submission 148600) | Soil microbial communities from Anza Borrego desert, Southern California, United States - S1_5 | ecosystem: Environmental > Terrestrial > Soil > Desert | place: USA: California | collected... | reverse complement strand
CTCGGCGTCGGCGCCGAGGTGGTCGAGCACGGCGTCGAGGCCGGCGAGGAAGGCGGCTTCCTGCGTGCCGTGGTGGACGCGCCACGAGGCGATGCCGTCGGGCGCGCACACCTCCACCGTCCAGCGGCGGACGAGGGGCGGGACGAGGCCGGGGTCGGCGGGGTATACGTCCACGGCGTAGGGGCCTCTCGGCGTCTCTGCGACGGCGAGCACGCGCCGGTCGTCACGGACGTTGTAGCGGTACCAGAGGGCGCGGCCGTTCCGCACCCGGAGGCACTTCTGCGGCGGGCGCCCGATGGGCTTGGCGAGGGTGACGCCGGGGTCGTACTCGGCCGGCTCCTTCGCGGGGTTGTGGACGATGGGGGCGTTCATGGGGTATCTTTGCGGCTAGTGAGTCCGAGTTCTGCGGCGGGGCGCTTGCTTTCGGAGGCGGCGCCCCGCCGCGCGTTTCAGAAGGGGGGTTCGGGTCCTCCGTTGCAGCCCTCAGTCGCGCCCTCGGCCGCGCCCTCGGCGTCGTTGAAGGCGTAGGAGCCGGCGCGCGGGAGCAACAGGCGCTCCACCCAGCGGCGGCGGGCGGCGGCCCAAGGGAGGGCCGTGAAGAGGGCGTAGCAGAGGCGGTCCAGCATCGGCGTTCAGGCGGCTCGGCGGTGCCGGTCGGTCTCGTCGCTCCACCGCTCCTCGGGAGCGCCGTAGGGCGGCAGGCAGACGCCGAGGGCGAGGGCGAGCCGGCGGGCCTCCTCGTAGCCGGCGCGGTGGCCGAGCGCGTACGTGCGCTCGTGCTGGGCGTCGAGGAGGGGGTCACGCTCGGCGAGCACGGCGGGGTCAGGGGCGATTCCGGTTCCGCTCATTGCAGCAGCGAGGGGAAGAGGCGGAAGAGGACGGCGGAGACGGCGACGAGGAGGGCGATGCACCCGGCGGCGAAGAACACGAGGCCGAGCAGGCGCGGCCCGCCCTGGCCCCCTCCTTCGATGCCGACGGGGCGGCCCTCGGTGGGGCGGGGGACGCCGCACTCGGCGAGGAGGGCGTCCACGGCGCGCGAGGCCGCGCGCTCTTCGGCGTCCACGAGCTGGGGGAGCATCGGCGTTCGGGTTGAGGGGGGCCGCGGCAAGCGGCGGGATATCACCGAGGCGCAGTGAGGCCGAGGCACTGCGGGCACTGCCACGTCCGCACGAGCTTGCGGCAGTGCGAGCACCAGAGGCGGATGACGTAGGAGCGGAGGCGCATCGGCGTTCTCGGTTCGTGGGCCGCGTCGGGGAGCGCGGGCGTACGCCGCCCGGCCCCCGCGGCGCGTGCCCGGGGGGACACTCAGGCGGGAGCGAGGGCGGGGTGGGAGAAGCGGGCGATGTGGGCCGGCTTCTCGTCGGCGGCGACGCCGTGGATGTCGAATAGCACATCGAGCACGGCCATGAGCCCCGAATGCGCGCGGACGGTCTCGTCGAGGTCGCCAGCGAGGATCGCACCCCCTTCGAAGGCCCGTTCGATCCGGTTCAGTTCGCGGAGGGCGTAGCCCGTGTTGGCGAGCCACCCCAGCATCTTGTCGTCGTCGGGCCGTGGCTTAACCCCACGGATGAGGCCCATCCACCCGGTGGCGGGGCTTACAATCCTGCCCGATGGCCGCGCCTGCATCGCCAGCCCGTTCGCGGCGCAGATGAGGTTGCCCACCGCGCACGCGCAGGGGTTGATGGGCTGGAGCGTCCCATCGAAGAACGCTCGCACGAGAACGTCCACGGTCCTCTCGAAAAGCTCAGGTCGGTTCACGGCAGGAGGGGGTTAGCGCGTGGGGGCGGGGCGGGGGGCCGGCGGCATCGTCAGGCACCGGGGGCGGCTGCGGGGGCGAGGAGGAGGGCGCCGTCGCCGGAGGGCTCTACTTCGTTGCCCCATACGTCCCAGCCGGGTCGAGGGCGACGGGCGAAGAGTTCGAGGTAGGGGCCGGGCATCGCCTCGGCGTATTCGTACAGGTTCTCCGGCTTGCGGCTGTGCCCGAGGTTCGGGGAGAGGAGCCCGAGGAAGTCGCCCGAGGGCAGCGGTGGGGTGCCCCGGCGCCCTACCAGGACGGCCTCGCTGCACCCCCGCACCCAGAACCCGATGCCGAACCGGGGCCGGATCTCCGTCTCCCCGAAGAGCGTGCGGGTAGGCTCCCCGTCCGTCTTCACCCACGGGAAGCCCGTGACGTGAGCGAACCCCCACGCCTCCATCAGCCGCACGGCATCAGGGAGGCACGGCCACGTCGCCCACAGGAGGAGGCACGAATCCGGAGCGGCGAGGTCGGCGACGGGGAGCGCACACAGTTCCTCGATGCTCATCGTCGGGTAGTGGTGCTCCACGCCCCCGGCGACGCCCCGCCCGTGGCTGTAGCGCCACGGGGGATCGGCAATGATGGTGCGGTACCGGCCCGCCGGCTCAGTTCTGGAACGTGCGCGCGTAGTAGAGCGCGACGGCTGCGACGTTGTGCATGGCTCAGGGGAGATGGGCTGGGGTTGGCCTAATATGGCAAGGGGCAGACTCTCCATCACGCGCTCGCGGCCTCCGCCGTCTGGCGCTCGGCCTCGGCCGGGGCGTTGTCGTAGTCGGGGACGAACCCCTCGCGCTCGGCGCGGGCGACGAACGCCTCGGGGACCTGCCACACGCGGCCGACGCGGCGGGCACCGGGGACGACCCCCCGGCGGAGCCAGTAGCGGACGGTGGAGCCGGGGACGGCGAGGCGGTCGGCCGTCGCCGTGACGGACGTGAACGCGCCGGCGGGCACGGGAACGGGGGCGGGATCGGCCATCAGGGGCTATCTTTGCCAGTGGTGACGCAACTTACGGCTGCGAACCTGCGAACGCAAGCACTTTCGCAACCGCAATCGCACTTTCCCCCGGCGCCACCCCGGCCCTCCCCCCTTACCCCGCCCCCGTAGGGCATCCGTAATGGCCCCCACGAAGAGGAACGACGACGACCCCAAGGCGGCCGCGCTCCGCGCCGCGTTCGCCGAGCGCCTCCGCTCCCTCGGCTACACCGCGCAGCAGCTCGCCGGCATCGCCAAGGTGGACGAGACGAACGCGTACCGCTGGCTGAACGGGGAGTCCATCCCGCAGCCGAAGAACCGCGAGGCCATCGCCGCCCACGCCGGGGTGTCCGTCCGGTGGCTCCACAAGGGGGAGGGGGTGCGGGAGGCCCGCGGCGCCTACCTCCAGCGGGAGGGCTCGACGGCGCTCCCGCCGCTGACGCCGGAGCAGGAGGCCCGCGCCCTCGCCCGCCACAACGGGAACGGGAACGGGAACGGGAACGGGCACACCCCCGCCGACTTCGGCCCGCGCTACGTGCCGGTCGAGGGGGTCATGTCCCTCCGCGCCTACCTCGTCACCGTGGACGGGCAGCCCGACCGCTTCATCGTGGAGGTCCCGGCGTCGCCCGAAATCCCCCGCCTGGAGGTCGGGGACGCCCTCCGCGCCGCCCACGTCGCCCGCACCGGCGGACGCTAGCGCGGGGCGCTAGTTCGGGGACAGCGGCTCGGCGATGGCGGCGACGACGGCGGGGGTGGATAGCGTGCGGACGGCCGCGTAGTCCTCGGGGCGGACGCCGAGGACGGCGGCCCCTTCGGCGAGCTGGCCGAGCACGAACGCGATGGCGGCCGTCATCGTGGCGAGGTCGCCGTGGGCGCGGGCGGCGAAGATGACGGCGCTCCCCGCCCACATGGCGAGCCCCCATCGCTCGGCGTCGGTGCGGGGCGGGGCGGCCCGCTCGACGGCCCGCTCGACGGCGGCGACGGCCTCGTCGGTGCCGGGGCGGAAGGGGGGGTAGGACCCCAGCGGCGTCGCCGGGGGGAGCCCGGAGGAGCCGCCGGGGCGCGGGGGCGCGAACACGCCCGTGATCTGGATCTGCATGACCGTGGCTACGCGAGGTGGGAAGGCCGTGGTGGGGGCCGGATCAATGACGCCGGAGGGGTGACGGTTGCAAAGTCACACCCCGGCAGGACTCGCGGTGGGTCGCTGAATATAGGCTAGGGTAAAGCCCTAGCAAGAGGGCGAACTGCGCAATCTTGCGCAGCGTACGCAGTTGCGTTGTGGGGGCGTTCGCAACTAGATTGTCACCTGCCCCCGAACACCACCTGCCCCGGCCACTCGTCATGCGCTAGCCCCACATTCCACGGGGAGAAAGCCCGGAGTGCGGCCTAGCCGCTCGCCCCGCCGGTAGCCACGCGCCCTTTACGGCCCGGCACCAAGAGGCTTGACAGGCCGGAGAGACGGCCGCCTTTTCGTCCCCCCGCACCGCCCCCGGCCCCTACGGGTCTCCCCGTCCCCCCTCCCTCCCCACCCCTGCGTCAGAGCAGCGGCAACGCCGTTACCCGTTCGACGTGCACAGGGGAGGGGTGGTGGGGACGGGAAGCCGGATAGGCCAGCCCGTAGGGCCAGCCCGTAGGGCAGGGGGGAGCCGCACGAACCGAGCGCTCCCCGTGAACAAGGCCGCCTTCTACGCCGCCCTCCGGCCGCTCTTCGGCGGGCGGCTCACGCAGGCCCAGGTGGACGGCATCGAGGCCATCCTCGCCGCGTGGGACGCCCACGGCGCCCTCGCCCTCGCCTCCCCCGTCGGCCGCCAGCACCTCGCCTACGTGCTCGCCACGGCCAAGCACGAGACGGCGCACACGATGCAGCCGATCCGGGAGTACGGGAGGGGCCGGGGCCGCCCCTACGGGAAGCCCGCCGGGCCCTACGGCCACGCCTACTACGGGCGGGGGTTCGTCCAGCTCACGTGGCTCGACAACTACCGCCGCGCCGGGGAGGAGCTAGGCCGCGACTTCGTGCGCTACCCCGACGCCGTGATGGAGCCCGACAACGCGGCGGCCATCATCGTCCGGGGCATGCGCGACGGGTGGTTCACGGGGAAGGCCCTCCACGACTACATCCACCCCGGCCGCTGCGACTACTACAACGCGCGGAAGATCGTCAACGGCCTCGACCGCGCCCGCGCCATCGCCGACCTCGCCGACGCCTTCCAGGAGGCCCTCGACGAAGCCGAGGCCACACCCGAGCGCCCGGCCCCCGCCGACATCGAGCCCATCGAGCCCCGCCCCCCGCGCCCCCTCCCCACGCCAACGGCGTTGCCGGAGGCTGAGCCGGTGGTGGTGGGGGAGAAGCGGGCTCCTAAGATCCCGAAGGGGGGAGGGGGCTGATGGACTGGTTCACCGACTACGGCAACTACCGCACGCTCATCGAGTGCTTCGGCGACGACCAGGGGTGGGCGTGGTTCTACGCCGGGCTCTACCTCGGGCTCGCCGTCGTCTTCGCCTTCATGACGGCGGCCCTCTACCGGAACGCCCGCCGCATGAACGGCTCCCGGGGAGCCGGCTCGCCCGTCCAGACGGGGCTCTGGCTCTCGGTCTCGGTCACGGGCCACGTCGGCGCCCTCTACCTCATCACGTTCATCCGCCTCGGCTGGCCCGCCTACCGGCTCCAGGCCCTCGTCGCCCTCTCCGCGCTGATCCAGGCCGTGTGGCTGCTGTGGTACCTCCGCAACAGCCGCACCCTCCAGGAGATCTTCCACATCCGCACCGAGGCCGACCGCCGCGCCCACGCGCTCAGCCGCCAGATCGAGATCGAAGAAGGGGACCAGACCGGCGAAGGGGACCAGACCGGCGGGGGGGGACGGGGATGAACGCCACCGCCCACGCCCTCGCGTGGTTCTTCGCCCAGCAGCTCCCCCCGGACTACGCCTACGGCCTCCTCGAACGGCTCGGCACCGTCGCCGCCATCGTCGTCGTGCTCGCCTTCATGCTCCGCTACTTCATGAAGGGCTACGAGCGGCAGCTCCAGCTCAGCCGCGAGGACGCCCGGATGTACCAGGAGTCCATCGAGCGGATCACCGACAAGTTCGCCACGAACATCGACGCCAACACGAAGGCGACGCAGGAGTCCATCGCCGCGACGAAGGAGTCCGCCGCCGCCTCCCGCGCGCTCCGCGACGAGATCATCCGCGCCGGGAAGGTCATCATCACCCCTGGCTCCCACAACCCCGAGCACTGATGGCGCGACTAATGCCCCGGCCGGCGCCGCCGCGCCGCCTCGTCCACGGCCCGCTCGGCGAGCCGCTCGGCGGCCCGGATGTGGTGCGCGACGACGGCGCGGTGCGCCTCCGCCGCCGCGAGCGCCCGGCGGTGCAGCACGAACACGAGCCCGAGCGTGGCGAGGAGCGTGGCCGCCAGGAGCAGGAGCCCCGTCGGGTACTGCCGGCTCGGCTCCGGGCACGGGTACACCCCCTCGGCGTCGGCGAGCACCCACGCCTTGCACCGGAGGATCACGGCGGCGAGGTCGTTCTCCCCGGCCGAGCGGGCGACCCGCTCGGCGGTGTCGAGGAGCTCCAGCGCCGCCCCCGGCGACGGCCCCATCTGCGCCACGTAGGCGGCCGAGCGGAGGAGCTCCGCCCGCGCCGAGTCCCCGAGCAGCGGCGCCGACGGGAGCGCCTGCACGTAGGCGACGAACGCGCCCGCGGTGTCCCCCGCCACCCACGTCACGAACGCCCGCCGCGCCAGCACCCGCGCGACGAGGGTGTCCCGCTCCGTCGCCTCGGCGGACCGCAGCCCCTCCCGCGCCGGGTACGCCGCCGCCAGCGAGTCGAGCGCCCGCCGGGCCGCCTCCGCCTGGAGCGTGTCGCGGGCCATCGCCCGCGTCCGCTCGTTCGCCTCCCGCAGCGCCCCCACGTCCTCCACGCAACCGGATAGCCCGATGACGACGGCACAGGCCACGAAGCTCCTCCAGGCCCTCGACGCGAACGCCACGGTGTTCGGGCTCCTCGCCGACGAGGAGACGGATACCACGGTGCAGGAGGCGTTCCAGGCCGCGCACCTCGCCAACGCGCGGGCGGCGTGGGCCATCAAGGGCTCCTGCCCCGAGTGCCCGCCCCCGAGCAACCCCGACCCCGACGAGTGAGCCGCTTTGCCCATGACGAAATGTAGCGCATCCGTCCGGTAAATCCCTAGTCCTCTTGTACTACGCCTTCCTCGCCTGCCTCCTCGTGGCGTGCGCCGTCGGCGCCGCCGCCTTCCTCCCCCCAGAGACGCTAGAGCCCCGTGCCTGACGCCTCGATCATCCACGCCGACTGCCTCGACCACCTCGCCTCGATGGAGCCGGGGGCCGTCGATGCCGTCGTGACCGACCCCCCCTATGGGCTCCGGTTCATGGGGCGGCGGTGGGACTACGACGTGCCCGGCGTGGACGTGTGGGCCGAGGTGTACCGCGTGCTCGCCGACGGCGGGCGGCTCCTGTGCTTCGGCGGCACCCGGACGATGCACCGGATATGGGTGAACATCGAGGACGCCGGGTTCGCCATCGAAGATACCGTGTGCTGGCTCTACGGCTCCGGCTTCCCCAAGCACGGGAGCAAGCTGAAGCCGGCCTACGAGCCCGTCTGCGTGGCGCGGAAGGGGCCGGTGACGCCGCTGAACGTGGACGCCTGCCGCATCAATCCCGGCGAGCCCGTCCCCGGCGGCGGCCCTTCGTATGGGAAGTGCGCAGGCGTTCACGAAGGATGGAGGCGGCCGGCTCACGAGACGTACGAGAACAAGCCGGGACATTCTCTTGGTCGCTGGCCCGCCAACGTCGCCCACGACGGGAGCGCCGAGGTGCTCGACGCCTTCGCCCGGTTCGGGGAAGTTAAAGGGGCCGTCAGCAACGGAAAGCGCCGGGGCAGCGGGTTCCACGGCAACTACGGCCCGATGGAACAGGCGCCCTCGTACGACGACAAGGGCACCGCCGCCCGCTTCTTCTACTGCGCCAAGGCGAGCCGGAGCGAGCGGGAGGCCGGGCTCGGGCACCTAGAGCCGCGCGCCCGCAAGGCATACGCCGGGGCACCGCTGAACAACCCCGAGCACGAGTGCAGCGACGGCGTGCATCGGACGGGGGAGCGCGCCCCCTCGCGCAACACCCACCCCACGGTGAAGCCGCTGGCGCTCATGCGCTGGCTCGTCCGCCTCGTCACCCCGCCCGGCGGCCTCGTCCTCGACCCCTTCGCCGGGAGCGGCACCACCGGCCTCGCCTGCCTCCACGAAGGGCTCCGCTTCGTCGGCGTCGAGCGCGAGGCGGAGTACGTCGAGATCGCCCGCGCCCGGCTGGCCGCGTTCGTCCCCACCCCGAAGCAACTGGAAGCCTTCGCCGATGCCTGACCGGATGACCGGCCCCCGCCTCATGCTCGCCGCCCTCCTCACGATCCTCATCGGCGTCCCCACGCTCTACTTCGCCTGCCAATGAGCGACCGCCCGGCCCTTCGGCCCGCCCTCACCCTCGAGCGCTACAAGGACGCCGAGAAGCGGCACCGCTGGCGCGCCGTCGCCGCCAACGGTCGCATCGTAGCGGACTCGGGGCAGGGGTACCGCCGGAGGGCCGACATGGAGCACGCCCTCACCCTGCTCGCCTCGAACCTCTGGCTCGCCGTCCTCGACGGCGCCCCCACGCCGCCGGGCCTCACCGGCGAGGAGGCCAACGACTAACCCCCCACCCGCCATGGAAACGCCCCTCCTCGCCGCCGTCGCCCTCTTCCTCTGGGCCACCGTCCGCTACTTCCTCGGCAAGCCGCTCTCGGCCGGGGAGGCCGTCGCGGGCGCCGCCGTCGTCTACGTCCTCCACGCCTAGCCGATGGCTGAGAACCTCACCGAGAAGCAGCGCCGGTTCGTCGAGGCGTACATGAGCCTCGGCGGAGAAGCCGGGAGCATCCGGCCCGCCGCAGAGAAGGCGGGCCTGGACTACGACTACGCGCGGCGGTTGGTCACAAAACGTCACATCCAGGACGCCATGCGGGAGCGGCAGGAGGGCGACCCGGCCGTGGCCACCCGTGAGGAGCGGCAGCGGTTCTGGACGAGCGTGCTCCGGGGCGAGGTGGCTGGCGCGTCCATGCGGGACCGCCTGAAGGCGAGCGAGCTCCTCGGGAAGACGGGGGGCGACTTCGGGGCCGACGGCTCGAAGGCGAACCCCCACCACATCGTCACCCGCGTCATCGTCGAGGAAGTAACCGGCCCCGGGACCGGGGGGGGGTAGCCGTGGAGATCCTCAAGCACATCAAGGCTACCCCGGTGCGGCGGCACCTCCTCGAATGGCTGCGCGACCCCAGCGGCGAGCGTGTGTTCATCGAGGAGGGCGGCACCCGCTCCGGCAAGACGAAGAACCTCTGCCACGGCTGGGTGGAGTACCTCAGCCAGACGGCGGGGGAGCTGCTGTCCATCGTCCGTGCCACCGGCCCGGCCTTGAAGGCGACGGTCCGCCGGGACATGATCGAGACGCTCCGGGAGTGGGGGCTCTACGAGGACGCCCGCCACAACAAGACCGACGACGTGTTCACGTTCCCACAGCCCGAGGGAGGCGGGGAGCCGTGTCAGATCGAGTTCTTCGCCACCGAGGACGAGATGAAGGTCCACGGCCGGAAGCGGCACCACCTCTGGGAGAACGAGGCCAACGAGATCCCCGCCGACCTCCACACCCAGCTCGTCCTCCGCACCTCCCATCGCGTCTGCCTCGACTACAACCCCTCGATGCGGGAGGACCACCACATCTGGAAGCTCTACGACGGGAGCCCTGACGTGCGTCGGTTCCACTCCACCTACCTCGACAACCCCTTCCTCACCGCCGCGCAGATCCGCGAGATCGAAGCCCTCCGGGAGCAAGACGAGTGGGCGTGGCAGGTCTACGGCCTCGGCGTCCGCGGCGTCCCCGCCGAGTCCGTCTACCGCGACGTCACTGCGCTCGCGGCGTGGCCGGAGGGGCTGGACTACGTGTACGGGCTGGACTTCGGGTACAACGACCCCATGTCGCTCCAGCGGGTAGGCCGCCGGGACGGGGAGCCGAGGGCGTCGCTGTACCTCTGGGCGCTCGTCCACGAGTCCTACCTTACGACGGGCGACCTCATCGCCCGCCTGCCCGCGCTCGGCGTCGAGAAGCACGTCCCCATCTACTGCGACTCGGCGGAGCCCGACCGGATCGAGGAGCTCGTCCGCGCCGGGTACTACGCGCTCCCGGCCACGAAGGGGCAGGGGAGCGTGGGGGCGGGGATCGACTTCGTGAAGCGGCACGCCCTCCACGTCGGCGGCGACGACCCCGCCGTAGCGCAGCGGGCGCGGGCCGAGTGGCGGGCCTACGCCTGGAAGAAGGTCCGGGGCGTCATCCAGGACGAACCGGCCCACACGGACTCCCACGCCCCCGATGCGGGGCGCTACGCCGCCTTCTCCCACTACGCCCACGGCATCGGATGGGTGCTCAGCTAACCCCCCTCGACGCTTCCGCGTGGGCCGAGGCCCTCGCCCGCCTGCCCAAAGACGACGGCGGGCGGCTCCTCTTCCTCGCCTCCGTCACCGAGCCCCCGGCGCCGGTGCGGTGGTGGGAGACGGCGCTGGTGGCCCTGTTCCTCCTCCCCTGGTCCGCCGCCTGCGGGTTCGTCCTCGGCCTCCCCGTCGGCCTCCTCCTCCGTGCCCTCCTGAACGCCGATGGCTGACCTCTACCCCGCCCCCCCGTACCGCCGCCCTCCCGGCGGCGCCGCCCTCGTCACGGCGACGAAGGCGATGGACCTCTCCCCCGGCACGCAGGCCGGGGAGTGGGCCCGCGCCCTCGCCGGCCACGGCGACCCCTTCACGACGGAGCGGGCGTACGCCGTCCAGGGGTGGTTCCGCCGCTGCGTCGTCGTCATCGGCGACACGCTCGCCGACGTCCCGTGGGCCATCCACCCCCTCGGGGCCGCCCCCGACGCCGACCCCGCGTGGGACTCGGAGTCCCCGGACGTGCCCGAGGCGCTGCTCCCCTTCAAGGGGCTCCGGCGGTTCGTCTTCAAGACGGCCGCCCTCCTCTCCATCGGCGGCATCGTCCACGCCCTCAAGGAGCGCGAGCGGGGGCGGTTCACCGGGCTCCTCTGGTGGCGGCCCGGCACCGTCGAGCACGTCTACGACGGGGCCGCCGGCCCGCCCTACCGCGGGATCCGCCAGTTCAAGCGGACCGTGAACGGGGTGCCCGTCGTGTACGCCCCCGAGGACGTGCTCATGATCGCCATGCCCGACCCCTTCGTCGAGGTCGGCGTCCCCTCCTCCGATGGCGACGCGGCCCGCATCAACGCCGACGTGCTCCACTCCCTCGACACGTTCCTCGACGGCTACCTCGACCGGGGGCTCCTCCGGGCCACCCTCCTCACGTCGGAGCAGCCGCTCACGCCGGAGCAGAAGTCCGAGCTGAAAAGGTGGTGGGACCGGATGTTCGGGGGCAAGAAGAAGGCGGGGGTGACGGAGGTCATGAACTCGAAGATCGTCCCGATCACGGTGGGGGAGGGGGTCAAGGACCTCGGCGCCGACGCGCTCACCGACGCCCAGCGGGAGGCCGTGAGCAACGCGCTCGGCCTCCCGCTCTCGGTCGCCAAGGGGGACGCGGCGAACTACGCGACGGCCTCGGTGGAGGAGCGGGGGTTCTACACGCGGACGATCCTCCCCCGGTGCAACGTGATCCAGGACGCCTTGAACGACCACCTCTTCAACGAGCTCGGGTACACGTTCCGGTTCCTCCCGAAGAAGCTGGAGGTGATGCAGGTCTACGAGCTGGAGAAGGCGGCCCAGGTGTCGCTCCTCGTCGGCGGCCCCGTGCTGACGCGGGAGGAGGGGCGGGAGCTCATGGGCCGCCCGCCCGTCCCCCTCCTCGGGGAGTTCACCCCGCCCCCGGCCACGGGGCCCCCCTCCGGCGGCGGCGACGGGGCGATGGGCAGGCCCCCCGTCCCGCGCACGACGACGAACGGGGAGGCGCCCGGCAAGGGCATCGGGCTCCGCGTGCGGGAGATCCTCGAGGGCGGGCTATGACACCGGAGGAACGCTCCATCATCGCCGGCTTGCGCTGGCTGACGTACCTCGCACGGATGATTGATCAGGAGATCATGGCTGTGCAGGTCGTCAAGGGCTATACCCTCTATCTCAACTAACCCTGCGCTCTATGGGCACACGCATCTACGGTGGTCGCCTCGACGGGACCACGACGGACCTCTCGGATGTGCCGGGCTACGCGTTCATGCGCTTCCCTTTCGCCCCGGAAGGGACGGCCTTCGCTGCCCTACGTTGTTGGATTCACGAAGGGCTGTTAGACCAAGACGACCAAGTGGATGAAGTCCTAGCGCGCCGGATCATCGAGGACGGGCGGCGAGATGCCGGATCGGGGGTTGCCGATGACGCTCCCTGAGATCGAAGCCCTCCGCGCCCCCCTAGAGACGGCCCACGTCCCGGCGGTGGAGGCCGTCCTGCTAGCGCAGGGGGAGGCCATCGCGCAGGCCATAGAGCGGGGGGAGAACGTGGACGTGGCTATCGCCCGCTACTCCGGCGACCTCGCGGCCGTGCTCCTGATGATCTACGAGGGGGGCGTGAGCGCCGGCGCCGACGCCACCTTCCCCGAGTTCGACCTCGACCCCGATGGCTGAGAACGCCCCCCTGGACCTCCACTACTACGGGCGCCCCGTGGCCGAGATGGACCGGGACGAACTGCTGGAGCTCGTCCGGTTCCTCTACGGCGAAGTGGAGCGGGAGCGCGCCGAGCGCTTCGCCGCGTACCGCTCCCACGCCGAGACCATGCGGGTCGCCGTAGAAGGCGCCCGCGCCGTAGAAGCCGCTCGCATCGTCCTCCGGAGGATGGGTTCCGATGCCTGAGAGCGCCCTCTTCATCGGCGGCCCCGCCCACGAGGAGGCGGTGCCCCCCGGCGTGCTCCCCGACGGGGAGCGCTTCCTCACCGTGCGGACGGCGGAGGCGTTCGCCCTCTACGAGCGCGGGGAGGACGGGCACTGCCGCCTCGTCCTCGTTGACACCTTCGCCCTCGAAGGAGGGGACGACGATGCTGGATAGGTGGCTAGAGGCGGCCCGCTCGTTCCTCGGGCGCTTCGGGGCCACCCTCGTGCGCCTCATCAACGACACCACGCGCGACGCCATCCGCGAGATCGTCGCCGAGGGCGTCGCCGAGGGGCTCTCCGCCCGCGAGATCGCCGCCGAGATCCGCGAGGCGTGGCCCGAGGTCGCCCGCGTCCGCGCCGAACGCATTGCACGGACGGAAACCCTGTCTGCGATGAGCTACGGGCAGATCGCGGCGGCGGAGGCGGCCGAGGAGCGGGGGGTGGAGCTGCGGAAGGTGTGGGTGAGCACGCCGGACGCCCGGACGAGGCCGAGCCACCGGGCGGCGGGCGGGCAGGAGCGGCGGCTCAAGGAGGCGTTCCTGGTCGGGGGCCACCCGGCGATGCAGCCGCAAGACCCCAACCTCCCGGCGGCGGAGCGCGTGCAGTGCCGTTGCACCGTCCGGTTCGAGGTCGTGCGGCGGGCCGCCCCGTTCCGGTCGTGGCGCGACGAGCGCGACGCGCGGATCCGGGCCGACTACCCCGCCCTGAAGGCCGCGCACGGGCACGCCGAGGCGAAGCGGCTGCTGGCGGAGCGGGAGACGGGGGCGACGGGCTCGATGCTCGACGTGCGGCAGGTGGAGCGCATCCTCTACACGAAGGGGCGCGCGTAGGGGCGTCAACAGGGCGCGACGGTAGTGGGAACGGTAGAGCCGACGGCATAACACCCCCGCGCGTCGGCGGGGGATGTTGCGTCCGCACCTGCACCCCGCTTGCCGGGGGAGCCCGCTGGACGAGTTCCGCTCCGCTCAGGCCGTCACGTTCTCCGGGGGCACGTTCACGCCCACCGGGGGGCCCGCCACCGCGCTCTACGTCGGCGGCGCCGGCAACGTCGTGCTGAAGCCGACGAACAACGCCGCCGCCGTCACCTTCACGGGGATGCTCGCCGGCCACATCTACCGCATCCCCTTCGTCTCCATCACGGAGGCGAGCACGACGGCCACGAACCTCGTCGCCCTCACCTGATGGAGCCGGTGGCCCACGATACGCTCGTCTTCCTCGGCGGCCCCGTCAAGGCGCTCGGGGAGGGCCGCGTCGGCGGCTACCTCGTCCGGTTCACGACGCCCGACGACCCCGACCTCACGGGGGAGTTCTTCACGCGGGACACCGACCTCGACGTCGAGGACGGCGACCGCCTCTCCGTGTACTACCACCACGGGGGCGACGGCCACCTCAAGAACCGGAAGATCGGGCGCGGCACGGCGAAGTTCGAGGACGTCGGGCTGTGGATCGAGGCCCAGCTCAGCCTCCGCGACGACTACGAGCGGGCGCTCTACGACCTCGCCCGCCAGGGCAAGCTCGGCTGGAGTAGCGGCGCCGTCGGCCACCTCACCGACTTCGAGCAGGTCGGGAAGGCGCGGTGGATCAAGGCGTGGCCGGTGAAGGAGGCCAGCCTCACGCCGACGCCGGCCGAGCCCCGGAACGCGGCGCTCCCCGTCAAGAGCCTCCCGCCGCCGCCGCCGCTGATCGCCACGAAGGGCGACCTCGGCACGCTCACGATCAACGTCAACGTCACCGGGCCCGCACAGGCGGAGCCCGTCACCCCCCCGGACACCAACAAAGCGGCCTCGGCCGACGACCCTGCTATGGAGCCGAACGAGAAGCCCACCCCCGCCCCCTCGCCGGCCCCGGCCCCCGCGCCCGACCCGGCCCCCACCCCCCCGGCGCCGGCCCCGGAGGGCCTCGCCGACGCCGTGAAGGCGGCCGTGGCCGAGGCCATGAAGGCGTTCAGCGCCCCGACCGACACCCGCGACGTGAAGGGGGTCGTGGACGTGCCGGCCTTCAACCAGCACACCGCCGACGTCGGGAAGTACGACCACACCGACCCCGGCGACCTCGCCTTCCTCATCGGCGTGCTCGGCGACGCCCACGCGAACCGGATCTCGAAGCAGGGCATCAGCCACACGGCGCGGAAGGCGCTCGCCCTCCGCCTCCACGGCGAGGAGGGCCGCTCGGCCGCCTACACCGAGGCGAAGGCGCTCATGGCCGCGAAGGGGCTCACGGCCACGAAGGCGAACGAGCTCAACTACTCGACGCAGGCGAGCTACGGCGACGAGTGGGTGACGTCGGCCTCCTCGGGCATGCTCTGGGACAAGATCCGCAACGACACCGTGGCGGTGCAGCGGCTCCCGCAGTTCGAGTTCCCCGCCGGGGCGGAGTCCTACATCATCCCCGTCGAGAGCACGGACCCCATCGCGTACAAGGTGGCCCAGGCGACGTCGGTCGCCGCCACCGACCACGGCCCCGCCGCCACCGTCCCCTCGTCCAAGCTCGGCACGGACAACGAGACGATGACGCTCGCCAAGATGGGGATGCGGGTGCTGTGGACGGGCGAGATGGAGGAGGACTCCATGCTCCCGTTCGTGGCCCAGCTCCGGCGCCAGATGACGACCTCGTTCGCGGAGTACCTCGACTCCGCCGTCATCGACGGCGACACCGAGACGGCCGCGACGACGAACATCAACGACATCGCCGGCACCCCCGCGAGCACGGACTACTTCCTCACCGTCAACGGCTTCCGGAAGCTCGCCCTCGTCACGAACACGGCGAACAGCCGGAGCGCCGGCACGCTGACCTCGGCCGACTTCCTCGAGACCGTCAAGCTCATGGGCACGGGCGGCATGAACGCCCGCGACAAGAGCAAGATCTCCATCCTCCTCTCCGAGGGGGTGATGTGGAAGGCGCTGGAGCTCGAGGACGTCAAGACGCTCGACGTCTTCGGGAACGGGGCCACGATCACGGCCGGCGACCTCACGCGGATCTGGGGCTACGAGGTGCTGACGGCCTCCCACATGCACCTCAAGGAGCCGTACCGCCACGGCGGCCTCGCCAACACCGCCGGGAAGGTGGACCAGGACACGAGCGCGAACAACACGACCGGCTCCATCCTCGCCGTCCGCTGGGACCAGTGGCTCTTCGGGTGGCGGCGGCGGATGACGCTGGAGACGCAGCGGATCGCGCGGGCCGACACCACCGAGATCGTCGGGCTCCTCCGGTTCGGGCTCCTCCCCCGGGACTCCGAGGCCTCGGCAATAAGCTACGGCGTCACCGTCTGAGCCCTTGGGGAAGGGTGACGGCCGGGGCTCTGGGGAGCCCGCTCTGGGGAGCCCACCCCCGGCCGCCTTCCTCGCCACCGACAACCCCCGCACCGATGGGCACCCTCTACAACCTCAAGAAGGGGATCGCCGACCCCACCGACCTCAAGGACGTCAACGCGACGGCGGCCGAGATCAACCGGGCCGCCGACGTGAGCGCGCGGCGGATCAACCTCACCGCCGCCTCGCTCACGCTCTCGGAGGCGACGCACGACGGGGCGACGGTGACGGTGAACCGCGCCGCCGGCTCGACGCTCACGCTCCCGGCCGCCACCGGCTCCGGCGCCCGGTTCCGCGTCGTCATCGGGACCACGCTCACCTCGGGCTCCCTCGTGATCCAGGTGACCGGCAACGACACCATGATCGGGCAGGTCCAGACGCTCTCCGACGACTCGGACGCCGTGAAGGCGTTCGCGGCGGGGGCCACCGACGACACCATCACGCTCAACCGGACGACGACGGGCGTGGGCACGCGGGGGGAGTGGTTCCTCTTCGAGGACGTCGCCTCCGACGTGTGGCACGTCCACGGCTTCACGACCTCCTCCGGCACCGAGGCCACCCCGTTCTCCGCCGCCGTGTAGCGAGCCGCGCCAGCGGCGGCCCGCCGTCTAAGCAACCGGGCACAGCCCCCCAACCCCCCTCCTCTCATGGCACGCTTCATCTTCGACAAGGACCACCCCGGCGACGAGACGACCGGCGGCCGCGCGTACAAGAAGGGCGAGTCGGCGAAGCTCGCCGACTTCGCGGCCGGCCGCCTCGCCGGCGAGGGCTACGGCCGCCTCGACGACGCGACCGACCCCGCCTCCCCCCGGAACCTCGCCGGCATCGACGGCCACCCCCTCGAAGAAGGGGGCGACGCCGACGACACGTGGGCGAAGCAGTCGGGCGGGACGCTCCCGGCCGACGAGTACATCCAGACCTCCGCCGGCCCCTACCACGCGAAGACCGTGGCCGAGGAGCACCGCGAGAAGATGGAGTCGGTCAAGCGGGACTACGTGGCCGAGGAGCGGGAGGCCGCGCCGGAGCGCGCGGAGGCCGCCGCCGCGGAGGCCGACGCCGCCACCGACGCCGCCGTCGAGCGCGGGAAGATCACGGCCGAGGAGGGCGCCCGCCGCAAGGCCGCCGCCCGCACCGCCGACGCCGACGCCAAGACGACGGCGAAGAAGTCCACCCGCAACAAGGGCTGAAAGCCCGCAGGGCCGATTGAGGTAGCGCGATGACCGTCGAGGTGACTTCGGCGCCGGCCGCGGAGCCGATCACCTCGGCGGAGGCCAAGGCGTACCTCCGCGTCGAGCACGCCGCCGACGACACGCTGATCGGCTCACTCATCACGGCCGCCCGCGTGGCCGTCGAGGCCCACACCGGCCGCGCCCTCATCAACCGGACGTACCGGGTGACGCTGGACGCGGCCGAGGCCCGGCCCCCGGTGACGCTCCCCTACGGGCCGGTCTCGTCGGTGACGACGGTGGAGACGTGGCTCTCCGGCGCCTACGCGGCGGCCTCGGCCTCCGCCTACGTGCTCGCCCAGGACACGCTCCACGTCAACGAGGACGGCACGGCGGACTGGCCGGAGCACGACCGGGGGGCCGCCGCCTTCCGCGCCACCTACGTCGCCGGCTACGGGGCCACCTCGGCGAGCGTGCCGGAGCCGCTCCGGCTCGCCGTCCGGATGCTCGTCCTCGACTACTACGAGGAGCGGCTGAACCCCGGCGCCCTCTCGGGCGGCGTCCGCGACCTCCTCGCCCCCTACGTCAACTACAAGCACGGATGAGCGCGACCGCGACCTACCCCGCCACCGTCGCCGCCCCCCGCTACGTCGTCACCTCGACGTGGCGCGGCCACGCCTACACCTACGTCGCCCGATGACGGCCGAGCGCCTGAACAAGCGGGTCACGCTGGCGGCGCCCACGCGGGCGGCGGCCTCCGGGCCGTACGCCCCCGTGGCCTCCCACGAGTCGAAGGGGACCGTGTTCGCCGAGGTCCACCCCGTAACCCCGAACGAGTCCCTCCGGCTCGGCGGGCAGGTCCAGGCCGGCGACTACATCGTCACTATCCGCCGCCCGCTCCACGTCTCGGGCTCCGAGGTCGTCCCCGACCGGGACTGGCAGCTCACGTTCACCGAGGCGGGCGAGACGCGGACGCTCCAGGTGCGCGCGGTGGTCGACGCGACGTGGCGGGCGCCGTCCCCCTACTTCTGGCAGCTCGCCTGCTCCGAAGCCCGACGCTAGAGGCGTCACCCTAACGAGGCATACCCCGATGGCAAACGCTAAGAAGACCACCCCCCGAAAGGCGAAGGCCCCCGAGCCCGTTGCCCCGGAGCATGGGGCTCCCGAGCATGGGGCTCCCGAGCATGGGGCTCCCGAGCATGGGGCTCCCGGCGGCGAGGAGCCGGCGTACCGGGTGCGGATGCGGGCGGTGCGCCCGATCCCGGGCCGGGAGATCGACCCCGGCCACGCGAGCGCCCACCGCGTCCGCGCCGGCGACCGCTTCGTCGTCACGGACCGGGACCGGGCCGACGCCCTGCGGGGCGCCGAGAAGGCCGTGGACGACCCCGAAGAGCCGCCCGACGGGGCGCCCGAGGGGGCCGCGTAATGGCGTTCACCGTGACCCTGGAAGGCTTCAAGGAGGCGGACCGCTGGCTAGAGCGGCTCGCGGAGTCCGAGGTGCGCGAGGCGGCATCTGCCGGCGTGGCCGAGACCACCGTCGTCGCCCACGGCAAGCTCATCGAGAAGGTGAGCCAGCCCGGGACGGGCAGCGTCTACCGCCGCGGCGGGGTCACGCACCAGGCGAGCGCGCCGGGGCAGCCGCCGGCCGTGGATACGGGCTCCTACCGGGCCTCGATCCACGTGGACCTCTCCGGGGTCGGCGACCCCATCCCCGAGGGGGTGGTGCGGACGAACGACCGGCGCGGGCCGATGCTGGAGTACGGCACCCGCCGGATGGCCCCGCGCCCGCACTTCCTCCCCGTCGCCGAGGAGATGCGCGCCGAGCACGTCCTCGCCCGCGCCGTCGGGCGCCACCTCGAGCTAGCCGTGCGGGGGCGCTAACGCGGATGGACACCTCCCCGCTCCACGTCGCCATCCACACCCGGCTCACGGCCCACGCCGCGTCGTCGGCCTACACGTGGGCGCGGGAGGACCAGGACCCCGCGCTCCCCTTCGGGCGCGTCGTCGAGGTGACGGAGACGGACGGCTCGGCCAAGACCACCGACCTGCTCAGCGCCGTGTTCCAGGTGGACGCCTTCGCCGCCGACGGGCGGACGGCCCGCCAGATCCGCGCCGCCGCCGACGCCGCCCTCATGGACGTGGGGGCGTCCCCGCTCACGGGGGGCTACGACCTCTCGGCCTCGGGGCTCGCCGTCATCGGGCAGCCCGTCCGCCTCGACGGCGCCGTGCTCGCCGAGGCCAACGAGGGCGAGGGGCCCGACCTCATCCGCCACGCCCTCCGCCGCTACCGCTTCACCCTAATGGACGTGTAGTCCCCCGACCCCTATGGCAGCCCCCGTCACGACCATCAGCGGTGTTGACCTCGTTCTCAAGATCGGCGGCAGCACCATCACCCAGCGCGAGGCCGAGCTCTTCGTCGCCGCCGAGCTCCCCTCGGTCGCCTCCAAGACGAGCGCGAACTTCGACGAGACCATCAACGGGGCGCGGACGTGGGGCTTCCGGCTCTCCGGCCCCTACGTCGAGTCCTCGGCCGAGCTCGCCGGCCGTACGGGGAGCATCTCCATCGGGGGCACCGCCCTCAAGGGGTGGGAGACGGCCACGCTCTCGCTCACGAGCGAGATGCCGGAGATCGTCAACTTCTCCGACGGCCTCGACGCGAAGCGGAACCCCAAGATGCGGAGGGCCACGCTCTCCGTCGACGGGTACTACTTCGACCCCCGGGGGACGGGGGCCGGCGCCCTCGACGCCATCCTGGCCGAGGTCCTCGGCACCACCACGGCCGGCCTCGCCACCGTGCTCACGTTCGGGAGCGCCCAGAGCGTCTCGTTCACGGCGCGGCCCTCCGACGTCAACGTCTCCGCCCCGTACACCGACGAGGTGCGGAACCGGCTCACGCTCGCCTCTACCTCCGCCGTCACCTATACCTCGACGAACGCGGAGACCGCGCTCGGCGCCCTCATCTCCGCGTGGAAGGCGGCGGGGGTTGCTACCTCTGTGAGCTGTCTGTTCGCTACGGCCACCTCGGGGGCTTCGCAGTGGACGGGGACGGCGTTCGTGTCCGAGCTCACCGTCGAGATCCCGTACCGGGCCGAGGTCAGCGTCTCGGCCACCCTCACCGGCTCCGGCGCCATCACGCCGGCCGCAACCGCTTAACCCCTAGGGGTAGACCTATGGACATCAAGGACCGGCTCCGCCGCCACCCCGATTACACGCGGATCACCATCGCCGGGGAGGAGCGGGAGTTCTTCCTCGGCCCCCACGCCTACACGCTGGCCGAGGAGCGGGGCGTGGACGCGCTCACGATGGAGGGGCACCGCGCCGCCGTCGCCCAGCTCTACGCCGGGTGCCTCCCCTTCGCGGGCGACGACTTCCCCGACTTCGCCGACTTCTGCACCCTCGTGAGCGCGCAGGAGATGGGCCGCGCCGTCCGCCTCCTCCGGTTCCCCGAGGCCGAGGGGAACGGGCACGCCGGCGGTGCCGGGGGAAAAGCGCCGGGGCGCAAGGCCGGGGCCGCCCGCTGACGCTCCGGGGCCTCTACGCCCTGTGCGCGGCCCGCTTCGGCTACCGCCCCCACGAGACCGACCTCATAGACCTCCTCAGCAACCGACAGATCGCCGACCATGCGCGGGCGCAGATGGAGTGGACGTGGACGCAGGGGCGGCTCTACGGCGTCGCCATCATGGGCGGCCCGGACCCCTTCGACCCCGGCGCCGCGCGCAAGGTCACGACCCGGGAAGACCATGAGCGGCTGCTCGCCAAGTTCGGCCCCGCCCTCCGGGCGCTCGACGCGCAAGCCTGAGCCGCGCACCCTAGTCTTTCGAGGCGAGGGTGACGATGGCCCATGCTATGACCCCCGCCATCATCAGCCCGCCGATGACGTAGTTCGTCACCTGGGCCGCTTTCCGGACCTGCTCCTGGGGCGTCTCCTCGCTCGCCGCGCGCGTGGCGTACGCCTGGAGCCACGCCGCTTCCTGGGCGCTCAGGCTGTCGGGCGGGAGCGCGAGGAGGCTGTCGGCGCGGGCGGCGAGCGGGTCCACGGGCGGCGGGCCGTACTGCGCCTGAGTGCAGGCCGAAAGGAGGGAGGCCGTGAGGGCGAGGGCGGAGAGGAGGCGCATGGCTACGGTTCCTGTTCTTCGTCTCGGAGCGCCCGCACATCACGGGCGAGCATCCCAAGCCCCACACTCAGGAACGCGAGGCAGAGGGCAAGCACGCCGAGGGGGCCGTTCCCTTCGGTCGGTGCCTGGGCAAGCTGTACGAGTGCGAGGATGAACAGCAGGGCGGCGGGGACGAAGAAGAGGGCAGACGCCATAGCGGTCGGTCTACGCACGGGGGAGGCCCAAAGGTACGATGGCTGAGCAAGACCTCCTTCTCCGGGTTCGGGCGGACGCGAACGACGCCGTTACCAAGCTCGCTCACCTCTCGCTGGAGCTGAAGGCCGTCGAGTCCTCGCTGCGTTCGGCGCAGGATGCGTATCGGAGCGCTGGCGGGGCAGCCGATTCCTATAAGCAGGAGATCGTTGCCAACGTCGCCGCACTCCAGCAGGAGAAGGCGGCTATCGTCGCGCAGACGGAGGCCCTCAAGCAACAGCTCCCCGGCTTCACCGGAATCACGCGGGGGTCACAGGGGGCGCAGATGGCGCTCCGAGGGCTCGCTACAGGTGCCCAGCAGGCGCTCACCTCTACAGGGTCGCTAGGTCAACGGCTCCTGTTGATCGCAAACGACCTCCCCGAAGTAGCCCGCGGGCTATCTCAGGTGGCGGCGGAATCGGGGGAAGCCACGTCGCGGTTCGACAACTTCGCCGCTGGCGTGGGCGCGGCGTCGGGCGCCATTACGGGGATGGTCGCTGTTGGGGCCGTCCTCGTCGCCCGCTTCCAGCAGATGAGGAACGAAGCCGAGGAGGCGGGGGAGGCAGCCGCGCGGTCGTTCTACGATGTCGAGGTGGCTACGGCGAGCCTCTCGCTAAGGACGGCGGAGGCGATACGGGAGCAGCTCGCCCTAGCCGAATCCTTGGAAGCCAGGGAGCTAGCCACGCTCAGCCAGATCCGAGCGGATTACACGCTCATCGGGTCCACTGGGATGCTGCTGGGCTCGATGCTCGGGCTGGGTAATGAGTTCGGGGAAGCGACGCGGCGAGCAAACGAGTTCGGCGGTGCCGCCGACTACCTCCGGGGGGTGCTGGAGGATCTAGAGATGCAGGCGGGGCTCACGCGGGCTGCGCTGGGCGGAACCCCCATCCAGGGGGCGGCGACTGGCCCGACGAGTCTGCCCGCCTTAGAGGCGGCAATCGGACAGGGCAACGTTGATCCCAGCCGCCTCTTCCTGTCCAACCCGTACGCACCCCAGGAGCGCCGGGAACGGAGAGGCCGCCGCCCGAAGGAGATATCGGACGAGGAGGCGAAGCTCAGGAAGTTCCACCAGACGGTGGCCGACGGGATCAAGTGGCTCGACGGCTACAAGCAGACGCTGGAGGCCGGCGCCGTCGCCGCCCGCGGGCTCAGCCTGGGCCTGGAGGGGGCGGCCGGCTCCGTGGTGATGGTGAACGAGCGGGCGGCGACGACGGCGCGGATGCTGGAGGAGGCCACGCGGATGAGCACGGACGCCCAGGCGTACCTCGCCGGCACCCTCACGCTCGCCGACGGGCTCGCCACGGTCCTCGGGGACGTCGCGGCGCTCCGCTTCGACAACTTCGGGGAGAACCTCGTCCGCGCGCTCCAGGACACCGCCGCCGCCATCACCACGACGATAGCGCGGGCGCTCGCGCTCCGCGGCATCCTCGCCCTCCTCAACCTCATCCCCGGCGGGGCGGGGTGGGCGACGTTCCTCGGCGGCGCCCTCGGCATCCCCACGGGCGGGGGAGGGGTGGCCCCCGGCGGCTCCGGCGCCTACGCGCTCCAGCAGGGCGCGGCCCGCCTCGTCGGCGGCAACGTCGTGATCCCCGTCGAGGTCATCCGCGCCGGCTACCAGCGGGCCGAGCGGATGGAGCGGCTGACGGGCCGATGAACCTCACGACGACATACGGCGACCTCTACGTGCTCGGCGCCGCCCACGACGTCTACGGACGGGCCGGGGCGAGCACCATCGGCATCATCGCCCCGGATCAGGTGCGGTACCGCTTCCGCATCCGGGCGGCCACGTACACGGGGGACGCCTACGCGGTGCAGGTCTACCGCGGGGGCTTCCGCGTCCGCTGGGGGGCGCCGGTGGCCGGCCCCACGGACGTGCTCCGCCCCGTCCTCCCGATGACGATAGAGCTCTCGCTCGTGGATCACCCGACGTTCCAGGGGCCGGGCCGGTTCGGCGGCATCGTAGGGCTCGCCGACGGCGCCCTCCAGTGCGTCGTAGAGGAGGCGAACGACGCCACCACCCCGACCGCCTGGACCCCCCTCGCCATCGGCTACCTCGCCCAAGAGAGCCTCCTGGACTCGCCGACGCGGGGGGGTGCGGTGCGGCTGACGTTCCACGACAGCCTAAGATTCCTTTTGAAGCAGCCCTTCGTCGGTACCGGCGCAATCGCCTCACGGACGGGCCGCGTCCTAGACGACTTCGCGCGCTGTATCGGCCCGCTCGGGGGCGCGGTGAACACGTCGTTTAACGGTGCGGGTTGGGAAGGCGTGAAGTCCTGTAGCAACTGGCGCCCCTTCCGCCCCGGGGGTACCGCTGACCAAATCACGGGGACACAGGACCCGCTCTGGTACCTGAAGAGCCTACAAACCGCGTGGACCGACGAGGACGGCGCGAGCGTGGACGCCCTCGAAGGCGTGCGGGCGCTGTCGGCAAGGTTCGGGTGCCGGTTGGTGCAGAGCGAGGGGTATTGGTGGATTTTACAAAGGGACTATTTGGCAGCCTCGCCAACAGGTCCCAAGGTGTGGACTTACCCGGCATCTACTTCCGGCACCGGAGCCTTTTGGGGCATCGAAACTGCGGCCCCTCCGACGATGACGACGCCCAACTTGGTCAAGGATACCAAGGCATGGGTTCAGGATGTTGGCGCGTTACGAGAGACGATGCTGCCGGTGAAGTCAATTGAGAGCGCGTACAACTTCGAAGGCGTCCTAGAGAACGTCGTCCTGAATCCGTCCTTTGAAGAGGAGGGGACCGGCGGCACGACGAAAGCCAAGTATTGGGTTCAGTCAACGGGTGCGAACCGGATTCCCGCCGACTCCTCCGGGTGGCCTTTCCCGGTGACGTATAACGACGAATACATCCTCCAGATCAACGGGGCATCGGGTGGGAACGAGCAAACGGCCGTGCAATCGGGGTACGTGTACCTCCCCGCGTCGGCGGGTTGGTCGCTGCACGTCTCGTACGCGTTCGGGCTCCTCGCCCCCATCCCGGGCTCCCTCACGCAGAACGGCGGCATCCTCTTCAAGATCGGGGACTACGGCCTCGTTCGCGCTACGGCCTCCGTGGTGATTGACAGCCGCCCCGGGAGCCCCGCGAAGGTGTGGGTTGAACCCCTCCTCAACGGCGTCTCTGGGGCCGCCGCCGGGACGCCGGTTATCCCGGCCGGGGTGACGCTGTACGGGTTCAGCGGCGACGACCACGTTGCGACGCTGACGACGACGAAGGAGGCGCGGATCGGGGGGCGCGTCTTGGAGGGGGACCTAGACGCTGACGTTCACGAAGGGGACACGTTCACGTTCTACTACTGGGCGTCGGGCGTGACGCAGTGGCTCCACGGCTCTGGCTCCGTGCAGGTGGACGCGTGGCTGGCGATGGGGGCGGCGTCCATCTTCGCCACGGGGTACGCCAAGGGCGGGGAGATCGTCTCCGGCACCGTCTCCACCACGCTTTACGGCCCCACCGGGATCGGGGCCGCCGTCGCCTTTGACGACGTGATCATATCGCTTCGGATGGAGGGTTCGGAGCCGGATACGGTTTCCGCCGTCGTCACCAAAGGCGCCGGCTCCCCGGGGCTGGAGGAGTCCATCCCCGCCGGGGACGCGGCGTCCGAGCACCCCGTCGGCGACGGCCCGCTCCCCGACTCCCAGACCGGGCTCACGACCCTGGTGGCGGACGAGCAGCCGACGTACCAGGGCTCGTCGACGGGGTGGAAGGCGGGGGCGTACGGGGCCGGCGACCCGACGACGGCGCAGGGGCTGGAGGACTTCTCGGCCCGCCGGGCGCTCCTCCAGCTGAACGGGTACGTCGCCGCCGGCGACACGGGCGGGGGGCTGGAGCGGTTCCTCACGCGGTTCCAGTACGCCTCGGCGTCCCAGCGGCTCCTCCCCCAGCACGTCCCGAAGTACTGGCAGAAGACGACGATAGAGGGGCAGGTCGTGGGGGGGGAGGACCGCGTGAACCTCCGCGCCCGCGTCGCGCCGGGGCAGTCGGTCACGCTCGGCGTCGGGAAGGCGACGGAGGAGACGCTCACGGTGTCTACCTGCACGCGGGGGACCGGCTCTTACGCGGTCGTCTTCACCGGGACCATAGCGAACACGCACCCCGTCGGCGAGGGCGCCCTCTACAGCTACTACGCGGCCCCGGACCTCATCGACTGGACGCTGGACACGGCGGAGGCCGACGTCGAGGGGACCGAGCTCGCGCTCGCCGCCGACGAGGCCGAGTACATCACCGAACTACGCCTGGGGAACTGATGGCAACGGACCGGATCAGGGTGAGCCGGAACGCCGGGAAGGCGTTCGCCTCGACGGCCGACGACGCCGCGATAGCGAACGCGACGAGCGCCGGCAACACGGCCACGACGGCGGCGACCAACGCGAACACCCAGCTCACGGCGATCACGACGGCCGGGAGCGACGCCTACCTCCACGCGCACTCGACGGGGCCGTACACGGTCTCGACCGGCGCGAGCTTCACGATGGGGGCGGCGGGGCACGCGGCGGCGGCGTCCGCCTCGGCCGCGGCCAACGCCGTCACGGTGAGCCGCCGGAACCTCGCCATAGACCCGAAGTGCGTCAAGGCGACGCCGAACACCAGCATCGTCACCGAGGCCGCCATCTACGCCCCGGACGGGACCACGCTCCGCGCGGCGGCCGGGGCGACGATCAAGAAGTGGCGGTCGGGGAACCTGCTCTCCGTCGTCACGGGGGAGTACGACCCCAACGACGGGCAGGCCCTCAGCCTCGCCGACGACAACCCGGACTACGGCGGGCCGAAGGTGCTCTTGGCCGCCGTCGGGCTCGCGGCGGGGCAGGTGATCAGCCTCAACCACTGGGTCAAGTGCCCCACGACGTCGAACCGCTCCATCTTCTACCGCTTCGACGACGTGAACGACAACCTCGTCGGGACGCTCGTCCGGACGGGGAGCGCGGCGGGCACGGGGGGGTGGGAGCTCCTCAAGCACCAGAACGTCACGATCCCCGCGACGGCCGTCTGGGTCGCGTGGGGGCCGTACCGCGAGAGCGGGACCGACGCGATCAAGCTCGGGAGCGGGGGGGTCTTCCTCGGGGCGACGGCGCCCGACGCCGTGCAGGCGGAGGACGACCCGCTCTGGGTCACGCCCGGGATGGCCGCCGCGATGGCGCCGCACAACCCGGCGTACCGCCGCCCGGCCGCCCTCATCCGCGACCCGTTCACGCAGGAGCCGGGGTCGGTGCTCCCGGCCGTGGCGAGCGACTACAAGGGGACCGAGGGGCCGAACGGGCGGCTCCGCCGCCGGTACGCGAACCCGTCGAACCTCTCGACCGTCGCCGAGGACGCCGCGAACCCCTACTACGCGATGGGGATCGAGGACGCCCACACGCTCCGGGCCACGAACACCAGCGGCATCATCGTCTACCGCGACGAGCTCGCCGGGCTCCGCGCCTCGGACCTGATCTCGTGGGAGGTCAAGGGGAAGGCGACGGCCGCCTCGACGTGGGCGCTCCGGGCCGTCTTCCTCGACGACGAGAACGTCGCCATCGGGGCCTACACCGTCTCGGCCACGTACACGGGGACGGGGGCGGAGCAGACGTTCACGCAGGCGGAGATCGCGCAGCCGGTGGGGGGGTGGTACCGCCTCGACCTCGAATGGCACCGGACCTCGCTCACGGGGACGCTCGACGTCTACGCGAAGTACGGGACGCCGGGGCCGATCCCGCTCGCGGTGCCGCCGGACCGGGCGTTCCCGGCCGACCTCTACGAGCGGCTCGACCGCCGCTACCGCCCCGGCACCGAGCGGCGGGGCCGCATGAACGCGTGGTACGCGCGGCTGGGCGCGATCCGGGCCGAGCTCGCCGCCGTCGAGGGGTACGACGACGAGCAGGCCGTCATCGCCATGCTGGGGATCTCGAACACGATGCTCGCGTGGCCGCGCGGCCACGTCCCCATCCTGGCGCGGCGGCTCAAAACGCTCTACGGCGACGCCGGGATCGGGTACGTCAGTTTTGCCCCCAACTCGTTCGGGGCGCACAGCTACAACCTCCCCGAGAACGTCACGCGGGCCATCACGGGGGCGTGGACGTACCGCGGGGAGACGGCCGGCACCGTCGGGCTGAACCTCATCGACGCCACCTCGACGGAAGTAGGAGCCACGCACGCGCTCACGGCGACGTTCGAGCAGGCGGTCGTCCACTACCAGAAGCAGGTCAACGGGGGGACGTTCCGCGTGCTCGTGGACGGCGTGCAGCAGGGGGGCGCCGTGAGCACGTCGGCGGCGGCCCCGGCGTGGGGCTCCGTCGCCGTCACCGGGCTCTCCCTCGCCTCCCACACCCTCACCGTCGAGGTCACGGTGGCGGGGGCGGCGGGCGTCCGCATCACCGGGGCCGACCTCCGCCTCACCGGGAGAGGGGTCCGCGTCCACCACCTCGGCAAAGGTGGGAGCCGGAGCCAGCATTGGGTGGACGTGCTCGACGACGCGGACGACCCGGATTGGGCGGACGCGCTTGCGGCGACGGGGGCGAGCGCGGTCTCCATCGACATCGGGGGGAACGCCGACCTGTCATTGGATCACCGGACGGCGCCGGAGATCCTCTACGACAACTACGTCGTCCTCCTCGGCCGCATCCGGGCGGCGTACGTGGCCGCCGCGCTCCCGGCCCCGTCCATCCTCCTCGTCTCGAACTACGGCGTGCAGGCCGACCACCACTTCGACAACATCCGCGACACCATCCGGGGCGTCGCCCGCGAGGAGGGGTGCGCCTTCCTCGACCTCCTGACCCTCATGGGCGACTTCTCGGAGGTGGACGAGCAGGGGCTCCTCGAGGAAGGGGACGCCCGGCACACCAGCGCCGCGGGCGGGCAGGTGGTGGCGGCGCACTTCCTGAACGAGATGCTCATCGACCTCCCCCTCGTAGCCTGAGCCCGGAGGGCTCCCCCGATGGCCTTCTACAAGGACACGCGGCACCGCCGGGAGGAAGTCCTCGTCGAGAGCGACAAGGGGGTGGCGAACGGGGTCGCCTCGCTCGACGGGAGCGCGAAGGTGCCGGCGGCGCAGCTCCCGGCGACGGTGGTGGCCGACGGCGGGGTCACGACGGCGAAGCTGGCCGACGACGCCGTGACGAACCCGAAGCTCGCCAACATGGCCGAGGGGACCATCAAGGGGCGGCAGGCGGCCACGGGGACCGGCGACCCCGAGGACCTCACGGCAACCCAAGCGCGGACGGCGCTCGGCCTCGCCACCGGGGACTCCCCGCAGTTCACGGGCGTCAACCTCGGCCACGCCAGCGACACCACGCTCACCCGCACGGGCGCGGGCGACGTGGCCGTCGAGGGGAACGCGCTCTACCGCGCGGGGGGCACCGACGTGCCCGTTGCCGACGGGGGGACGGGGGCCTCGGACGCGGCGACGGCGCGGACGAACCTCGGCGTCCCGGCCGCCGCCGCCCTCTTCGGGGCCCACCTCGTCGCGGGCCTCTACTACGCCGGGCCGGCGGCGAACGCCGGCACGACGTCGCCCGCGAACGGGGTGTGCCGGTGGGGCCCGTTCCTCGTGGCGAAGGCGGGCACGGTGGACCGGATCGGGGTCGAGATCACCGTCTCGGGCTCGGCCGGGGCCCTCCTCCGCCTCGGCATCTATTCCGACGACGGCTCGGGCCGCCCCGGGGCGCGCGTGCTCGACGCCGGGACGATAGACGGGACGCAGGCCGCCGCCTCCTACGACATCACGGTCTCCCAGGCCCTCACGCCGGGGCTCTACTGGCTCGCGTGCGCGTGGCAGGGGGGGCCGACGACGGGGGCCACGATCCGCACGGTGTCCACGCCGTCGGTCGTCGTCGCGTTCTCGTCGCCGCCGGCGAACCAGTTCTCCACCGGGTACACGGCGTCCGCCGTCACGGGGGCGCTGCCCGACCCGGCCCCGGCGGTGAGCCCGAACAACGCCCCCGCCCGCGTCTACGTCCGAGCCGCTTAAGAAACAGGTACACCCGAATGGCAACCGTGGTCACTTATGGGCCGGGGGGGTTCGACCCGACGAAGCCCGACAACAACGTCATCTCGACGGAGGAGGTCCCGGACCCGCCGGAGCCGCCGGTGACGACGGCGGAGGAGCGGCTCGACGTGCTCCTGGCGGCGATGGAGACGGCGGCGACGGTGGGCCAGATGCGGAGCGCCGCGCGGGCCGCCCGCGAGCACGGGAAGCCCGAGTAGCCGCGCCGGAGCCCCGCTCCCCGCGGGGGGTGCGCGGCCCCCAGGCGGGCCCCGGGGACCGGCTACTAGACCCGGGCCGGCTTCGGCCACGGCTTCACGGTGAAGCGGTAGTGCCCGCCGCGCTCGGAGCGTTGCCAGCACGTCATCCAGAACACCCCGTTGGCTTCCAGGGCTTCGATGATGTCCTCGTTCCCGCTCCACCCGGCCGTGGACAGGTGGAACGCCTCGCCCTCCTGGGTGAAGTACCCCGCGTCCGCGAAGTGCCACAGGGAGCGGATGAAGTCCATGAGGCCGGGGAAGTCGCCGTGCTCGCCGGGCCCCCAGGTGCGGATGCGTTCGAGGTCTTCGGGCTCAGGGTACATGGCAGGGTTGGGGGTGTGGGCGTGCGCGGGGGCCGGCGCAGACCCGTCAAGAGGAAGTCTGTGCGTCGGCGGCGTAGGAGGGGTGTTGCCCCTTCATGTGGGCGGCGAGGTTCTGGAACGTCCGGTGGCAGCATGGGCACACCCCGGCGGCCACGCGCTTCTTCACTCGCGTAAGCTGACCCTTGAACGCGATCACTCGCCGTTGCTCCGCCTCCCGGCGCTCCCGCTGATACTTCGCGTCCTGACGCGCGGCGGCGAGTTCACCCCGGAGCCGTTCGGCCTCGGCTTTCGCCTTCTCCGCTTCGCTCTGGTGGCTCCATGCGAGGTTGTGCCCGTTGGGGCAGTAGAACGTGCGGTGGTCCTCCTGGCGGGCGTCGGCGTAGTGCTTCGGGAGCCCGAACGAGATGCCGCAGACGCAGCAGTCAACGGGCGTGAGCGCGGTGCGCTTGGTCTCGGTCTCGGCAGGCATGGCAGTAGGGGGGTTGATTGGGCGTAGGTCGCCGGCCTTCGGCCGACGTGGGGAGGGGGGCGCCCCGCGCTCAGGCGAGGGCGAGCCAGAAGCCGGGCACCTTGACGGGCGTGCGCTCGCCGTCGAAGAGGACGGCGGCGGAGGAAGCCGGGTCGAACGCCCCCTCCACGTCGCCCCCGGTGCCGTTCGGGATGCGGCCCCCGCCGGGTGCCCGGAGGTAGCCGTAAGGGCTGTTGAGCGTGACGCGGGTGGGGCCGGTGAGGCCGTCCACGAGGCCGCGGAGGGCGGCGTTCACGTCGTCGTCGGTGCCCTCGGCTTCGAGGGCGATGATGCGGAGGCGGGACATGGTTCTAGGCGGCGAGGGGGATGTATAACCCGCCCCGGGGGAGCCCCGGAGCGGTAGCGAAAGCGTCAACCGTTTGAAGTAGGTTGCCCGAGTTACGACCGGCGGAGGCTTCCGTTGCACCGAAGAGCCTGCCGTCGAGCCAGACGCCCCGGACGGCGTAGCGGTCCACGAACAGCCGGGGCCGCACGGCCTCCAGCGCGGCCCGCTTCGCTTCGTAGCTGCGGCGGTGGAACCGCCGGAACACCCGCACCACGGCGAGCACGTCCGAAGCGCTAAGACGGGCCGCCGGAACGGGCGACGGGGCGACGGGGCCGAGGGCGAGGAGGCGGTCGCGCTCGCCGTCGAGGCGGGCGAGCCGCGCGTCCCGTTCCTCCCGCGTGAGGGCGCCGTCCACGAACGCATCCAGCACACGGCCCCTACGCTCTTCCAGGCGCGCGAGGAGCGCGGCGGCGTCGAAGGCCGGGGTAGACACCGCCTCGGCGCCCGCGCGCGTCTGGAAGCGTTCTAGAGCGCGGCGGAGCAACGCCCGGTCGGTGAGGCTCCCGGCGAGGGCGGCGTCGAGCACGGGGTCGAGGAGGTGTTCGGAGAGGTAGGGGTTCCCGCACGGCGGGCCGTAGCGGGGGTTGATCGTGCGGCAGTGGTAGAACCGCTTCCGCTCGCCGCGGCGCGGGCCGCTCGTGTACCGTGCCCCGGCCGAGTGGTAGAACGCGCACCCGCAGGGGTCCCCTTCGGGGCCGGGCACGGCGCAGTAGAGGACGCCCCGGTAGACGAAGTGCCCTTCCGTCTCCGCGTTCGCCCGCGCGCTCCGGAGCCGCCCTTGTTCGAGGTGGTGCTGGATGGCGGCGAAGTCCTCTTCGCTGACGACGGGCGGGAGCGGGGTGCCCGAGGCGTCGCGGAGGCGGACGCGGAGCACTTCGCCTTCGGCCCGCTTCACCTTCCGGCGGTCGCCGCACGGGAGCTTCTCCGCCCCGCGCTTCTCGTCGTAGACGCGCCAGCCGGTATAAGCCTCGTTCTGGAGGACGTACCGCACCGTCGTGCGCCCGAGCCCGACGCGGGCGCCGATGGCTTCGGGGGAACGTTCGCCGGAGAGGAAGAGGCGGAAGCACTCGGCCACCCGGGCGATCTCCGGCGTGTAGCTCCACCCAGTTTCCTCTGTCCAGTCAAGCCCTAGCGGGATGGAGTGCTTGAACCCGCAGTGGTCGCCGCGCTTCCGCTTCTCCTCGCGCCCGGCGGCCATGCGCTCCCGGATGCGCCGCCGCTCCATCGCCGCGAAGAGGTTGTAGAGCGTCGCCTGGATGTGCCCCGTCTCCGTCGTCAAGTCTATCTGCCCCGTCGGCGTCCAGATGCCGGCCCCGGCATCGTGGAGCCGCTGGAGGACTATCAGGTCGCTCCACCGTTCGGGGCGGAACAGCCGGTCGTACGCCGCTACGACGATCCCCTTTGCTCGCCCCGATTCCACCAACGAAAGCAGTTGCTCCATCCCCGGTGAGGTCGCCACGTCAGCGCCGCTCATCACGATCCGCACGGTGTCCACGATCTCCAGCCCGTAGCGGCGGCACGTCTCTCCGTTCGCCGTCTCCTGCGCCGGGAGCCCGAGGCGGTCGGCCTGCCCTTCGGTGGACACCCTCAACAGTTGAGCGACGGGGAGCGGCGGGGGCATGGGCAGCGGGAGGGGTGGAGCCGGAATGTAGGGCAGCCCTACGGGCTAGGCGGCGCGGCGGGCGGAGGGGGCCCCGTCGGCGGCGAGCCTCAGGAGCGCGTGGCGTACGGCCTCGGCGCCGTGGGCGTCTACGGCGGCGTCGAGCGCGTCCCACAGGGGCTTCTCGCGCTCGGCCTCCTCCAGCGCGACGTCGATCAGCCGCGCGAGGTCGTCACCCGAGAGGGGGGTGGGGTCGGGGGGTGCGTTCATCGGTTCTCGGGGGGCTAGGCGGCGGGGCCGCCGGCGGCGACACCGAGGTTGATTCGGAGCCCTTCGCGGACGCGGTTCGCCCGCACGACGGGCTCCGGCTCTTCGATGGTGGATACCCATCCCCACTCGCCGCGCGGGGGCGGGAGCCGGATGTGCCCGCACGACCCCTCGGCGTACCCGATGAGGTACGCCACGTCCTTGGCGAGTGAGGGGTCAACGACTTCCGCTCCTCTCGGCAGGCGGGGGAGCGTGCCGTCCGGTTTGATCGGGACGAACACGAGGGCGAGCGCGGCAGGGGCTTTCTCTGTAGGCATCGGGATGGGCTCTGTGGGAGCCGGGAACAGCGTTAGAAGGCGCTCAAATCGCCCGGCCGCTATCCGGGCCGGGTTCGGGCTCGCGTGCGCCTGCGGGGCTCACAGCGAGAGGGGGGTCGTGCGTGCCGTCCGCCGCGCCCCCGGAGGCGGCGGCGCCCGGGCCAGCGCCCGGGGCGGAACCGGCGAGGTCAAGCAGCTTGCGGAGCCGGCGGTGAGCGGCTTCCCGCTGCCGCGGCCCCCCGTCGAGGTCGGCGCGGAGGCCGGCGAGCAAGCGGGCCACGTCGCGCACGGTCTCGCCGGGGCCGAGCTGGAACGGGGCCGGCGGCAACGCCTCCGGCGTGAGGGCGTCGAGGACGGCCGAGAGCGAGGGGGACATGCGCGAGGCGTTCGGTTCGTAGCGGACGCGGAAGCCCCGCCGCTCCACCTCGTGCGCCGTCCACCCCGTCATCCGCATGAACCTATGCACGAGGGTGCGGGCGTAGGGGGAGACCATCTCGCCGGAGAGGAGGCGGACGGGGCGGGACGGGGTGGAGCTGTGGACGAGCGCGTACATGGGGAGCCGTTAGCGGACGTGGATCGTGCCTTCCTTGTCAGCGGAGACGCGGCCCCCGTTCGCGTGGACGGAGCGACGGAGCGCGGTGAGGTACTGATTCCGGTGCTGCATCGTCGGGCAGGGCTCGACGTGTTCGCGGGGCGGTTCCGGCAGGCCGGCGAGGGCGCGGTGATCCACCACGCGGAGCGGCGGGAGCGGCGCGGCCTTCTCGCTCCGGTTCTTGCGGAGCTTGGCGAGCTGGTCCGGGGCCATGTGCTTGACCTTCATCGAGGGAGCGCGGCTAAGAGGACGGTATCTCCCACGGTGAGCGGGGCGACGCGGGGGAGGGCGAGGTAGGATTCGATCTCGGCCTTCGCGGCGTCCGCCCCACGGCAGACGACGGCGCGGTATCCGAGCGAGCCGAGCGCGGCGATCCACGCCCGTTGCTCCGGCGACGTGGACCCGCCCGGCGCCTTCATCTCGACGTAGAGGCCGGCGAGGTAGCCGCCTTCCACGGTGAGGCGGGGGACGGGGAGGCAGAGGTCCGGGACGCCGCGCCGGGTGCCTTCGGCTTTCAGCCGCCCGGCCGTCGCCTTCTCCCGGTGGCCCCCGTTCGGGACCGCGTAGAGGAGGGCCAGCTCGGGGAGGCGCCCGGTGTCGGCCATGAACCGCGCCCAGTTGACGACGGCGACCTGCTCGTGGTGCTCGGGGCTACGCATGGGCCGCCTCCGTTATGGCATGGCCCCTCACGACCCGGAACCCTTTGGCGAGGTACTCCCGCCGAACGGTGTCCGGCTCGATGATCCCGAAGGAACCGGCGAGGTCCACCCGCTGGAGCTTCCCGCACACCTCCACCTCGAGCGAGTAGCGGAGGGCGACGATCCCGTAGGCCGGCTGCCCCTCGTACGACGTGGGTTCGAGCCCGAACACGCTCCCGTCGTCTCCGAAGAGGTAGAGCGTGAACGGGCGGCCTCCCTTCGTGGCTAGGGGGGTGCCAGTTTCCACGGTTTCCGGGGTTTCCACAGTTTCCACGCCGTGTAAACCGTGGAAAGTGCCGGGCTCGGTCCTAGTCATCATGTTCAATACCATGTGTACCAATGGACGAGGGCGAAGGGCAGCGGGGCGATTTCTTGCACCACCCGTAGCCGTCCGGCTCCGCCCACCCGAGCTGCAGCAGCTTCGCGCGGTACTTGTAGGCGGCGCTCTGCTTGAGCTCCAGCGCCGTCGCCGTCGAGAGGAGGGCCTGGTGGTCGAACCGATCCGGCAGGGCGAGGGCGAACCGGGTAAGCACGTCCCGGCTGTATGCCGTCTTGAGGGCCTGCGCTTTCGGGAGGTGCTGGGCGAGGCGGAAAGCGTGGTCAACCAGCGTGGCGGCGATCATGGAGCCGGCCCATACCGCCTTCTCCCGTACCTCGACGCTCCGAACGGTGGGCGTGAGGTCGCGCCCCTCCTCGATGTGGGAGAGGAGCGTGAGGCACATGGCGAACCGGGCGGCCATGATCGGCCCCCGGTGTACGGCCGAGATGAGGGGGCGCTGCCCGTTGGCGATGGCCCGCGCCTTCATCTGCCGGAACGGTTCCTGCAGCGTGGCCCACCCGTCCGGGGAGATGTCAACGAAGAGCCGTTCGGGCCGGCCGTGCAGCGTGTGGTACGCCCGGGCCATCATCTCCCCGAAGATGGAGAGCGTGGCGTTGAAGTCGTCGAAGCCGGCGGCCGGGCCGTGGTCTATCCATTCGTCGGTCCCGACGAAGTAGAAGAACCCGAACCGCGAGAACAGCCCGTCCTCGACGGAGGGGATGAGGCGGAGGACTTGATCCGGCGTGCCGGAGAGGGTGACGGAGACGCAGGGGTTCGGGATGTAGAACTCCTCCTGGCTACGGAGGAGGCTCACCGTCTCGTGGCCGTACGCCTGCAGGAGCGTCGCGGTGTAGTCGCCCCACTCGTTCCCCCTCGCCTGGGTCAGCGGGTATATCTCCGTCTCGAACACGAGCCCGCGCCCCTCGTTCTTCTGCAGCGCGCGGAGGAACGGGGTCGCCGAGGCGTTGGCCGGGACGAAGAGGCGGTAATGGGGGGGCTCCGTGGGGACGGCCATCGCCGCCGCTTCGGCCGCCTCCTTCTCGTCTTTCCACCGGGCCAGTTCCTCCGCCCGGCGGAGGGCGAGGGCGTCCGATAGCGGCCTCGCCACGGCCCGCACGTCCTCTAGCACGTTCTTCCCCGAGCCCGTCTCCGCCGTCACGACGACGTACGTGTTGGGGGAGATGTAGCGGCGCTGGTGCCGCGTCCACACGTTCGGGAGCATCGCCCCGAGAACGGGCAGGAGCCCGGCCGTGAACACGTCCGGCTGGTGGGGCTCGGTGTAGTGCGCCGCCGCGTTGACGATGGACGGGGGGAGGAGGTCGTAGACGGCGCGGGGGAAGAGCGGGGCGTCCTCGATGTCGAGGTTGAGCGAGGCGGCCTCGCGCTCGATCCGTTCCTCCTCCCTACGGATGAAAGCGGAGTGCGCGGCGGCCTCCTCGGGGTCCATCTGCAGCAATCGGACGGCCTCCCGCGTCGCCGCGTCGGCGTCGCCTAGCTCCCCGTTCACCTTCGGAACCTTCGTGGGGTCGTACCGCTTCCGGGGCCGCTTCGCCGGCTTCGCCCCTCCGGTCTGGCTCCCGGCCCACGGCTCACGCGCGGGCCGGCGGTAGACGCTCCGCACGGTGGCGAGGGCGTCCGCTTTCGTGTAGCGGCCCTTCCCCTCAGGCGTCCCCACGTCGGCGGCGAACGCGCGCAGCAGCCCCTCCGCTTCGGCTAGCGGGGTGCCGTTGTCTCGGAGCTGGCAGGACAGCCACACGGCGGCGTCGTTTCGGGAACCGGCCTGCCCCCGCTCCAAGGCGCGGGCAAGGACGGCGTTGGGGTCGAATCCGCCGCTGAGCGGCGGGGTGGTGGGGGACGGACTCGGCAACGGGACTCAGGAGGGGGCGCCTTACGGGGCGCCGGATGGGTGGTGCTGCAGCCCGGTTTCCACGGTTCGTAAGGCGTGGAAACCGTGGAAAGCGCGGAAACCGTGGAAACTCAGTTGGCGAAGCGGGGAAGGGTGCAGGCGTCCTGCGTCGCGCGCTTGGCGTCGAGCGCGGCCTGCGCTTCGCGGATCTCCTCGCGGATGCACTCGGCCCCCGCGTCGGTGCGGGCGTTGCCGTAGGCGGTCCAGAGCTCTTCGACGGTGCGCTCTAGCTCTGCGATGGAGCGAGCGGCGTAGCCGGTCACGGGGGTAGGCATGGCACGGTCGGTTGTAGAGGTAGGGGAATTATAACCGCCGGGCGCATATGAGTCAAGCGAGCATACAACTTTCTCGCTCATAGGCCGTACCTTCCGGCCATGAAGCCGGACACCCCCTACACCGTCGAGGAGCTGGGCGCCGTCGCCAAGGAAGCGCGCGGCACCCGTTCCCAGGTCGCCGTCGCTCACGAGCTGGGCGTGTTCCAGTCCCAGGTGAGCCGGGCGGAGGCGGGCGAACGCGGGGCCTTCCAGACGATGAAGGCGATGATCGAGGCGTTCACCGGCTACACCGTCGCCGGGCCGTTCTACATCCTCCGTCGAAAGGGCAAGGCGGAGAAGAAGTAGGCGGGCGCACCCGGCCCCGGCCTACCGTTTGGAGGTACCTCTACAACCAACCGGAGCGGGGCCGGGCGGCCCTGCCTGAATCTAAAGGCTGCAGCAGGTCAAGGAACAGACTGGGCTTCGCGGCGGGTTACGGGGGGTGCCCGGCGGGGGCGACCGGCCCCCACGAGGCGGAGGGGGTTAGGCGGCTAGGGGCTCGGGCTCGAAGAGGGCGGGGGCATCGTCGTGGCGGCGACGGATCGCTAGGCGGTGCTCACGGCGCCACGCGAGGTTGCCGCCGTCGATGGAGTCCACCCCTAGCGCCTCGAAGTGCGAGAAGCGGCCCGGCGTGTTGACCCGGCCGACGTGGACGTGCTTGCCGTGGATCTGCGCCGCCCGGACGACGTGCTCGGCGTGCTTCGACAGCTTCCACTCGGTGGAGCCGCCGATGAACACGGCCTCGATCTGGTGCCACGGGATCGGGAGGTGCTCCTGCCCGTCCTGGCAGACGAGCGCGAGGGGCCACCCGTTCAGCTTCCGGCGCCACGCCTCGAAGCACTCCAGCGTCCGCCGCGCGCTCCCCACCACGTCGGGGACGGCCACGAAGAGGCACCGCTCCCGGTGCGGCCTCGACTTGGCGAGGATGTCCCCGAACGCCGCGCGCGTGTCGCGGTTGAACCCGGTGAAGGCCCCGTTGTCCACGGCGAACGGGTACCCCTCCCGCACCCGCCGGTTGTTGCACGTCGGCACCAAGAGCGTGCCCGTGGGGCACCCCGTCTCCTCGGCGACGAGGCCGAGGTCGGCCCCGCCGGAGATCAGGATGCGCACGGGCCTCGTATGGGCGGGAGGGGTCACGGCGTTCACGTAGCTACCGCGCCCTCGTAGGCCGCCGCCCCCCGCGCGCCACGCCCGACGGACGGGGCACCGGAGGCGGCGAGCGTGGGGAGTTCTTCGGCACGCCGTTCTTCGGCGTCGAGGCGGGCCTGGAGGGCGTCGAGCGTGGGGCGGAGCGCCGCTAGCCGGTGCTCGGCGACGGCGCGGACGGCCATCGGCCGCCGCACGTCCGTCACCACGTCGAGCAGCTCGTTCTCCTCGGCTTCGAGGCGGCGGAGGCGGTCCCGTTCGGAGTAGGGGAGGGGGGCGTTCATAGGGTTCCGAACTCAAAGCGGACGGCCTCCCAAGCGCTCCGGCCTTGTTGGCGGTGCCACTCCCAGATCGGGTCGAAGAGGTCAAGGGTCGAGTAGGCGAGGCCGTGGACAACGCGGAGACGCGGCCTCAATTCCTCCCGGTAGGCGGCGGCGCCGGGGGGGTCGTCGAGCACGCGGCCGATCATGTAGGCGACGGCCTCCGGCGTGAGCCGGTCGGGGGCAAACACGTTCATCGCTTCGTCCTCATGTGCTGCCTCACGATCTCACGTACGGCCTCTCGGTATTCCTCAGGTGGGCCGAAGTCGTGCCGCGCGGCGGCGTTCTGAATCGCAATCCGTAAGGCGCGCCTGCAATCCTCCGCTGTGCGGAGGCTCGGGGTCTCATCTGGCCCGGCCCAAAGGAACCACGCCAGCATCTCGGCGACGGTATCCGCGTCGAGGTCAACGTCCACGCGAACACGAAAGTGGTTCATCGGTCAGCCCTCGGTGGGGGTGGAGAGGGCGAGCACGGCGTTCCGGTCGGCGTAGTCCATGTCGAGCAGGCCGTAAAGCTCAGCGAGGAGGTCTTGCAGCCGTTGGGCCTGCGGGGGGAGGTCCGACTCCTGAGGGAGCACCTTCCCGAATTCGTCCACGCCGTCAAGGATGGCCTTGACCATGTGGAGGTCGTGGTCTGCCGCCGCCTGCTCGGCCACGCCTCCGGCGTCGGGGGCGGGCGGGACGGCGGGAGGGCGGAGAGAGGGGGAGGGGGTCATCGGAGTGCCTTCTGGCGGTCTTCGGGGAGCGCGGCGCGGAGCGCCCGAACGAGGTCGTCCTTCCCTTCCCAGGTCACGGGCGCTCGCTTGATCTCCCTCGCGGCGCGCTCGATGAGGGAGAGGAGGGCGGCGTTCCTCTCCACCGTAGCGGCGAGGGCATCGAACTTCTCGGCGTGCTCAGGGGGGGACGGCATCTCAGGTGGCTACGGCCTTCAGTCGTGGTAGAAGTCGATGGGGGCGGCGGAGAACCCGGCCGCCAGGGCCTCTCGGTCGGCGGCGACTAGCAGCCGCTCTGCCTCGTCGTCGGTGAGGTCGAGGCAGAAGCGCGGCGCGCTGCCCTCGCCCTCCGCCTGCGTGATGTAGCGGACGTGGTGGGGGGCCTCATGCCAGCGGCGCACGCGGAGGGCGGCGCGGATAGCGCGGCCGACGACGCCCTTAGCCGCGCGCACGTCGCCAGAAGCGGCGGCGAGCATGACGCAGGCCGTGCGACGGGCGGGGACCGGCGAGGGCGGGGCGGCGGGAGGGGGAGCCGGGCTCATCGGGACACCTCCCCACGGGCCTTGGCGAGCGCATCGCGGGCGACGGACCAAGCGTGGTCGTCGGCTTCGGGGTCCTCATGCCACATGAGGAGCTTTTCCACGGCACGGAGGAGGTCAGGGGCCGCTTCGATCAGGGGCACATCACACCGCTGCTCGGCGACGATCTGCGACCCGTCCGCCGTGCGGATGCGGTAGCCCAACCCGACGACGGAGCGCCCATCGGGGTCGATCCGCTTCCACGGCGCGGGGCTGTGGGCGGGAGCCGCGACGGGCTCGACCGGGGACTGAACGGGAGTAGGCATCGGGGTAGCCGGAGGCTTGGGGAGGGGGCCGCGCCGCCGCCTTACGGGGCGGGGGCGGCCGGGGGAGGCGAAACGGCGGAGGGGGCTACCACTCTTCCCGTTCGGTGATCAGGTGAGCGAACCGGGCGTTGTGCCGGCGGAAGAAGCGGGACGTGAACCCGTGCAGCACGATGCGATCTGAGACACGGCGGCGGATCGCTCGGGCGTCTCGCCACATCTCGATTTCCTCGATGCCCTGATCGTTCAGGTGCTGCTGCCCCGCACGCGCGTTGACGACGGCGTGAATGCCGATCATCCTATGCCGGATGAGGGTGCAGCCTAGCCGAAGCGGGTAGCGGGCGCGAAGATCGAGCGAGTGCGTCGCAACGGCGGCGGGAGCCGAAGGGCTCTGAACCGGGGACTCGGTAGGCATGGCAGTAAGGCTTGGTGTGTGATGCGGACGGGGGAATATACGCTAAGCGGACAAACAGTTTCCGGTGGACGCAACTTTTTTTCCGGTGAGCGTGTAGAGGGCGACAGACTCTTTCCGCTCGCCGTAACCCCGCATGTCAGCCGCCGTAGCTTATCCGGCCCTTCCCCGCACCTTCGGCGCGTTCATGGCCTGGACACCCGAGCGCATCCACGCGCTCCGCAAGCGGCTCCGCCTCAACCAATCGGAGTTCGGCCGGATGCTCGGCTACACCCGATACCAGAGCGTCAGCGATCTGGAGAAGGGGAAGATGGAGCCGAGCGGGGCCGTCGAGATCCTCCTCGACATCATCGAGAAGCACGGCGGCCTGCCGGGGCGAGAAGGGGAGGCGGGCGCCTGAGCCCTTCTTCCCCGGTGCCCTTACCGAAGGTGGGCGAGGCAACCCGGCCGGGGCCTACCGCGATGTGTCCGCATCACAGCTAGCCTTACCGGGCCGGGCGCCTCAGCCCGACTCGGAAGGTACGGGCGGGGTTACAGACTCTCAAAGAACGGGGTTCGCTGGACTCGGGGGGCTCGCCCCCGCCCGCCGCCCCCCCCCGGGCTGAGCGGCGCGGCGGGCGGTCAATCGTCGGCGAGGGGGAGGATGAGGACGTTGCCCTGTGCTTTCGTGGCTCGCTCGACGCCCTGGCTGTTGCCCTCGACGCCCAGGCGGCGGAACCAGAAGCGCGCGTTGAGGCTGTTCTGTCGGCCGTGGCGGGCGGCGTGGGCGAAGACGAACTCCCGCCCGAACAGGCGGTAGACGGGATACGTGTGGCTCGCGTAGGTCGTGCTCGGGCTGATGAAGCCCTCCCCACGCACCTCCGGCACCTCGACGCGCTCGCCCGTCTCCAGCCACGTCAGCCAGTGCCAGCGGCGTTGCCGGGCGTGGCACCGGGCGCAGAGACTCCGGCGGTACCCCCCGACCTTCCGGCGCGTCTCGTGGGGCTGGTACCCGCCCGTCTCGGAGGGCGCGCCGCACGAAAAGCAGGGGTACTCCCACCCCCTTCCGCCGGGGCGTGATACCTCGGCGCCGGAGGGGTCGTAGAACCGGAGCCGGAGGCGGGGGAGGAGCGCGGAGAACGCGATGGTCAGGAGCCGTTTCATCGGGGGCTAGCGGGGGGTGCGAGCGCCGCCACCGCCCCCGAGCAATCACCGGAGTCCTCGGCCGCCCTGAGGCTTCCGTGCTCGGCGGGGCGGATGGCGTCGGTGCGGCGACGGCGGGCGCGGCGGACCCGGCGCGCGACGAGCTCCGCCGTGCGGTGGGCGTCGCGGACGGGCCGCTCGGCGGCCTTGGCGTAGGCGTCGAGGAAGTCGGGCGTGAGCGCCAGGGCGAGGACGAGGGCGGCGGCGGCGGTGAGCTGGGCCTTGCCGGGGTCCCGGGCCCAGCCCCAGGCGCGGCGGGCGCGGAGGGCGAGCCACACGAGGGCGCGGACGCCCCGGGGGTAGACGGCGGGGAACGAGGACGGGGACGCGCTCATGACGGCACCTCGTCGTCGAAGGGGCCGGGGATCGCCTCGGCGTCGGCGCCGAGGTGGTCGAGCACGGCGTCGAGGCCGGCGAGGAAGGCGGCTTCCTGCGTGCCGTGGTGGACGCGCCACGAGGCGATGCCGTCGGGCGCGCACACCTCCACCGTCCAGCGG
>Ga0196963_10000382_pt1 | contig 42050 bp, 34 predicted proteins | sample S1_5metaG_FD_148600 | JGI IMG/M metagenome (GOLD analysis project Ga0196963, IMG submission 148600) | Soil microbial communities from Anza Borrego desert, Southern California, United States - S1_5 | ecosystem: Environmental > Terrestrial > Soil > Desert | place: USA: California | collected... | reverse complement strand
AACTCGCGAATCGCCTCCATGCCGACGCGATCGCAGAAATCCCCGAACCGTTCTCCGGGTTGACGCGACTGTTTGAAGTAAACAAAAATCGGTTCCAGCCCAGTTTCAATATCATTGACGTGCAGCCTATCTACATAAGCTTGTGCCAACCGAGTTTGAGCCGGGGAACCCCCTAGCCAGATTTGATAAGATTCAGTTGCACTACCAACAAAGCCTAACTCCGCCATGTAAGGACGGGCACAACCATTCGGGCACCCAGTCATCCGGATGACAAAGTGTTCCTGTTCCAGTCATAGCTTGTCGAGCAATGCTTGAATTCGGTCGAGGATACTCGGCATCACTCGTTCCGACTCAGTAATGGCTAAACCGCAAGTTGGCAATGCTGGGCAAGCCATGGAGTAACGTACCAAGGGAGCAATGCCATCGGGGTCTACTTGCACACCGCAACGATCCAAAATCGCTTGAATCGCGGTACGTTGTCCGGGTTCAATTTCATAAATCAGCAGATTTTGATGCGCGGTGAGTCGGATTGGCAGATTAAACTGCTGCACAATTTCCCGCAGTGCAGTGCGTAAGAGAAAACTACCTTGATCGAGAATCCGACCACTATCAATCGAGATACCGACAAATAACTTGCCGTCTCCCTGTTCCTGCCAGCCTAAAAAGTCTTCATATTTGAAGGGGGGTAAATCTTTAGAAGCAGCCAGAGATTTTCCAAAGTAATCTTCTACGGTGCTGCGGAACTTCTCAACGCCCCAATCTTCCAGCAGATACTTCATCCGGGCATGACGGCGGTTAGTGCGATCGCCATAATCCCGCTGAGTTGCCAAAATTGCTTTTACTAAGTCGTAGACATCGGCTTTGTCTACATACCCAATTGGATCAGCAAGACGAGGAAACGTTTCTTCTTTATTGTGAGTTCGACCTAAGCCACCCCCAGCAAAAACATTAAATCCTTCCAGTTCTCCGTTGGCATTACTAATGACAACCAAGCTGACATCTTGGGAATAGAGATCAATGGAATTATCTCCAGGTACCGTTACCGCACATTTAAACTTGCGCGGCATATAGCGATCGCCATAGAGTGGCTCATGAGGATCACTCGTATTGATGCCATTACCTGGACGCTGCCGTGCTGCCTTAACCTCTGGATCTTCTTCTCCACTGACGAACTTTTCGCCGTCCAACCAAATTTCGTAATAGGCACCCGTTTGGGGAGTTAATAAATCAGCAATATTATCGGCGTACTCCCAGGCATACTCATAGTCACGACGATTTTTATAGGGAACGGGAGGTGCCATTACATTACGGTTAATGTCACCGCAAGCCCCTAGCGTTGAACCCATACTTTTAATAATGGCGGCGATCGAGGCTTTGAGATTTTTCTTCAAAATCCCATGTAGCTGAAAACCTTGGCGAGTGGTCACCCGTATGGTTTTATTTCCGTATTCTTCCGCCAAATTATCAAAGGTGAGATATAGCTGCGGCGGAATAAATCCTCCAGGACTGCGGGTTCGCAGCATGAACTGGTAGTCCTTTTCCTGACCCTTAACCCGGTTATCCCGGTTATCTTGTTGGTATGACCCGTGAAACTTGAGAATTTGAGTGGCGTCTTCTGTGAAGCAGCGAGTGTCCTGAAGCAACTCAGTTGCTACAGGTTCACGCAAATAATTACTGCGTTCTTTGAGACCTTCTACCTTAGAAAGCTTTTGGACTGGGGGAGTTGGAGTTTTTACCATCGGAACTAAGGGTCTGAACCTTGAACTGGATTACCGCGTAAGTCGATCGGAATTGTGATGAATACCCTGATCGTACTATTTCTTCCTTAGTCTGAGGCACTAGTGATAAAATCTCAACTTTTAATATTTGTTTCAGAACTGACGCAGATGGTTGGAGACTAGAGATTGCGTAAGGATTTGCGCTATTTCCTAGTTTCTAATCACTAGGTCATGTCATCAATTGAGCAATATTCACATTTTGCAACCGCACTGCTGCTTTAGTTTGCAGCTTTGCAGTTTAGTAGACTTCCGGCATGAATAGTAATCTTGAGTTTTTTTTACCGCAGATGGACGCAGATAAACGCAGATAAGAGGGGATTTGGGTGGTTAGGGTAGAGATGTTTTTTTGATTCAGGAGGTCTAGTGAATTGCTCACACGCCTTTGCCATCTCAGTCACGCTCATTATCGCTGTCTAAAATCAAGCATAAATGTGCGATCGCCTCTATCAGGCTACTTAATATTATGCGTAAGCTCGTTCTCTTTATTGCCTCTAGTCTTGATGGCTACATTGCCACGAGTTCAGGCGATGTAGATTGGCTATTTACCGATCAAGATTATGGCTATACCGATTTTTTCGCTCAAGTTGATACGGTGCTAATGGGACGACGTACCTACGAGCAGGTACTATCATTTGGCGAATATCCTTATGCAGGTACTCAAGGTTTTGTGTTTTCTAAAACGCACAATAGCAGTGATGAAAACGTAAAATTTATCTCTAGCGATTTACCAACCTTTATTAAGCAGCTTAAAAGGGGTACAGGTAAGGATATTTGGCTAGTAGGAGGCTCAGAAATCATTCAAGGGTGCCTGCAACACCATTTGATTGATAAATTTATTATCTCTATCCATCCCATCATTTTGGGTGAAGGGATTCCCCTCTTCCGCTCCTCTTTACCAAGCAAAAAGTTACGCTTTCAAGATAGCCAAGCTTTTGATACAGGGTTACTCCAGATTACCTATATCCAGTAAGCATAAGTCTTGCCTAAAACAAAAGAGATCGACACAATGCCGATCTCTCGTTTCTCAAACTAAAAGCTATTTAACTTAGGGTAGGTTGTAAAAACTCATTTGCAGGATGTTGCAGTAGCCAAGAAGAAGAGAGAAAGCAAGCTGAAGACCCTATACCTGAGGATGAAATCAACCAACCCTAAGACCTCTTAGAATCCAATACCTACACCCATTTGGACGCTGACAGAAGAAGCACCACTGTTTTGGTAAGGCTTGTATCCTAGCTTGGCATCGCTGAAGACGACGATGTTCTTATTCACTTGTGCTTCAGCACCAATTGCTACTACGGGAGCATTCTGATTACCCATGGTGGAGGGTTTACCTTCTCCTTCATGGAATCCGTAGCCACCTGCAACGTAAACGTTAGCGTTGTTAGTAACGGGAACGTCGTAAGAAATCATTGGGATGATAGTGCTTGTTTCATCCGTAAATTGAACGGCACCTCTAACAGAAACGGGAGTGTTTTTGATGGCATAGCGACCTTGAAGTGTACCGCCTAAATGAGCCGCATCTCCGTTTTGTCCACCGTTTGTTAGTCCAGCAGAAACGCCAACACCAACGTAGTTTGTATCGGTTCCTAGAGGTCGAGCAGAAGCGCTACTAACTGATAATAAAAGGGGTGCGATCGCTAGAGCAGAAAAAGCAGAAACTTTGAGGATAGAGGTGAAGGAGCGTTTCATAGTAAGTTCCGTGATTGATGAGGAGTGTTCGCTTGCATTGTTAAGTTCAAAGTCGTTAGAACTATTTAAAAGGTTCCTGAAGATTCCTGGAAATTTTTGAGAGGGCTAAATTTGGTTAACCTGCCTTAGCTGAAAGCGCCTAAAATCAATCAATAGTAAGGTATTAAGGCTGCTGGTAAGTCAAGTTAGATTTAACCTTTTTCTATAAGTAGGGCTGAAATTTAGCAGATTTATTAGAGCCATTACTGCAAAAAATCAGCCCTTCTAGACTTAGTGGACTCTTTCTCAAGTGTCACAGGTTATCCGAGGAATCCGATGTCTAATTGAAACTGAACTGGAACTTAAAAATAAGCGGATTACTGCTGGGTTTACATGAAAGAGTTAAATCTAGTTCAGGAATTCACAGCAGGAAAAATTAGCGGTTATGAATTAGTTGAGATCTTGCTCAAATAATGGGCATAAGTATCAGTTTGCACAGTTACTTCTATCTTGTATAGGAGACGATACCCATTAGAAAAATTAGGGCTTTGTCTGAAATCACTTCCGCTAAGGAAAAGCTAACAAGGCTTAAGGCTTTTTCTGCGGAGATCCTGGGGAAGGTTTAGGAGTAGGGGAAGCCTTAGGTTTAGGGGAGGCTTTAGGAGTAGGAGATGCCTTAGGTTTAGACTTTCCAGTAGTAGACGGCGCAGCGGGAGTTTTTGTTGCCTGTGATTTAATCCCAGATTTTTGTTGGGCAGTCGCTAAATTTCGCTGATACTCAGCTATCTTTTGGTTAGCTTGGGCTTTTCTCGGATCAGGATCGGGTACTGTCTTCAGTAGCGTGATCGCATCTTGCCAATAAGCAGCCACTAAAGCCCAGTCTTCAGGCGATTGCGCTGATTTGGAAACGGTAACCGCCCCTTCTGCCTTATCTGCCGCTACCTCTAAAATATTTGAGGGTGCGGAGGGAACTGGAGTAGGAGTTGGTGAGGCGTTCGCTTTGGCAGATTTCTTGGGTGTAGAAGCGACGGGAGAGGGGGCAGGCGCTTCCTCAGAGGCACAACCGACCATCATCACTAGCAGCCCTAGGGTAATAGTTCGGAGTAAGAGGGAACGCTGGAAACCACGGCAGAGAAGTGAAAAGCCTGATTGAACGGGTTGAGATTGCATAGCGATCAAAAGCATAGTTATACCTGTTTTCAGTTGTAACCTGCTTGGACTTCTATGATCGATAGAGAAGCCTTTTTTGACCTTCGGTAATGAAACGCATTGTATTGATTGCTGGATTTGAATCTTTTAACGCTGACTTATACCGTAAAGCAGCGCGACTAGCGATCGCACGGTGCCCAGATTTAGATATACAAGTCTTTAGCGATCGCGATTTGGCAGCGAATCCGACAGCCGTTGCCGATGCCCTAAAAGCAGCGCAAGTCTTTTTTGGCAGCTTATTGTTTGATTATGACCAAGTATTATGGCTACGCGATCGCGTTCAGCATATCCCTATTCGCCTCGCCTTTGAGTCAGCCCTAGAGTTGATGAGTCTGACTCAATTGGGTGCCTTCAAGTTTGGCGAAAAATCCAAGGGGATGCCCAAACCTGTTAAATTCATCCTCGACAAATTCAGCAATGGGCGCGAAGAAGACCGCCTCGCAGGTTATATCAGCTTTCTCAAGATGGGGCCAAAACTGCTGAAGTTCGTGCCTGTACAAAAGGTGCAAGATCTTCGCAATTGGTTGATTATTTACGGTTATTGGAACGCAGGCGGTGCCGATAACGTTGCCTCCATGTTCTGGACACTGGCAGAAAAATATCTAGATTTAAAAGTCGGAGACATTCCCCCGCCTGTCGAAACCCCGAATATGGGGCTGTTGCATCCCGATTATCCCGGCTTCTTTGCATCTCCCCGGCAGTATTTGGACTGGTATCAGCAGCGTCAAGGCAAACCGACCTCCCCCATCGTTGGCATCCTCCTCTATCGCAAACACGTCGTTACCAAACAACCCTACATCCCCCAACTCATCCGCTACTTTGAGGAAGCAGGACTCACCCCCTTACCCATTTTTATTAACGGTGTTGAAGGTCATGTTGCCGTTCGGGATTGGATGACAACTCCCTATGAAACCAGGCAACGCCAACAGGGAAACATTGAAACCCCTTCCCTCTCTACCGATGCGGTTGACGTAGATGCGATTGTCTCGACCATTGGCTTTCCCCTAGTCGGTGGCCCTGCGGGTTCTATGGAAGCAGGGCGTCAGGTAGAAGTTGCCAAACGGATTCTTACTGCCAAGAATGTTCCTTATATCGTTGCTGCACCTTTGCTGATTCAAGATATTCACTCTTGGACGCGGCAAGGTGTGGGTGGATTGCAAAGCGTGGTGTTGTACGCCCTCCCGGAACTGGATGGGGCAATTGATCCGGTACCTTTAGGGGGTTTAGTCGGAGAAGATATTTATCTCGTTCCCGAACGGGTAAAACGCCTCACCGGACGGTTGCAACGTTGGATTGAACTGCGACAAACTCCCCCCGCTGAAAGACGAGTGGCGATTATTCTTTATGGCTTCCCCCCAGGGTATGGGGCAACTGGAACCGCTGCATTACTGAATGTACCGCGATCGCTCCTCAAATTCCTCCACGCCCTCAAAGACCAAGGTTATAGCGTAGGAGATTTACCCGAAGATGGTGAGGAACTGATTCGCCGTGTGAAAGAAGCAGAGGAAACAACCGAGACAACGGTTAATGTGCGAACTTTGGAAAAATGGTTAGGATATCTGCGATCGCACCGCATTGAAAAACAATGGAAATCCCTGACGGGTACAGGGATTAAAACCTTAGGGGATGACTATCTAATTGGAGGCATTCAGCTAGGAAATGTCTGGATTGGCGTCCAGCCCCCTCTCGGCATCGCCGGCGACCCGATGCGCTTGATGTTTGAACGTGACTTAACGCCCCATCCCCAATACACTGCTTTTTATAAGTGGTTGCAAAACGAGTTTCAAGCCCATGCGATCGTTCACTTTGGGATGCATGGCACTGTTGAATGGCTACCCGGTTCGCCTTTGGGCAATACAGGCTATTCTTGGTCAGACATCCTGTTAGGCAATCTGCCCAATCTCTATATCTATGCGGCGAATAATCCCTCTGAATCCATGCTGGCGAAACGTCGTGGTTATGGAGTGCTGATTTCCCACAACGTACCGCCTTATAGTCGGGCTGGATTGTACAAAGAACTCGTATCACTGCGAGATCTGATGTCAGAGTACCGGGAAGATCCGCAGAAGAATTATGCCCTGAAAGAAGCCATCTGCAAAAAGATTGTGGATACAGGTTTAGATGCAGATTGCCCGTTAGAAGATGCCAAACGTTTAGGCATTGCGTTTAATCCAGAAAATGCGCGCCTGTTTAGTGCAGAGGTTTTCAACCGTTATTTAGTCAAGCTTTACGAATACCTGCAAGTTTTAGAAACTCGCCTTTTCTCTTCTGGCTTACACATTCTCGGTGAACCGCCTAACTCCGAGGAATTAACCAGTTACCTGCAAGCTTATTTTGGGGAGGAGTTCAATATTGAGGAGGCAAAAGACTCATCCCAAGTTGAAGAAGCAACCTTGATTCGTGACTTGTTGATGCAGACAGGGGATGAAATGACCAACCTGCTGCGAGGACTGAATGGGGAATATATTCCGCCTGCGCCAGGAGGAGACTTGTTACGAGATGGCCCTGGTGTACTGCCAACTGGACGCAATATTCATGCCCTCGATCCCTATCGCATGCCTTCTCCCGCCGCTTATGAACGCGGCAGAGAAATTGCCCAAAAAATTATCGCCCAACATCTGCAAGAACAGGGGCAATATCCCGAAACCGTGGCAGTGATGTTGTGGGGACTTGATGCGATTAAAACTCGTGGTGAATCCTTGGGGATTCTGCTGGAATTGGTAGGCGCAGAACCTGTAAAAGAGGGAACTGGGCGAATTGTCCGCTATGAGTTGAAGCCTTTGTCAACCGTGGGACATCCGCGCATAGATGTGCTGGCAAATCTCTCCGGCATCTTTCGAGATAGCTTTGTCAACATTATTGAATTACTGGATGACTTGTTTCAACGGGCAGCAGATGCCGATGAACCCGAAGATCAAAATTTTATTCGCAAACACGCTGTCAAGTTGCGATCGCAAGGCATCACAAATCCCACCGCCCGCTTGTTTTCTAATCCTGCCGGGGACTTTGGTTCCTTAGTCAATGATCGGGTTACTGATGGTAACTGGGAATCGAGTGAAGAGTTGGGAAATACTTGGCGCGATCGCAATGTCTTTAGCTACGGCAGACAAGACAAAGGACAGGCACGACCGGAAGTGCTGACTCAATTATTGCAAACGAGCGATCGTATTATTCAAGAAATTGATTCCGTTGAATATGGTCTCACCGACATTCAAGAATACTATGCCAATACAGGTGGGTTAAAACAAGCAGCGGAAAAACAACGTGGGAAAAAAGTAAACGCTACTTTTGTGGAAAGTTTTTCCAAAGATACAACCCCACGCAACTTAGAAGACTTATTGCGAATGGAGTATCGCACCAAATTACTCAACCCCAAATGGGCAGAAGCGATGGCAAATCAAGGCAGCGGCGGCGCGTATGAAATCTCGCAACGCATGACTGCCTTAATCGGTTGGGGCGGTACCGTTAATTTTACTGATGAGTGGGTATATGACCAAGCCGCTGATACTTATGCCTTAGATGCAGAGATGGCGCAAAAATTACGAGAGGCGAACCCAGAAGCCTTTCGCAATATTGTTGGCAGAATGCTAGAAGCGAATGGTCGGGGTTTTTGGCAACCCGATGCCGAAAAATTGGCAAAGCTACGGGAATTGTATGAAGTAACCGATGAAGAACTCGAAGGAGTAACTATTTAATACCAATTCTCTAAAATCTGGTGACACACGAGAGTTGATCGCCAAAATTAAGTCTTGAGATTTGAACGCAGATGAAAGCAGATAAACACAGATGAACGCAGATGTTCTACCAAGTAATATCATGTTCGGTCAATTAATTGTGACATGTCATTGCGAATCCAACGAAATGGAATGACGCAATCGCAGGGTTTTGAGATTGCTTCACGACCCTATCACTTCATATCGCCTTGCGGCGAGGCAAGCTACGCAATCACAAGTGATTAACCGGACATAATATGATTGTCTCTGCGTTACTCATCCGTAAAACCAAAGACTGGATAAAGCTCAAACCGCTCAATTACTCGATTCTGAATGTAAAGCACCCCCAATCAATAATCCTGAGTGATAAACCCAACGTTTCTGTCCATTGGTTGTCGTGACAATCCAACCCGGAAAGTTACCAGGCGTACAAATACCTGGAGAACTCGCGGGGAAACCTCGACAGCTATCACTCCAAACTTTTTGCTCAGCCCAAAAGACTTGAAGGTTGGCAGGAGGGGGTTCTGTGGGGGAATAAACATCCTTTAAAACCCCTCTCACTATGCTTCTGGGTAAGCTTGCCGGGCCATTGAGTTTAAGTCCCCGCCCATTTGCCACATGATAGACCCAATGTTGTTGATTGCCTTCTGCAACCACACGCCAGCCTGGTAGACCAATTCTGGTGCAGGGTGTTCCGGGGGGCGCAACGCTTAGACAGCCATCCCACGTTTGGGGTTCGGCGCGAATAACTTGGAGTTCTTTTTGTGGGATGCCAGTACGCTTAGACATATCTTGCAAAACAGCATTTGCCGTTCCCTGAGTGAAATCGGCTGGTACTCTTTTGCTGATTTGGCTGGCAGCAGCATCATAGAAAACGGTGTAGGACAATCCTGTGCGATAAACCCAACGTTGCTTTGCGCCATCTGTAACGGTTACCTGCCATCCAGGCATCTTGGCAGCGATACAGGAACCTATCCCTGGTAGTCCAAGACAACCATTGTTCCAGGTTTTGTTTTCTACCCAGTAGAGCTTGAGTTTGGATACAGGCAACCCGGAACGCCAGGATGCCTCTTCCAGGACTTGATTAGTAATTTTGGGTGAAATGCTGGCAAGCCCATTCAATTTAAAGCCCTGCGCCTTGGTTGCATGATAAACAAAGCGGTGTTCTCTTGCCTCGATTGTGACTTTCCAACCGGGAATGCCGATTGCCGTACAAGCTATGTCCGGTGGTGCAACATCCAGGCAACCGTCCAGCACCGCTTCCTCTGTGCGAACAATCCGCACTTCGTTACGAGGGACAAATGAGCGCCATGCCATGTCCTGTACTAATTGAGCGGTGAGGGTTTGCGGTAAGCTTGTCCCTTGGGTTTGTGGTTGATTGATTGCAACGGTTTGGGCGAGAGATTGCTCAGAGGTGTACTCTCCGGCTCGACTGGGTAAATGAGCCATAAGCGAAGCAGTAGTCAATAATACTATCAGCCCCACAGGTTTGACGTGCGATCGCGCCTGTTTTAAATGATCATTTCGCATCACTGAATTCCTTCGCGCCGTGAAAGTAGAAAACCTTTTGTTTAATCGTTCCTAAACTAACTGCATTCGCCAATTCACCTTTAGGGTGTTACAGATTTTGTAACTAGGTTTCAACGGTCAAGCTTCACCCCATCAAATTGCCTCAGCCTTCTCCTTAACCCAAACGCTCATTCTATGCTGTTAGCCAGTCCTTGCTTGTGAGACTTTACCCGGCTAGATGAATTATCTGGATGAGGTAATTAAAATCCCAATGGAAAAAACTCAAATAATCATCTGTGTTCATCCGTGTTTATCTGTGGATATCTGTGGTTAAAATCATCCACAATTTTGCTGCACCTCCAGCCGTGATCCCCATCACATTAACTGCATAGAGTAATCACTCTCTCCTCTGCCTAAGGTCACAGAATCAGCAGAAATTTATCACAATCTTTGACTGTTAATCGTCACTAGAAACAAAAGCAGAACGATTCATACTAAAAACATCGAATTGGCTCAGTGCAATGCTCGTTCTGCTCATTCACCCCCAAGCCACAATTGAAGCACTCTACCAGATTCTAGCTGCTCGCATCATTACGCCCAGCGATCGCCAACTCTTGAAATCAGCGTTGTTAGAAGAGTCATTGAGTGAAGCAGAACATACAGCCATTGATCGATTGCTTTATGGAGTGAGACATGGACTCTTAAAGCGGGAATACTAACATTCAGGGATAACGACAAAAGTTGCCAATTGTGTTTTTAACGATTTCCTCACTAGACAAGTAACTAACTCGCGGCATATTAGGACATGCCGCGTTTTTTCTTGAGCAACGCACCGAATAGCCAATTGCTGAGAGACTGGAGTCATTGTTTAATTTCAACTCTAAGACTTCTGTATGCGTCTGACTTCGCTCGATGTCTTTCGTGGGATTGCGATCGCGGGTATGATTCTCGTCAATAAAGGGAGTCTCGCTGACAAGGTTTATCCTGCTTTAAGTCATGCTGATTGGAACGGCTGCACCTTAGCGGATCTCGTCTTTCCTTTCTTCTTATTTATTGTGGGTGTAGCGATGGCTTTCTCCTTTGCCAAGTACACCACAGAGGGAAACCATCCGCCTGCTGCTATCTACTGGCGAATTCTCCGTCGCAGCCTGATTCTATTTGCGCTTGGTTTGCTGCTGAACGGCTTTTGGAATTACGATTTCAGCACAATCCGGATTATGGGGGTGTTGCAACGCATCAGCCTTGCATATCTCCTGGCTGCCTTCGCTGTTCTCACCTTGCCAAAAAAAGGTCAGTGGGTGCTAGCCGCTGTGATTTTAATTGCTTACTGGCTAATCATGTCCTTTGTTCCCGTACCGGACTATGGCGCAGGGAATTTGACGCGAGAAGGGAACTTTGGGGCGTTTGTTGATCGCCTCATTATTGGTACCGCGCACCTATACAAGGGCGATAAATTTAACGCACTGGGAGATCCCGAAGGGTTATTTAGTACCCTCCCGGCAGTTGTCACAGTGCTGATTGGTTATTTCACTGGGGAATGGCTACGCAACCAGCCGGAACAGCAATCTCGCACCAGTATGGATTTGGTACTCTTTGGTTTGAGTTGTTTAGTGGTTGGGCAACTGTGGGATTTTGTCTTTCCGATTAATAAAAAATTGTGGACAAGTTCTTATGTTCTGTTCACCGCAGGTTGGGCATTACTGTTACTAGCCGCTTGTTATGAATTAATTGAAGTGCGTCAGCGCTATAAGTGGGGGCGTCCTTTTGAGGTGATGGGGTTAAACGCCATTTTCATCTTTGTGGCTTCGGTGCTGCTGATCAAAACCCTCGTCAAAACACACATCGGCAGTGGCGAGAATGCCCCCACTACCTACGCTTGGCTCAATGAAAATTTATTTCAGTCTTGGGCAGGTGCTTTAAATGGGCCGCTATTGTTGGCGATTGTAACAGTGTTGTTATGGTTAGCGATCGCCTATGGGATGTATCGACAGCGCTGGTTCCTCAAAATCTAACCCTCAGCATTTAAGGGCAATTGAATGGTGAAGGTGCTGCCTTGATTTAATTGACTTTCCACCTGTAAGTTGCCCTGATGCGCTTGAACAATTGCTTGGGCGATCGCCAACCCTAATCCTGAACCGCCTGTATTGCGCGAGCGGTCGCTATTCACTCGATAAAACCGATCAAATATTCTCCCTTGGTCTAGGGGCAAAATGCCAATTCCTGTATCTTGAATCTGAATCACAGCCTGATGATCACTGCGCTCTAAAATCACCCTTACCTGACCCCCCGCAGGCGTATATTGAATCGCATTGTTAATGAAGTTAGAAACTAAGCGATAAAGCTGTTCCTCATCCCCCCAGACAACCAGAGGCTTTTCTACTCGGATATCAGCCGCGAGGGTTAATTGCGCTTTAAAGGCTAAGACTCCTAATTCTTCTACAGAGTCGCTGATAATATCATTCAAGCAACAAGGCTGGCGGCGCATCGGTAATGCAGGGCGGTCTAAACGAGCCAGCAGCAGCAAATCCGTCACGAGTTGAGTGAGCCGTCGATTTTGACGTTCTATGCTTTCTAAGATGTCTCGCGCCTCTGTATGGGATAGCTGAGGCATCCACAGGGCAGATTCTACCGTAGCACTCAGTGCAGCCAAGGGGGTTCGCAACTCGTGGGCGGCATCGGCAGTAAACTGTTGGGTTTGTTTGTAGGATTGGTAAATCGGTTGCATCGCTAATCCGGCTAACCACCAGCTAGAAAGGCCGACTAGCAGCATGGCGATGGGCAATCCCAACCACAAAATCAATTTCACCCGATTTAAGTAATCGTCGAAGTTTTTCAGACTTCGCCCCACTTGTAAATATCCCCAATCCCGATTGTCTTGAGTGTGGAGTGAGAGAGAGATTTGGTGGTAGCGGTGATGATTGGCATCTTCTAGCGTTTGCCAAAGTTGGGGGTTAAAAGTAGAGGGGAGTTTTTTGGGATAAGCGCCAGCGATCGCCATCAGGTATCCTGAATTATCAAATAAACGGACGTAGTAATCGCCTTGGCTAATCGCACCGAGAATATGACGTTGAGACGTAGGGGGTTCGGTGGTGCAGTTAACTCCAACGACACAAATATCCGGTAAAAGCTGCTGCACAATCGGCTCAATGCGTCTGGGTTCCCGCAGTTTCGTTTCGAGACTGTCGTGCAAGGTTCCCGCTACAGACATCATTTCCCGATCTAAGGCTTCTAAATGAGCATGAGCGATCGCGCTATAAAGTCCAAATGCCGATAGGCTTAAAATGAAGCCCATTACTAGGGAATACCCGCAAGCCAACCGCCAACGACTGTGGTTAAACAGTTGATTGTTATTCATGAGCCAGATGGAAACGATACCCGATACCATGTACCGTTTCGATCAAGCGATCACTGCTTAAATCTGTCAGCTTGCGTCGCAACAGCCGTATTTGAGCAGCAACCACATTACTAACCGTTTCTGCACCCACTTCCCATAGTTGATTACGAATTTGGTCAGTGGTGACAATCTGGTTGGGGTGTTGCATAAAATACTCTAACAGTTGAAATTCCTTTGCTGTCAACGGAATCACCTGTCGCTCACCGGATAGATTGGCAAAATAAACCGTGCTGGTGCCGTAATCTAAGGTTAGGTTGCCTACGGTTAGCTGTTGGGGTTGCAGCTGAGGCGATCGCCGTTGCAATGCTCGTAATCGCGCTAATAGTTCTGCCATGCGAAACGGCTTCACTAAATAATCGTCTGCACCCGCATCTAAACCCGTTATTTTATCTTCCAAACTATCTTTGGCAGTCAGCATTAAAATTGGCAGCGGATTTCCTTGGTTGCGTAGGCGTTTGCATAACTCTAAGCCGGATAGTCCTGGTAGCAACCAGTCGAAGATCGCCACGTTATACTGCGTCCATTGGCTTTCTAAATAGCTCCACGCTTCTGTACCATCTAGAACCCAATCAACGACATATTTTTCCTGATTGAGTGTGCGCTTGATTGCTGCTCCTAAATCTGGCTCATCTTCAACTAGGATTACTCTCATAAATCTACTTAGGGATTTAGATTCCCGACTTCTTAGAAAAGTCGGGAATCTTGCCTTCACAATCAAATTTTAGAAAATTAACCACAGATATCCACAGGCTTGTACTGAGCGCAGCGAAGTATGGACACAGATGGTTTAATTGATTTTTGCCAAAATTTTACTGACTAAAGGTAAAACGACCATCTACCTTTTGTCCCTGAATATCAGAAGTAATTTTTAACTGATATTGACCTGATGCCTTAGTTTGAAGTAACGCTGCATAGTGCTTGCCTGCTGCATCATAAGTTAAAGGAACCGTTTTTTGAGTTCCATCTGGGAGTTGCACTTGAGCCGTTACTTTAGCATTCGGTACGGGTTCATGATTGTCTCCTTTTTGCAGATAAAAATCTAAATGAGTTCCTTGCGCTTCTTTCTGGGAGACAAACTCTAAATGATAAGCACCTGATTCCACAACTTGACCCCCTTTTTGCGGGACTGCGGCATGATTCGCAGCATCTTTTTTGGCTGATGCTGTTGGTTGAGCCGCTGAATCAGTAGATTTGACGGCTGTAGATTTGTTATCTGGACTAGCGGTTTGACTATTACTACAACCCACTAAAAAAGCGAATCCAATCACAACAAAAAACTTTGCATATCTCATAAAGATCTCCTAAAAGTTTTGGATTTAAAAGCATAAATAATACAGCTATTAATTTGTATTATTTATGCTAACTTTCTCTTGCATATTCATCCTAGAAGTCGGTATAAACTGCTGAGGTAGTACGGATTTACCAAATTTAGCGTATAACGCTGGCAAAACCAATAAAGTTAATGCCGTAGAAGTAAATAATCCTCCTAAAACTACGATTGAAAGGGGCTGTAAGATTTCTTTGCCTGAACCGCCTTCAATCACCAAAGGTGCTAAACCCAAAGCAGACGTAAAAGCGGTCATTAAAATTGCATTCAGCCGCTCCATTGAGCCTTTAATAATCACCTCTCTTAAAGGTATTCCTTGCGAAAATTTACTATTGTAGTTGTCTACAAGCAGCAGTCCATTGCGTGTAGCGACTCCAAATAAGGTGACAAAACCAACCAGAGAAGCGATAGAAAGAATGCCTCCCGTCATCACTACCGCAAACACTCCTCCCACCAAAGCTAAGGGAAGATTAATCATAATCATTGCGGTTGAGGGGATGGATTTAACCGAAATGTACATGATGACGGTAATGACGACAAAAGCGATCGCACTCGATAGAAGAATATTCTGTGTAGCTCGTTCTTCTGCCTCAAACTGCCCTGCATACTGAATATAGTAACCCGCAGGGATTTGTACTTGTTGCTTCACTTTCTCGCGAATCTCGTTGACAACAGAACGCAAATCTCTCCCCTTAGCGTTCGCAGAGACAACGATTAAGCGAGAAACATTTTCCCGATTGATAGTATTTGGTCCCGTTCCATTAATGATTTTGGCAACTTGAGCTAAAGGAATTTTATTACCCGATGGAGTATCGACTAATAAATTTTCTAGGGTATTTAAATTGCTACGAATTTCTGGTTTTAACCACACTAACAAATCAAAGGTTTGTTGATTTTCCAAAACTTGCGAAACAACTTGCCCGTTGAGTGCAGTCTCAATAATTTCTGAAAGTTGCCCCACCGTTAAACCATATCTTGCGGCAGCAGCCCGATCAAATTGGATTTGGATCTGTTCGATGGGGACTTGGGGTTCTAGTTGTAAATCAACAATTCCCTCCACCGTTTTCATCACCTCATCGACTTGTTGACCCAAGAGGCGGAGTTGTGCCAAATCAGTACCGAAAATTTTAACCGCGATCGCACTTCTCACCCCAGATAACACTTCATCCATGCGGTGAGAGATAAAACCCCCAATATTCGGCGCAACTCCTGGTAATTTAGCAAATTCCTGTCTTAGCTTCTCTAAACTTCCCTGCCGATCTTTCATTCCGGCTGCACTTAACTCAATATCCACATGCCCTAAATTCACCCCAGCGGCATCACTATCTCCAGGCGCACGTCCTGATCGCAACTGCACATAGGGAAACCTCGGATCATCCTTGAGTGCTGATTGAATGGCTATCCCAGCGGCATTAGTCGCCTCTAAAGACACTCCAGGGTAGAGGGTAATCGTATTCACCAAAGTTTGCTCCTGAAACTCCGGGAGGAAAACACGCCCTAAGCTAGGAATCATGATAATAGCCGCAACCAAACTCGCAGCAGCGAGGGTTAAGATGCTTGCAGACCGCCGCATAGAAAAAGTTAACAACGGATAATAAAGCCGCTTAAAAAATCTCGCGACCCAAGGTTCTGTTTCTGGCAAGCGACCGTGAGGCAGTAAGATGGCACACAACGCTGGAGTGACTGTCAATGCTGTGACGCTAGAAGCCAGAACCGCGACTAAATAGCCGATACCCATGGGAATAAAAATGCTGCCTTCTACCCCTGACAAGGCAAAGACAGGCGAGAAGACCACAATCGTAATGATGGTTGCGCCAAATACGGAGTCGCGCACCTCCTGACAGCCTTCTAAAACCACCTCTAAAACGGGACGAGGATGGGGAGAATATTTATTTTCCCGCAAGCAACGGTAAACATTTTCCGCATCCACAATGGCATCATCAACGGCTGAACCAATCGCCACCGCCAATCCGCCCAAAGTCATGGTATTTAAACCTTGTCCTAACCAATTGAGGGCTAAAACTCCTAATAGTAAAGAGAGGGGTAAGGCAGTTAAACAAACGGCAAGGTTGCGCCAATTCATCAAAAACGGAATGAGAATCAGGGCAACAATGATGCTGCCTTCAACTAAGGCTTCCCTAACGTTGTCAATGGAGGAATCAATATAATTTTCTTGGCGGAAGGTGGCAGTCACTTGGATAGCTTTTGGTAAACTGGCTTTTACCTCTGCCATTGCCGCTTCAATTGCCCGGGTGACGGTGGGAGTATCCGCCAGCGGCTGCTTATTAATCATGACAATAATGGCTTTTTCACCATTAAAGCTGCCATCCCCGCGTTTAATCGCCGCCCCAATCTGTACGTCAGCAACTTGGGCGATCGTAACGGGTGTACCATTGCGGGCAGTGATCACGGATTGCTTCAGGTCTGCAATCGATTCAATCCGCCCAATTCCCCGAATTAACTTTTCTCGATCAGGCGTAATTAAGTAACCACCTGGCGCATTTACATTTGCTGCGGCTACAGCTTGGGTAACGTCTTCTAGAGAAACGTTAAAGGCTTTTAATTGATCAGGATCAACTAATACTTGATATTGGCGAATATCCCCGCCATAGGCGACTACCTGGGAGACACCAGGAACGGCTAACAGGCGGTTGGTTACTTGCCAGTCAACGATTCGCCGCACTTCCATTAAATCAATGTTGGCTTCCTCGTCAGCAATGGTAAAGGCATATTGCATCACTGTGCCGACGGGAGAAGTAATGGGAGAAATGACGGGTGTTTCTATTCCTTCTGGGAGTTTACTTTCAGCTTGTTGCAATCGCTCTGTAACTAATTGGCGGGCTTGATAAATCTCTGTGCCCCAGTTGAAGATGATTTTGACAACCGAGATTCCGGCAGCACTAGAAGAACGAACGGCTGTGACTCCGGGAGTACCATTAATGGCACTTTCGATTGGTAAAGTCACCAAAGATTCAACTTCTTCTGGTGCGAGTCCTGGTGCTTCTGTTTGAATTTCGACTTGCGGGGGGGCAAAGCTGGGAAATACATCTAGTGGCATTTGGACAATGGTGCGAAATATCCAAAAGGTAAGGATCATGGCACCGAGAACCACTAGCCAGCGACGAGCGATCGCCCATTTGATGATTGCGTTGAGCATCTCTAGTCATCCCCTAACGGCAATCGCCTTCTGGTTTCCCAGATGTGCCTGAGTAAGAGAGGGAGGGCTGCGGCGTCTCTTTCTCGCTAAACTCCAAGGGAATGGGGCGTGGTTGAGTGCGGCGAGATGCCCATAACGTTCCTGCCCAAAACGTGCTAACAGCGATCGCACCCCCAAGCGGCAGCACCCACCCAGGCAAGGATGAGTTACTCGGTTGAGGTTGAGTAACGGTTGCGGGGGCTTCATGACCTGTTTTGGCTGGCTGATCACCCCGGAGAGATTGAGCGTAAAGTTGAAAGGCACGCTGGGTAACGACTAAATCTCCCTCAAATAGACCGCTTTTAACTTCAACCCGATCTCCAGATGTTTGTCCTAAGTTGATTTCTACAGATTGAAAGGCGTTGCCATTTTGGATGTAAACCAGCTTTTTACCATTGGCATCAACCACGGCTGAAGTGGGAATGGTTAAGATCGCGCTTGGCGTGCGGTGAGTGAGAACTTCTAACTCAGCAAACATTCCTGGCTTGAGTAAACCCCCAGCATTATTCAGTTCTGCTTTTACAGGGACGACTCGCGTTTCTTCGACAACCGAACCAATAACGCTTATTTTGCCTTTGAAGGTGCGATCGCGTAGTGTGGCAACTTTCACGCTGACGGCTTGACCGAGTTTGACTTGATTGAGATCTTTTTCATAGATATTTGCCGTAGCAAACACTTTACTGTCATTTAATAAAGTCATTAAAGGTTTTTCCGCCGCTTTGACAGATTCACCAAGCGTAATCTCTCGATCGGCGACGGTACCTGCAATCGGGGCTACGACTGTCACCAATCCTTTGTTATTAGCGATCGCTCCCAGTTGCTGCAACCGTGCTTGATACCCTGCATTACTCAGGCGCAGACGGGATTGCGCGACTTCTACCGCTGCTTGGGCACGTTTCAGCGCGGCTTCTGCGGCTAAAACTTCTCGACGGCTGCTAGCTTTGGCGAATTCTGCCCTAGCTTCTGCCAAATGCGCTTGTGATTCTAGCATCTGCCGTCGTGGTAAGGCTCCAGCACTCACCAACTCTTGATCTCGTTGATACTGTTCTGTCGATACTCTCAGTTCAATCTTGGCTTGTTCTATTTCAGCCGTGGCGATTTGCCGCTGTTGCTGTAAGTTCTGTTGCGCTAAACGCAGATCCGCTTGTGCTTGTTGGCGATCCGCTTCTGCTTCCGCTCGTTTTTGCGCGGATTCAACTTGTAGTTGGGCGAGTTCAGCACTGGTGATGACAGCAACAGCTTGACCTTTGGTGACTTGATCTCCGGGTTTAACCAGTAACTCAACCACCGTACCGTCCACGGGAGAAGTAATTTCTACTTTTTGATTCGGTAAGGTTTCAATTTGACCTGTGGTTTGAATGCCAACACTCAACTGCTTGCGAGTAACAGGCTCAACTTTAATTCCCAAGCGCTTGATCGTTTCTGCATCAACTTGCACAGAACCTGTTGCTTGACTCGTTTCACTCTCCTGATGAAACTCATTCCCATGTCCACCGTGAGCTAAAACTGCTGCTGGAGCGGTCATGAGCATTAAACTCAAGAGTGTTCCAGAAACCCTGACGATTGTCTTGGCTGGTTGAGAATCAGAGGAGTTAGGCTTCATAGGAAATGTTTTTGAGCAAGCAGGAGTGGCTTTAGCTAGCTCAGCGACTCATATAAGTTGATTAAGATTTCCGGTTTTACTCCTATTACTCAGCTTTTCATGCAGAAATGAAATCAGGATGAAATTGGAAACACTATTTTTTTCCCGCACGGCTTGTAGAGACGTTCCGCCGGAACGTCTCTAGTTAACTTTTAATTTCTGCTTTCAGATCTGATTTATAAAGTATTGCTTCTGAATTTTCGTTTAAGTCCCGTTAGTAAGACATTCTTCGATATTGTGTTGAGTAATCCGCTTTATATGATGGCGAAAGCAGGGCAGTCAGAATGATTCAAGCTATCCTCAAATCAGTCAGTTTTGATGAGTTCATATCTTTGTATCCAGAGAACTCAGAATATCGCTATGAGTTACATGATGGGGAAGTTGTTAAAATGCCTAAGCCAATCGGCAAGCATTCCGAGGTGGGCGGATTTCTTACTGGAAGCTTGTTTGTTGAGATTGCGCGATCGCAACTGCCGTACTTTATCCCTAAAGAATGTATTGTCAAAGTCAATGAATCGGGATACGAACCCGACGTGATTGTATTGAACAGACAAACAATTAGTGCAGATACTCGCTGGGAGAAGGAATCTACGATTACTCGCGGCGAATCAGCCAAGTTGGTAATTGAGATTGTCAGCACTAACTGGAGTGACGACTATGCCCTAAAACTAGAGGATTATGAGGCTTTAGGGATTGAGGAATATTGGATCTGCGATTATCTGGGGTTAGGTGGCAAGCGCTATATTGGGACACCGAAACAACCGACTTTTTCTGTTTATCGATTGGATGCAGCAGGTATTTACCAGTGCAAGCTGTTTCGAGGACAAGAGAAGATTGAATCTGTTGTTTTTCCAGAGTTGCAATTAACCTTGGCACAAATCTTAAGAGTCTTGCAAACCTAGGGCGTGTCATCAATTAAGCCAAATGACAGAAGCAGCCAGATAAATTGCACCCAAAAAGTTGGTAGGGCGTTTATCGTAGCGCGTCGCAATTGCTCGATACTGCTTGAGTTGAGCCAACAAATTCTCAACGTTATCGATAGTCTTTGACCAAGAAGGAAGATTGTTCCTAAGCCGATCGCAAAGCTTGGTTTTGCCAATGGCGCTGTTGCAATTGGTGCATGTGCTCAAATAACTTCCAGCAATATTGCTCTGGGAGTCCACAAGTGATTGCACCCCGGAGGACAACATTAAAGTACCAGTCGTTGGGAGCCAATTCTTCGGCTAGCTTATCAACCACGACATAGGTACGCACATTACTATACAGGTGCCCACCGCAGTGGACATCAATCAGTTCATGACGATAGCCGCCTTTGGGGACTTCCTCGCGTTCATCTAGGCGATCGCTCAACCGCATTGGTAACTGATACAAAACCCCTTCAACTGAGGCTCCTGGCTCTTTCACAACGTCAAGCACGCCACAGTTGCGGTGGGCTGAGTGACGGTAAAAACCGAGTCGATACCCTTTAAGTGTTGCAGGCCCTAAGACATAGGGATGGGTATTCTCGCCAAGCGATCGCTTCAAATCTACCGGACACATGCAAGAACCATACGCGAAGTAGTAGAAGCTTTGCTCTGTCTGGCACAGCGGGTGCTGAGAGTTGGCAGCAAGTTTCAATCGCTGCGGTGACTTGTGCAAGACAGAGTTCTCGTCGCTGACTAGATATCCAGGTTTAACACTCATGAATAGCTATAAATACTACGGTTGACAAAAATATTAACAAACATTGCTATGGAATACAACATATCCCGATAGACAAACCGTAGATTAAATTCTGAGGAACTGACTTTAACCTACTAGATCTAGCTTTCCCAGGCAGGAAGAGACATTAACAGGGCAGTTACATAACTTCTGAAATCACCCGCCGGGGGTTCTTCCTACCGATCGCGATCTGCTCTGGGGCCGAAGAACTCAAAGCAGGGCACCTGGATAATTTCTTCAAACCCCAAACTTTTCAGATAGGATATCCAGCCTTCCGGACTCCCATCTATCTCTAAGGCTCCGAGTGCGATCGCGGGTTCAGCAATCCACGGAATCACCCACACCTCATAGCAACGCTTTCGGGTATCTAAAGACAATTCAACAGATAGCCACTCAGGGATTGCATTCAGGTTAGGGTCTCCATTCGCTCTGAAGCAGAGTGTCATGTTTGTCTTGGCTCAGAAATACGGCATCAATCACCACTAATGTGAATCACGATTTCACGAGTATTGCTATATTGTCGGTGTTCCCAGAGGTAGATTCCTTGCCAAGTTCCCAGTAGCAATCTCCCATCAGCAACGGGGATTTGCTCTGAAGTATGAGTCAGCGTAGTGCGGATGTGCGCTGGCATATCATCGGGGCCTTCAGTGCTGTGGATGTAGCTTTTTCCATCCTCTGGCACCAGTTTAGCGAGAAAGTTTTCTAAGTCGGTCAGCACATCGGGATCAGCATTCTCTTGGATCAAGATGCTGGCAGAAGTATGGCGTAAAAAGACTGTACAAAGTCCGGTTTCAATCCCCGACTCTGAAACCACTGATTGAACTTGTGAGGTAATGGTATGTAATGACTTGCCAGTCGTGCGGATTTTGAGTAGCTGTTGATAGTGGCTCATCGGTGAGTTGAAGTTTACTACAGATTCTGGAAATAACTTACGACCGCTTGGGCGATCGCTTCGGTGCCATCCTTCGCCAGAGATTGAGATTGACGTGGGGATTGCAAAGGTTGATGCAAAAACTCCCAATCGCCTTGAAAAAACTCTGCGGGGGTCAAGATTTGATGTTCAGCATAATTTTGAATCCCTTCTAAAAGGACAAAAGATTCTGCAAAGTCTTCGCGGGTGATGGAAATGATCGGGAGATTTAATCGTACAGCTTCGGCAAACGTGCTGTAACCCGGTTTAGAGATTATCCGACCACAAATCGGCATAAAATCTACAGGTCGATATTGACGGTCTGTTATTTGCAGCAAGTTGGGTAAATTGGGGACTTGCTGATCAAAGGTAATAAATTGCCAATCTGGGAAGCGTTCTAAATTATTGTAAGGAACTTGCTGAAGTCCTAATCCGCCAAACGTGAGTAAAACTGTGCGTTCTGGGGGCGTTGGCAGATTAAAAGTTTGTCGTAATTGCTCCTCAGTATAGTGAGGAGTGCCCCCTGTTAAACCCACATCCGTAATTGTTGGGAAAGTACTCATCGGTTCGTGGAAAGGCAAGCGAAACAGGCGATCGCACTTTTGATAACAATCAACAATCCCATCAGCAATTTCAACAAACTCCCCTCCCCAATCTCGGTAGATAAAGTCCCAGCCAAAATTGCTCATCATCCAACAAGGAATTCCCGCAGTTTTAGCAATCACCGCTGCTAAAGGGGGGATATCCGCGAGAATCAACCCCACCTGATTTTGTCGGATAAAATTCACCTCTCCAGCCACTATTGAACGTTGCTGAGTCTGAATCTGCCTAAGTTTATCGAGTGTGGCTGGTTTATCCATCGTTAAACTATCCGACTGGATCACCCCAACATCAAAGGCACGCGGACGATGGATAAAATCACCTCGAATGTAGGAATCTAGAAGCCAGCGAGGGGCTGTCGTTACCAAAACGAGTAAGATTTCTGGGCATAACCGTTGAATTTCTGCGGCAACAGCAGATGCCCGAACTGCATGACCAAAACCGTGGCTAGTGATGGCTAGGTATAAAACGGGTCGAGACATTGGCGGGAAATTTAAAGATTAAATTATGAGATTGTGGCAAGAATCACAGGAGTTAGGAGAGAAATTTATTCAACTGCGTGAGTCCTGAATCAGTTAAACCATCTGTGTCCATCCGTGTGCCTACGGCATGCGCTACGCGCTCCATCTGTGGATATCTGTGGTTAATTCTCTAAAATTCAACTTTGGCAAGAGACTTATTGTAAAGCTTGAAACTTTTCAATTCCCTGGATTAACTGCGCAATCTCCTCTGGACTTGTAAAGTAGTGAACGCAGGCGCGGACACAATCAGGATTACGAATGGTGCGAATTTGTAATCCTTGCGTCTCCAAAAACTGTACTAGCTGAGCGTGCGAACTGCCACTTAACTGGAAAGAAACCAAACCTGCTTCTGGGGGAGAGGTTCTCAGACATTTAACATCTGGTAACTGGGATAACTGTTCCCAGAGAGATTGACTCAAACGCTGAATTTGTTGATAGCGTTCTGCTGGAGAACCCCACTGCTGATGAAAGGCGATCGCACTCCGTAAGCCTGCAAATAAAGGATAAGCTGAGGTGGCAACTTCAAACCGCCGTCCATCTGGTTTCCAGCCAGTTAGCTGACCTTGGGAATTAGTTTCACTACTGCGCCAACCAATAAACGTTGGATGGAGAGACTCTAAAGCATCCGGTCGTACATACAAACCACCCAACCCTTCAGGACCACACAACCATTTGTGACCTGTAAAGGCATAAAAATCTATACCAATTTCATCAAGATTTAAGGGTAGAAGTCCTACAGATTGAGCTGCATCTACAAGAATTCTGATAGATTCAGTTCCTCTACTTTGCTGGCGACAGGCATTTGCAATTTCAGCGAGGGGTAGTACTTGACCTGTATTCCACAACACATGACTTAACGCGATTAATCGGGTATTTGGCTGCAATGCTTGCGTAATCGTGGCAACCGGATCTCCCTGATTCAGAGTTGGCAGGAGTTGACAACTAGAGACTTCAATCCCAAACCGTCGCTGGAGTTCCTGCACCGTTGCCACAACACTCGGATGTTCGCAGTCTGTCAGCAGCAAGTGGTCGCCAGCTTTCCAATCAATTCCCCAGAGGGCAATGTTGCAGCCGACACTGACATTCTCTGTTAGGGTAATGGTTGCAGGCAAGACACCCAGTTCAGATGCGATCGCTTCTCTGGTTCGATTTGCCTCTTTGACAATCCAGGTATTGGTTGCGCCAGAAAATGGCCCCGCAGTTTGGATGTATTCATAGGCTTGCTGAATGGCTGCTAGCGCCGTTTGGGGTAAAGGACCTTGCCCTCCATAGTTGAAATAAGCTTTATTGGCTAAAGCTGGAAGTTGCTGGCGATGAGATTGTAGGCGATCGTGCATTGAACTAGAAAGATAAATTTAAAACTTAGGCATCTTATCCAATCTTCCATCAATAGACCTAACCTGGAAATAGAAGTCAAGAAGAACTAAAGCTGTGAGACAGAAACCGCCCGGAGTTTAAACTCCAGGCTAATAGCGCAAGTCCACTGAAGTGGACTAAAACTTTTATTTAGTCGTCTTTAGACAACTTTAGCTGTGAGCCAAGGGTTTAAACCCTTGGTGGGTTATTGCGACAGGTGCAAAATGTCAGTTTTAACTAACTTTAGGTACTAGCCCGAAACTTGACTCTTGGGGGTTGCTCACAACTCAAAAAACACAGCAATAGCAGTTACAAAATGGCATTTTTAAGAGTTTACAGAAGTAGCCAAAACTTCAATTGCTTTTTCTTTTTGGGGATCGACTCCCTGAGCATACTCTAACTGAAATGGCACTTCAATATCAGGGGTAACACCTTTCCCTTCTAACCGTTCTCCATCTACAAAAACATCCACAACAGCTAGATATAAAAGGTTACCATCTTTTAAGATAAATGGACGACCCCCAACCACGGCTCCGGCTGTTTTTGTGCCGATAATAGAGCCAATACTGTATTTCTTAAAGCCATAAGCCAGAATTTCCTTCCCACTTCTGGAACCCTGATTTACTAACATTACAGCAGGCTTTTTCCACTGATAGTCTAAGTTAAACTTTCGACCATTTCTGGGAATCTGGATTAAACTCGGCACTTTGGCTGTAAAAATGCTGAGGTATCTGGGACTTGCTCCCCCCCAACCCTCTCTCAAGTCTAGGATTAAACTATCAGCATCTCTGAGTTTGCCGTAGGTAATCTCCTCCTCTAGCTGCTGTTGGTATTGATCTCCGGCATAAGACCAGATATGAATGTAACCAATTTTAGACTTCCCGCGTTGAATTACCTGCGTACTGGCTCGCATTGCGTCTAAAAACATGGTCGTAGGATTGAATTTCTTAGGTACTACGGTAATCGTTTCCCGGTTATTAGGATCTAAAGTTCGTTGAACAGCGACTTGAACTTCTTTACCTACTTTATTGGCGAAGGATTCAATTGCTTGATACTTTTTCCCATCAACGGATAGTAACTGATCTCCAACTTTAAGTTTTGCCTTTGCTGCGGGACTACCATCTAGAATGGCGCTAATAAAAGTTTTTCCATTCAGTTCTTTGGTAAACGCCCCAATTCCGGCGTAGCTGATATCTCTATTCGGGAAAAACGGTTTTAAGTCTTTCCACAAACCCTCGGAGTTGAAAATTCCTAAAAGTTGGTAGTAAGCTGGCTCTAACTGAGTATAAAAAGCGGTATGAGATGTTTTTAACTCTGAAAGCATTTGATTGATGACGTTGGAGAGTTGCTCACTAGATTTAGTTTGTGCGGCTAAGGGTTCATATTTCTTTCGCACAGCTTTCCAATCAACGCCATTAAAGTTGGGTTCATAAAAGTTCTCGTTGACTGTCTGCCAAACTTCATTCAAGGTGCTTACTGCTTGCGGGACTCTCAAGCTTGAGACTGCGGGAAAGATCAGCAAGCAGACTAAAGCACTCATGAATAGACAAAGCGTGACGCTTGTCAATAAGTTTTTTAACTTAAATCTTTTCATGGTTTGATAAAATTGGGGTTTAAAACAGACAGAGCGATCGCGTAATTGCTTAGCCCAAGGTTGAAACTTGAAGCTAGGATCGATCTATGTCTAATCTATCTAGTTCACCACTCCCCACACCCGCTCAAACTTTTCAAGTTGATGCGTTATCGGTGCGACTCTACAGCCAGCCAGCAGACGTGGCACAGGATGCAGCGCAAATCGCACACAACTATTTGCAGCATCAGATTGCTCAACAAGGGGCTGCTGCTGTCATCTTAGCGACAGGCAACTCGCAAATTCAGTTCTTGGAAGCGTTAATCGCCTTGGGTGGGGTGGATTGGTCAAGGATTACCCTGTTTCATTTAGACGAATATCTGGGAATTGATGCCAACCATTCGGCAAGTTTTCGTCGCTACCTGCGCGAACGGGTGGAAAAGCGAGTGCAACCAAGGCAGTTTCACTATATAGAAGGGGATGCGACGCAGCCGTTGGATGAATGCGATCGCTATACTCAGTTATTACAAGCACAACCGATTGACCTTTGTTGCCTCGGTGTCGGAGAAAATGGTCATTTGGCGTTTAATGATCCCTCCGTTGCTCGTTTTGATGATCCGCATTCGGTGAAACTCGTGAAGTTGGAAGAGTCTTGCCGTATGCAACAAGTGAAAGAAGGGCATTTTCCGGCTTTAGAAGCTGTACCGCAATATGCTTTTACGATCACGCTGCCGAGGCTTTGTTCCACACGCAAAATTCTCTGCCTTGCGCCGGAAAAACGCAAAGCCTCTGCGGTGAAGGCGATGTTACAAGGCATGATTAGTCCAGAAATTCCAGCATCAATCCTCCGAACCCAAGCGCAAGCAACGTTATTTCTCGATGTGGATTCTGCAAGTTGCTGGCGGTAGGTTAATCGTACTCCTCTCACCCTCAAGAGGGATTAAAGCCCTGCTTTCAATTGCCACGATCAAAGCAACTCACTTCTTCATTGGAGAGAGATGCAGATTAAGCGATCGCAAGGGGTAAGAAAATGATTCCATCCTGGGTAATTATTGGCGGCATAACAACGTTAGTCGCACTAGGGACTTTCTTCATTCGTCCGCGTCGTGACCTTCCTTGGGCAAAACGTTTAGATAGACCCAATTGGCTATTTTTTGAACCGGCTATTCCCTTTATCTGGACAGCGATTTTTACCTGTGGCGCTTTATCCGCTGTCACAGTTTGGGAAAGTGATCCAGGTAGCCTCAAAACTTGGTTACTTATGGGGCTGTATTTGTTAGTAGAAATTGTCACGGTTGCCTATATTCCAGCAACGTTAAGAACCAAAAGTCTCACGGTTGGCACAGTCTTAGGGGCTTCGGGGGTTCTCTTAGGCGTGTTGTTGACTTTAGCCGTGTTCCCGATTTCTTTCAAAGCAGCTTTGTTAATGGTTCCTTATATCATTTGGACTCCCATCGGTACCTACACCACTGGGGAAATGATTGACCTTAATCCGGATGCTGTCTAAGCCTTCTGGACTAGCGGTTCTCTGTCCTACAAACATTGAGATGTCAACAAAAGGAACTGTCGTCTTTGATATTATCGGTACCTGCTTCAGCTTGGATCAGCCTCGCCAAAGGCTAAGGGGACTGGATGCACCTGATTATGCTCTGAATCTCTGGTTCGGGCAAACTTTGCGGGATGCCTTCGCGCTTTCTCATGCAGGCAGTTACCAACCCCTCAAGCAAGTCCTAGAAGCAGAGTTACCCCGAACGCTCAAAGTGCTGGGGCTTGCCGCCTCTGAATCCGAGTTGGCATGGGTTCTCAATTCTTTTAGTGAACTAGAGTTGCAACCAGATGCTTTAGAGTGTTTTGCTCACTTAAAGGAGTCTGGTTGGAAGTTAGTTGCCTTGACGAATGGCAGTGAAGAATCCACCCACAAACTGTTAGAAAAGGCTGGCGCTATCCAGCACTTTAGTCAGATTTTTTCCTGTGATGTTATCCAGAAGACTAAGCCACATCCTGATGTTTATGCGCTGGTGAAGTCAGACGTTGAGGAGAATATCTGGATGGTTGCGGCTCACGCTTGGGATATTATGGGGGCTGTCATTGCTGGCTTAAAAACTGCTTTCATTACCCAAGAGGAAAAAGATTACCTCTCGGTTTATCCCCAGCCTAACTTGATTGCGAACAGTTTAATAGAGGCTGCTAATCAGATTATAGAAAGCTAAGGGTTGAGTGCGATCGCTTCCATTTGCGGAGTGAGTAAAGGACGAGTCACTTGACGAACTAGCACCGTTTGTAAACGGTCTTCTATTACACTAGCCGCCTCTAGTTCTAACTCTGCCCATAAAAGCCGTTCATCTTGGGTTGGCAGCCGTCCCAAGTGATGAATCATAAAACCACCTAGGGTTCGGTAAGCTGAACTAGCTGGTAGAGATAATCCTAGTAGTTCATTTACCGTCGCCAGATCTAGATCTCCAGCAATTAACGCCGAGTAAGCATCAGTCTGGATTAGGGGATTGCTTGAGACAGATAACTCAGGTTGATGCTTTCTTTGATGAATCACACCCCCTGTCAGCAACCGCACCGTAGCATTAAAGATGAAGAGGAGAGGCGAAAACAGAGTTGAACAAATGCGGAGTGGACGAATTAACAGCAAGGCTATGTTTTCTGGATCATTCGTTGCTAAGACTTTAGGAATCAGTTCTCCTAAAACAATTTCTACATAGGTGACTAATAAAAACGCCACCACCACTGAAATGGAATGCGCTGTTACTATCGCGGAAAACTTGCTGATGGGTAAGTAACTAATCCACGGTTCAATCCAGTGTACGGTTGCGCCTTCGCCTAACCATCCTAAAAGTAAACTGCCAGCCGTCGTTCCTGTTTGGGTTACAGAGAGATAATATTGCAGATTATTTTGAGCATCCAGAACTAGTTGAGCAGTTTTAGCTTTTCCCGATTCCGACTGCTGGCTGATTTGGTAGATTTCTTGGTGTGAAGCAGAGACGATAGAAAGTTCAGCCGCCACAAAAAAGGCAATTGCTAGCGTTAGCCCTAATAACATGGCTAATCGCAGCAAGGTTGAGGCGAATTGAATTTCCAGATTCTGAAGATTACTTAAAATCATTAATTCTGGTATCAATATTAATTTTTAGGCTCATTGGCAGCAGACACTTCTAGAGTGCGATCGCTACAGATAAAGCACACTTCAGTAAGGTAGGCATTGCCCACCTTACTTGAAACTTACTCTAGATGCAATGAAAACGCTTAGGCGGCGTCTTCCTGTGTCAACTGTTCGTCAATCTTGCCCAGTGCGGCATTGATACCAGCCAACCGAGTTTCTAGATCATCTCGCATCAATTGCAGGAATCTCCGTTTGCGCTCTAGGCGGCTTCTGCGAGAAATCGGTTCTCCACTATGGCAAGCACTATCCCAAAAAGGAAACATAGTTCACCTTGAAAATGCAACTGTTATTGATCTTGGCTAAATTAAGAGCTAGACGGATGGGCAATTGATGGGAGGAAAACCGATCCCGCTGATCTGTAAGTTGAGTCTTATTGCCAGAATTTTACGAGCCATATTTACTTCATGTCAAAACAACAGAATTCGCCATCTGAGCAGCCTCAATCCACTTCATTTCGCCTTCCAGGATCTGATAGTTCCCGATTAGAAAACTTACAGGCTAAAAGGGAAACCCAAGTCGCGAATCGGTTCAACCGACAATATCAGGGGGATGCCTTTGAACTCCCTCCAGAGATAGAGGCAATGCCAATTTTTAGAGACTGGGTTGCAGGTAAGCTAGATGCTAAGATTGCGTCTCCTTTCTGGGAAATTGCTCAACCCCAAAAGAATCAACGTTGTTTGGATCTCGGGTGTGGCGTTAGCTTTTTAATTTATCCCTGGAGAGATTGGGGAGCCTATTTTTATGGTCAAGAGATCAGTACCGTGGCGAGGGATGCACTGAACTCTCGTGGTTCCCAACTGAACTCAAAGCTGTTTAAAGGGGTTGAACTGGGAGCAGCACACCAGTTGAAATCTGAAAGTGCTTTTTTTGATCTAGCGATCGCCACCGGATGGAGCTGCTATTACCCACTAGATTACTGGTCTGTCGTCATGAGTGAGGTCAAGCGGGTCTTAAAACCGGGTGGCTTGTTTGTGTTTGACGTTCTTAACCCAGAAAAGCCCCAAGCTGAAGATTGGGCAGTGTTAGAAACTTATTTGGGCGCTGAAGTATTTTTAGAACCGCTATCAGCTTGGGAAAAAACTATTCAATCTAGTGGAGCCAAAGTGTTGAAGCGGTCTTCAGGAGAGTTATTTGATTTGTATAAGGTTAGTTTTTGAATTCAACCTAGCTTGATTTCTAGGAAAATAAAAAGGTGCGTTAGCTTTGAGACTAGCGCACCTTTCAAGTTGATTACCGAAACGTTGGGATTGTATCAAATCCTGTAGAAACGTTCTGCTAGAAAGCCTCCATAAGACACGCATTTAAACAAGATACTAAGCCTCTAAAACTTGGCGAATGCGACGCTCCAAACGCTCAAGATCTAGACCGCCTTCATCACGGCTAATGCGACGCACTGTTGCATTCACATTATTCAGATCGGTCAACAGATCTTGTAGGATTTCCTGCTGCTGACGTGACTGAGTAACCTCACGCGGTTCTTGCACCAAGTCCCGCACAATCGTATCTTCAGCGCGTGAAGCTACAATCGGGTTAGCTTGCCCATCTACATGCACAAAAGTCCTTCTTCCTGGCCCTCGCTCTTCTTCAATAGGTATTACGGCGGTTACTTGATCAGAGCGAACATACTTGCCAAAGCCTAAGTGTACTAGTACGGATGTTTGTATTTTCATTTGAATAATTCTTTATTTCTGACTTATCTTTATTTTAACTTTTAGATAAGTTGCTTAGGGGCTAAAAGGAGAGCGGCTTTCACTCCTGTTAAGGTAGAGGTTTAAGGTGGTCATTTAAGAGAAAAACAGTTTGTAAAATTGGTGTTTTTTACTGAGATAAATCCGTGTATAAGTTAATACTAGACTATTATAAAAACCTAATTTTTAATGAGTTATTAGACTTATTTCACGATTGAATTGGCTTTTGCAGAATGTCTGATTTTTAGAGCATAGGGTTGACGTAATTTGAAGCGTTCAACCCTATACATTAGGCGTAATGAAACAGCCCTGCCCCAAGCTCTAAATTTGCTGGAAAGTATAAGTGCTGCCTAGCGATTGACACTACTCATATCTGGATAGCGATCGCCTGCTGCCATGCCTTTGGGAGCAACTTCTTCAATCCGCCTGAGTTCCTCTGAAGTTAGCGTAATTTCTGTGGCGGCAACGTTTTCCTCTAAGTAGGTACGGCGCTTAGTCCCTGGAATCGGCACAACGTCTTCTCCTTGCGCCAGCAGCCATGCTAGCGCTAATTGGGTGGCAGTTACACCTTTTTCGGTGGCGATCGCCTTCACCCGTTCTACCAATTGCAGATTCTTAGAAAAATTCTCACCCTGGAATCGGGGTGAATATCTGCGGTAATCGTCGGGTGCTAAATCATCAAGACTCTTGATGGTTCCCGACAGAAAGCCTCGTCCCAGGGGACTGTAGGCAACAAAGCCAATCCCCAACTCACGCACCGTCGGAAGAATTTCATCTTCTGGGTCACGGCTCCAAAGCGAATACTCAGTCTGCAAGGCGGTAATGGGATGAACCGCATGTGCCCGACGAATCGTGTCAGGAGCAGCTTCAGAAATGCCAAGGTAGCGCACTTTGCCCTGCTGCACCAATTCTGCCATCGCTCCAATCGTGTCTTCAATTGGCACGTTGGGATCAACGCGATGCAGATAGTAAAGGTCAATTTGATCCACTGCTAATCGTTGCAATGAAGCATCACACGCTTGATGCACATATTCCGGTCTGCCGTTAACTCCTGCAAACCCCTTATCTTCTGTACGGAGTACGCCGAACTTAGTGGCTAGCACTACTTGGTCACGACGGTCTTTAATCGCTCTACCGACTAACTCTTCGTTTGTATAGGGACCATACATATCAGCCGTATCTAGGAAATTTACCCCGAATTCCAAGGCACGATGAATCGTAGCGTGTGCCTCCTGTTCGTCCCGACCACTATAGAACTCAGACATCCCCATACAGCCAAGTCCCAGTTCAGAAACAACCAGTCCTTGATTACCAAGTTTGCGTGTTTTCATGCCTGTTCTCCAAGCTTGTTTTAATTGGAATTGAAACCATAGCAGCTCTCATTGGAATTACGGTCTATCCAACTTGTGAGATATCAGAGAGTTAGATCCCCGACTTCTCTAAGAAGTCGGGGATCTTTCCTTCATTCTCCTCGGTATCCAGTTCAACTTTAGTTAAGATCAATAGCAAAGTTACACGTTATTGCTAATGATCCTGAATTTTTAGATGCAAATTTTTTAAGGCTGCTAAATCTAGATAACTTGCATTGTCAGCGTTACCATGCAATACAGAAAACGGGAGTTCTGGCTCTCCTAAATGATCTAAGACGAGTAGAGCCTGAGAAAAATCTTGATTTTTAGTGTATTCATTCACCGTTACAATTGTGTTTAAATTTGCTGCAATTGCTGCCTGTAAGCCGTGAAGTGAGTCTTCTATCACCAAACAATCTTGGGGTGCTAAATTCATCTCTTTTAACACGTAATGATAGATATCTGGGGCGGGCTTTTTGGTAGGAACCATATCTCCAGCAGCAATCAATTCAAACCAAGTAGGATCGAGACTCTTTTCTAAGAGTGCCTGAACATTCGGGACGGCACTAGTGGTGGAGATCGCTAACCGCATACCTTGACTGCGTGCTTCTTGAATCAATCGCTTCACCCCAGGACGTAAGGGGATTTTTCCCGCAGCTGCTAATTCTCGATAATATTTGTTTTTAGCCGTGTGCAAGTCCGCGATCGCACTATCGGAGAACATCTGCACATCCGGCAGATATTTTTCTATGTAAAAGCGAATCCGTTCTTTCCCTCCAGTGACAGCAAGCAGTTCACTGTAAAACTCAACCGACCAATCCCACTCTAAACCTGCTTCGGCAAAAGCACGATTAAAGGCAACTCGATGCCCATCTCGCTCAGTATCGGCTAAAGTGCCGTCTACATCAAAAATTAAAGCTTGCAAGTTACTCATAGGTCGTACCATTTTGGATGATTAAAACTTACTTAGTTAAATTTATGGTGAATAGAATTAGGTTGAAGATTTGGATTTGAGAAACAGGGAAACAACCAAAGTCCCTGTGCCACCAACGGCTCCCCATGCTAACCACTGGCTGAAGTTATATCCTCTATCTTTGGCGATATTCGCAGCTAATAATCCGGTTAAGGAGTGCAGCACAGCTATTACATAGATGCTAAGAAATGAAGGAATTTCTGGCATATCCGTCACGAAACCAACGTTATATGAGTTTTAAATTCAACGCAGAAAATTCTCTCTATTAGGCCTTCTAAAATTACCCTAATTGCTTGATCCAGCGCCAAATTTTCATCAACATTTCCTCTAACCAAAGCATGGCAAAATCGAGCCACTCTAGTAATTGTTCTAAGGGATGTTTGACATACCCCGTGGGAGTTGCTTTAGTTTCGATCCAATCGGGTGTGTGGTCGAGAGAGGTGTTTGGAGTACGGGAGGTAACAGGTCTGATCAGGCTGGACTCAATTTGGGCAGTGCTGTCAACGGAACGTTCTAGCAAAGACGTTGTGTGGACACTAACGCGAATCCCATCAGGAATACTGGCAACTGACGCAGGCTTTGAAGGGGATTGCGTGGCAGCAGCAGTCTGACGAGGACGTTTTTCCCCCGCATCTGATGCCGGCGGGGAATGTTGTAAATCTGCTTTTTTGAAACGTAGACGCCGCTTAACTAGACTCCAAACGATATTTTCTGGGGGAATCTCTACATGACCGGGTAAAGCGGGGGAAGTATGGCTTTTCCCTGGTAACTTATTTGGGGGTGAAGTAGGATTGGCGCTATCAGTCCACGGATCTGGCTGGGGTTCTGTTAAGGGGGTATCTAAGCTAGTGAATAAATCTTCCCAAACTAACCAGGGATCACCTACGACGCTAGAAGTGTCTGATCTTTGTCCTGGCAAATGATGGGTTCTGATGCTAGAGGTTCCTGAAAATGAGGCTGGCGATTGATTCTCTCCTGCAGTCTGCGGCAATTGTCCGCCACGTCTGCCAAAGAAGTAATCAATCGCTGCGCGAATCAGAAGTTGGATTTTAAAACTATTAGACTCTGGGGCATCTAGAGAGGCTGGTGACGATACGACGGGTTGCTGAACCTTTGCTTGTACCCGTTGCAACAGGGTTTGTGTTTGTTGGGCGATCGCAACGGTTAATTCTGTAACCGACTCTAAAGGATGAGTTTCTAGTTCTGCGACGGTGCGATCTAGCAAGATTAATCGCTGTTCAAACGGGGAGGTTGCGGGTAAAAGTTGCAAGTTGTCTTCACTCACGGTTTCGGTGAAGTTGCTTTCCGCAAGGATTCCTGGGGGATAAAGGGTTGCTTCCAGATTGGGGTAGGAAAGTTGTAGATTTTCCGTATTAACTAAAGCTGATTCTTGAAAGAGATTAGTGGCGATCGCCACTGGGCTAGTTTGTACCCAAGCCATGAGTCGCCAAAACAGTCGCATAGGCGGTAACACATGCGATCGCCCTTCCGATACCCGCCCCGTAAATTTTCGCTGCGTCCCTTGGATTAAACGCCACTGACGCCAGTAATCAGCAATTTCCCAATGAATCCGTTGCAACAGGTTTTGTTGCTGCTGAGGGGTGAGAATATCCAGAATTTGATTCTCAGTCGTTACCAAAACTAAGCGGCGCGTGGCTAATAAGGTGGCAACTCCAGCAATGAGAGACGGTTGCGGTTGTAATTCACTCGCTGGGGCGGCTACGAGGGGCATCTCCGCCAGGGAAACAACTGCCTCCGATGGCGTCTCGGTGATGGTAATTGCGGCTTCTAGGGCACTCGCTGCTACAGGTATGAGGTCTGTCGAGGCATCAACCGCAGGTTCTACAAGCGGTAGGGGTTGCGTATCTTCAACCAGTTTCTGAACCTGAACCCCTGCGATCGCGAAAGTGTCTACAGTCCTTAATACTTCCTGAATTGGGGTATCGGCTGGAGGCGGGGTTGCGGCTTCAGACGGTTTTGATGCCTGTAACTGCAACCATTGTTGTTGCACGGTTTGCTTTAATTGATGTCCAGCAAAACGAGTGGCTTGCACCGTCAGATAAACCGGATAAAGCAGGATCTGCACGCCCCAACTGGCTGCCACTTTCGCATGACGCACAGCGCGATCGCACTGATCCTTCAAGCGGTGAGATTGCCGATTTAGGAAGTTGAACAATCGACTTTGATAGCGACCGTTGGCAGACGAAGACATGGGGGTGACTCTGAGAAAGGCGATAGAAGTTACATATGAAGGGTCAAGTCTCAACCTACGGGGATTTGGGATTAACTCCCACCCTCTCTATCGACACCCATCGAGGTTGACCTAAAATGTTTAGGCAAACTTGAGCCTCATAGTTGGAGATGCCCTGATTTTAGCCAAAGATGACCGACTTCAAGCCGCCTTTTATCTCCCATTTAGAAACTGCGATCGCTCAACTGCGCCAACTGACTCAAATTAATGTGCAAACCGGTTGGCGATCTAATGCCGCAGACCTTCCCCTAACAACGGCAACGGCAGGGGATTTTGCTTATTGGCAACCAGTGGAGTTAAATGCCAAAGCGCATATTGCGTGGAAATCTGGGCGTGAAGTTTTATGGTTAGGGCAACAGTTGATTCTCCCCGCCGATTTACATGGCTATCCTTTATCCGGGTTAAGTTTACGACTGGCGCTAACTTGGTGGGCAGACTCAGCGGAAATATTTGTGAATGGGCAATTAGTGCAAGCGGGAGATTTATTTGATTGTTCAACGCGAGTTTTACTGAGTTCAGCCGTAACGCCAGGTGAAGTGATTACGCTTGCCTTGCGCTTAGTTAGTCCGGGACATGATGATGGGGCATTAGTGCGATCGCTTTGCGTTTTTGAATCGCTTACCAATGATGCCCTCAATCCGGGTTTTATTGCCGATGAGTTAACCGTTTTACAAACTTATCTAGAAAGCTTTGCGCCGGATGAAGTAGCAACTGTAGCCGCAGCCGTGGCAGATATTAACTGGGAAGCATTGCCTCAAGATCTGCCCCAGTTTGAGCGATCGCTTGCCACCCTCCGCCACCACCTGCTTAACCAATATCCTTCAGTCGTTAAACAGACAACCATCCATCTTCTCGGTCATGCTCATCTTGACATGGCTTGGCTATGGCCTATTAGTGAAACCTGGGAAGCTGCCGAACGCACATTTACCTCAGTTCTCAATCTACAGCAAGCTTTTCCCCACCTCACCTTTTGCCATTCCACTCCCGCTTTATATGCCTGGATAGAACAGCATCGTCCTGATCTTTTTGCCGCGATTCAACAACAGGTCAAAACGGGACGTTGGGAAGTGGTTGGCGGGATGTGGGTAGAACCCGAATTAAATCTGATTAATGGCGAGTCTATTGTCCGGCAGATTCTCTATGGTCAGCGTTATGTTCAAGCCAAGTTTGGTCAAATCAGTTCGGTTGCATGGCTACCCGATACGTTTGGTTTCTGCGCTACTTTGCCGCAATTTCTCAAAGATGGAGGAATTGATTTCTTTGTTACCCAAAAGTTGCTCTGGAACGATACGACTCAATTCCCTTTTGGCACTTTTTGGTGGCAAGCACCCGATGGCAGCCAAATCTTTAGTTTGATGTCTGCCCCGATTGGTGAAGGGATTGATCCAGTGAAAATGGCGACGTATGCCTGTAACTGGGAAAGCAAAACCCGGTTAAAAGAGGCTTTGTGGTTACCGGGAGTGGGAGATCATGGCGGTGGGCCGACTCGCGATATGTTGGAGGTTGCCGAACGTTGGCAACAATCTCCCTTTTTTCCGAAGTTAGAGTTTAATACTGCGTCGGGTTATTTACAGCATCTCCAATCCCAATCCCTCAATGCTGCTGTTTGGCAGGATGAACTTTACTTAGAATTTCATCGTGGCTGCTACACAACTCATGCAGATCAAAAGCGCTGCAATCGTAAATCTGAGGGGTTGTTATACGAGGCAGAACTCTGGGCATCTCTGGCGACGATTAGCACCCAGATACCTTATCCCCAAGCGGAGATCGAAGCGGCTTGGAAAAAGGTGTTATTCAACCAGTTTCACGATATCTTGCCGGGAACCTCGATTCCAGAAGTGTTTGTTGAGGCAAATCAAGCTTGGCAGGAAGTGGAACAAGTGGGAGAGGATATCTTAAACTCTGCTTTGAGTGCGATCGCCTCTCATATCAGTATCCCCGCAGCGCCACATCCAGAAGCTTTACCCTTGCTGGTATTTAACTCCCTGAACTGGCAACGTTCAGAAGTCGTCGCGGTGGCTTTGCCAAATCATCAAGAGTGGCAAGTTTATGACCTCGCAGGACAACGACTACCCAGTCAGCGATCGCACCGGGAAACACCCCACCTGCTGTTCCTGGCAACAGATATTCCGCCTGTCGGCTATCGGTTATTCTGGCTATGTCTCCAAGCTGCTGAAAATGTTCAATCTGACTTCCTTTCTCCCCCGCTGGAGCAAAAAAGCACAGAACAAGACCAACTTACTGATCACAAAGGATTTTTTGATTATACCTCTGAAAACAAAAAAAGTTTAGAGAACTATGATTTTCAGTTAGAGAATGAGTATTTACGCATTCTTGTTGATGCTAAAACAGGCGATTTAGCCAGTGTCTTTGATAAACTTCAGCAGCAAGAAATCCTGAATCAAGCGACAGGAAATCAACTGCAAGCGTTTCAAGATCAGGGTCAATACTGGGATGCTTGGAATATTGATCCGCAATATGCTCAACACAACTTACCGCCAAGCCAAATGCAATCAATTCAGTGGATCGATCAAGGACAGGTACAGCAGCGGCTACGGGTGGTGCGGCAACTAGGAAAATCAGTCTTTTCTCAGGATTATGTGCTGGATACGCGATCGCCCCTATTGAAAATCGTTACAACTGTAGATTGGCAAGAACGCCATGTATTAGTCAAAGCTGCCTTTCCTCTGAATTTGGAGGCGAATTTTGCTACTTATGAAATTGCTTGTGGAGCGATTGAGCGTCCCACCCAACCCCAGACACCTGAAGAGAAAGCAAAGTGGGAAGTGTCGGCTTTACGTTGGGCAGATTTGAGTGAACAACAAGAAACCGGGAATGTCTATGGAGTCAGTTTGCTCAATGATTGCAAGTATGGTTATGATGCCGAGCGATCGCAACTACGTTTAACTTTACTTCGCAGTCCTAGTTGGCCTGATCCAGACGCAGATCGAGGAATTCATGAATTTACCTATGCCTTATATCCTCATCAGGGGACTTGGCAGCAAGCGCACACGGTTCAACGAGGATATGAGTTGAATTTGCCACTTCAGGTAAAGTTGTATTCTTCCATAGCAGTGGATAGTCAAACTCGTTTACAACCCGTTGCTCAATTGCTCAATTTGTCAGATGAGAATTTAATATTAATGGCATTCAAGCCATCAGAAGACGACTCACAGCAGTGGATTTTACGTTGCTATGAGCCTCATGGAGAAGTCAACCAATTAAGATTACAAAGTGATTTAGGTTTAGCGATCGCCCATCCAGTTGATTTATTAGAGCGACCAATTGATATCTCTGAGTTTTCGCCCGTTGGGGAAAGCTTCAGAGTTGAGCCTTGGAAAATTACAAGCTTTGCCGTAGTGAAGAGTTTTAGCGCTAACCAGTAGGTGTTTTTCAGCACTCTACCTAGTTGGCGGCTGAATCCTTTATTTAGTAAAGGTTAGATGCGATCGCGGCTAGCAAACGGTTAGCGCCAAGGTTAAAAACCTTGCCAGAGTTAACTTTGAAGCAATTTGCTAAATTCGCATCTTGACGCTTCAGCCGCTGAAACGATACATTGAGATTCAGTTAGCGCGATCGTACCTTGAAAACTTCATACTCTATGGGTTTATGCCTCCCGCAGTTTAAACTTGCTAAAATCCCTTTCAGGGATTGAAACTTTTTTGCTCGCCACTGCTACCTTCTTGCTCACGTTTAAACTTGCTAAAATCCCTTTCAGGGATTGAAACTCCTTAATCGGTTTGAAAGATGCGAACGGGCAAGGTTTAAACTTGCTAAAATCCCTTTCAGGGATTGAAACGCTACAGGTTCGGGGGTTGCTGGTGTGTCAATTGGGTTTAAACTTGCTAAAATCCCTTTCAGGGATTGAAACCTAGCGAGAGGTGACGACCCCCACAATAACATGGGGTTTAAACTTGCTAAAATCCCTTTCAGGGATTGAAACGAACGCACTATGACTACAAAACACGTAGGATTCGTTTAAGTTTAAACTTGCTAAAATCCCTTTCAGGGATTGAAACATTAGAAGGACAACAACTCATACAGCATTTCCTGTTTAAACTTGCTAAAATCCCTTTCAGGGATTGAAACCTACCCAGAATATCAAGGTAGTAGAGGTAACGGTGTTTAAACTTGCTAAAATCCCTTTCAGGGATTGAAACTTGAGTAAAACATCCCGCTTAGCAGGATCTAAGCAGTTTAAACTTGCTAAAATCCCTTTCAGGGATTGAAACTTTTAGCTCGTCGCGCTCTTTGGTAAGGCTATCTAGCGTTTAAACTTGCTAAAATCCCTTTCAGGGATTGAAACAACGCTGATCGCTGATCGAGATGCTCTCAAAGGGTTTAAACTTGCTAAAATCCCTTTCAGGGATTGAAACGCAACTGGCACGGGTGCTGCTGGGGTTTCGGTTGTTTAAACTTGCTAAAATCCCTTTCAGGGATTGAAACTGAGGCTTTTTCTGCTAGTAATACCGCTTTTAATGTTTAAACTTGCTAAAATCCCTTTCAGGGATTGAAACCACTCCAGTATGTCTTGAAGTCTAAAACAACTTCCGTTTAAACTTGCTAAAATCCCTTTCAGGGTTTGAAACCTTAGCTGATAAGTACACAAAAGGGGAGTTAGAGTTTAAACTTGCTAAAATCCCTTTCAGGGATTGAAACACAAGCGCTGATACTGCCGTAAATATTAGAAATATTGTTTAAACTTGCTAAAATCCCTTTCAGGGTTTGAAACATCCAATCTTCCCCGCACGAAGCTTATTATCCCAACATCTTGATAATCGTAGCCATTGGCAGATAAAGTCGCTGTTGTTCTTGAGGAAAGGGAATAAACTGATGATATTCGTAAAACTGCCGTGCTTGGTCGTTTTTGGCATCAACAATAACAGCCATTGAAGCTACTTCACTATTTTTACTGCGTTGAAGAGCATCGAATAACAGAAACGTTCCTAATCCTTTTCCTTGATATCGTTCGTCAATTGCCAATCTTCCCAATAATGTTGCAGGAATTAGTGGGTATTTGGGTAATTTGCGAGTTAAAGTATCGGGTAAATCTGCTAACTGAATTGCTGTTGCGGCTAAAGTATAGTACCCAGCAATTTGCTTTTCTTCTAAGTTATACAAAACAAACACTGCCGTTAAAAAACGGCGTAAGTCTTGACTTGCTTGCCTTTTTAAATAAGAGTTAAGTGCCTCAATTCCACAATGGAAATTTATTCGGTCATGCTGTTCAGATAGAGGTTCAATAATATAGCTGAAGTCAGGCTGACTCATTCTAAACCAATCGCCTGTTTATACTCAGCAGCAGCAGCCATCATTCGCGCATTTGGTTCAGGGGGATTGAGTAATGCTTCCACGAATGCTTGACTATCTTCTAGGCTCAGTCGTAGGCGGGTATGTTCTTCAATAATCCGACGTGCTTCTGTTTGAGCACTTCTTACCACAAAGTCAGTAATGGTTGTTCCCTCAATCTCCGCCGCCCGTTGCAGTAGTTCCTTTTGCTCAGTACTCAAACGAGCTTCTAAGCGTTCCGGTTTGGCTCGCTTTTCACTTTTTGGAGTGGAATGTGAAGTTTTACTCATCAACTAGACAATTTTAATTACCTCTACTTCCTTTTATTGTACGTCCAGCTTCCGTACGTTATCAAAAACCACAATATTAAAATCCCTTTCAGGGATGCAAAAACAGAACAATACAGAACGCTTAAAAAGCGATCGCATACTTGAATAAACCTGCAAAATATCCATGAGCATAGCTCATGAATAAAGAGAGGTTAAAGATAAAAATTGAGCCTATAGGCTAAACATGCTTTAATCTTCATGATCATCATAGGGATCTGCCAACTCCTTAGAGGGAGGTCCAAATGAGGTATAAATTGCATAACCTGCGATCGCGACCAAGGCAGCGGCTATAGAAATGCTAAGAACTGTTGCGGGTTCCATGGCTGAGATAAATTATGAGGGCTATTCCTCTATAATATTACGGAACATTACAAAAACCGTATTGAGATTCATTGCTATGGCACAACGGACTTGGCTAGGAGATGTCCTAAAACCCCTGAACTCTGAGTATGGGAAAGTCGCTGCCGGATGGGGTACCACGCCAGTAATGGCAACTTTTATGTTGTTATTCTTCGTCTTTTTACTGATTATTTTGCAAATCTACAACTCTTCACTCATGGTTGAAGGCGTCGATGTCGATTGGAAAAGCTTGGGCGGCTGATCACTTGTAATCAGGCGCAACGCCAAAGCACATATCCCAAAAAAAGTTGCTGAAGCGTCTACGTCTTGCTTAGAAAGCCATCCTAGAAGATCCTTTCGCATTCCCGGCATGTCCGGGTTTTTTTTCACCCCTATACTAAAGCGAAAGATTGCAGGAGACACCTTATGAACATTTTTGGCATGGGTCTGCCGGAGATAGCAGTAATTCTGGTCATAGCCCTTTTAGTCTTTGGACCCAAAAAGTTGCCAGAAATTGGTCGCAGCTTAGGCAAAGCAGTTCGCGGTTTCCAGGACGCCTCGAAAGAGTT
>Ga0196963_10000381_pt1 | contig 42144 bp, 43 predicted proteins | sample S1_5metaG_FD_148600 | JGI IMG/M metagenome (GOLD analysis project Ga0196963, IMG submission 148600) | Soil microbial communities from Anza Borrego desert, Southern California, United States - S1_5 | ecosystem: Environmental > Terrestrial > Soil > Desert | place: USA: California | collected... | reverse complement strand
CTGGAGAGCAATCCGCACAACTTCCTGCTCATGCACGCCATGGGCCCGAACGTGGCCGGCGTGATCGGCTCGGCGGTCGCGGCCGGCATCCTGCTGAGCCTGGTGAAATAGCCGGCGGAAATGCCTGTAGTTGAGTCATTTTCGCTACTAAACAGCCATATGAGTTTATCTAAAACTCAGCCACAATTTGCGGGTCTGATATAAGGCCCAGTTAACTGTTTTTTGCCATGATGCACGGCTCAGGCCCTGCATCATGGCAGACACGGTGGATCGGTTCTGCCTCTATTCTCTCGTTATACAGTAATCAGGAGTTTTAAATGACTATCTTTCCAGCTTTGGAAATTCCCAATACATTAGCCGCCGGCCCTGGTCCCGGCAACACAGACCCTAGAGTGCTCGAACGCTTGTGCAAAACCGGTGTTGCCGATCATATGCAAGCCGATGTCGTGAGAGGCATGATTGAAGCGAAGCAGATGCTCCGCGCAGCATGGGGTACAAAAAATATCCATACCTTTGGTGTTGCCGGTACCGGTTTCAGCGGCCTGGATTGCGCATTCAGCCTGATCCTTCCGGGCGATAAAGTCGTCGCGTTCGTTAACGGCACTTTTAGCGGCATTGACGGGCAGGCGATTCGCATGAAAGCGTCCAGTCTCCAGGATTTGGCGTCCGATCCCTTAAATCCGAAGCCCGCCAATGTGAGGATCGTCGATGTGCCGCATGGACAATCCGTGACCGGTGAAATCGTCGACGCGGAACTGGCCAAGCACAAGCCGATGTGGGCTTTCATGGCGCATTGGGAAACCGGCAGCGGCCGTGTCAACGACTTGCAAGGGTTCAATGACGCCTGCGCCAGGCATGGCGTCATGGGCATTGTCGATGCGGTGTCCAGCCTGGGCGTCGCCGACTTCAGCATCGATGACTATCCGGCTATCGTGGCCTGGGCCTCTTGCCCGCAAAAAGGCATATTGAGCCTGCCGTTGACTTATGCCCCGGTCAGTTTCCGCGATGAAGCGATCAATCTTTTAGCCCGGCGCGGCTGTTACACGTATGTGCATCATCCTATTCTGGAAGCACGCCATTGGGGGATTGTGAATGGTCAGGATGGGGCGCCGGTTTACCACCGTACGCATTCGTCCTATGCCGTGGCGGCGTTTCATGAAGCCTTGCGCATTCTGTTGACGCATACGGTCAAGCAGAAAGCGGCCGATTACGCTTATCATGAGGCGGCGTTGAGGCAAGCCGTCCAAGCCATGGGTTGCGAAGTCACTTCCAACATGACCAGCCTGGTCGTGCTGAATTTGCCCGGCAATCTGGCAGGCAGGGAAAAAGAGCTGGTCGCCACTTGCCGCGCCGAAGGCTTTGCGATCTGGACGACCTTGTCGGAACCTGTGCAAATACGGATCGGCATTCTGAATCAGTTGACGGTTGAAGCGATTACCGACATCGTCGGCCGCTTTGCCGATGCCATGATCAGAATGGGCGCGGAGATCGACAAGGAGGCGGTCATGCAGGGACTTAAGGCTTATTACGCCGGCTAAGCCAGCATCCACGGCGTTTGCCAACATAAAAAAAGCCCCTGACGGTCAGCCTGTCAGGGGCTTTTTTAAATCAGGCAGATTGGTCCGCTAAAACCTAGAACAAGCCGGTAATCCTGCCGTCATCATCAATATCAATCCGCTCCGCGGCCGGCACTTTAGGCAGACCCGGCATGGTCATCATGTCGCCGGCGATGGCGACGATGAAGCCGGCGCCGTTGGCCAGCCGCACATCCCTGATTTCGACCGTATGACCGGCAGGCGCGCCTTTGGCGTTCGGATTGGTGGAGAACGACATCTGCGTTTTCGCCATGCAGATCGGGAATTTGCCGTAGTCGGCTTCCCAGGCCGCCAGTTGCCCCTTGACCTTGGCATTGGCCGTAACGCCCGCCGCGCCGTACAGCTTGGTCGCGATGGTTTCGATCTTTTCCCACAGGCTCAGGTTCTCGTCATAAACATAGCTGAAGCCCGGTTCGCGGTTGTCCACGATGTTGACGACTTCCCGGGCCAGTTCCTCGGCGCCGGCGCCGCCTTGGGCCCAGTGCCTGGAAACCACGCATTTGGCGCCCAAAGCTTCGCATTTGGCTTTCAGCAGCGCGATTTCGGCTTCGGTGTCGAACGTGAAGTGATTGATGCAGACCACGCAGGGTAGGCCGTAATGGTTGTTGATATTGCTCAGGTGCCGTTCCAGGTTTTCGAAGCCTTTTTCCAGCGCCGCCAGGTTTTCGACATTCAGTTCTTCCCTGGCTACGCCGCCGTGGAATTTCAGCGCCCTGACGGTGGCGACCAGCACGACGGCCGAGGGTTTCAGGCCGGACATGCGGCATTTGATGTCGATGAATTTCTCGGCGCCCAGGTCGGCGCCGAAACCGGCTTCGGTGACGACATAATCGGCCAGTTTCAGGGCGGTCTTGGTCGCCGTGACCGTGTTGCAGCCGTGCGCGATATTGGCGAACGGGCCGCCGTGGATGATCGCGATATTGTTTTCCAGCGTCTGCACGAGGTTCGGCTTGATGGCGTCCTTTAACAAGGCCGCCATGGCGCCGTGCGCTTTCAGGTCGCGGGCATAAACCGGCGTCACCTTGTCGGATTTGTAACCGATGACGATGCGGCCGAGGCGTTCTTTCAGGTCGGCGCGGCTCGTGGCCAGGCACAGAATCGCCATGACTTCGGAGGCGACGACAATATCGAAGCCGTCTTCGCGCAGATAGCCATTGGCAGGGCCGCCCATGCCGACGACGATGTTGCGCAGGGCGCGGTCGTTCATGTCGACGACGCGCTTCCATTGGATGCGCCGGGGGTCTATGTCCAGTTCGTTGCCGTGGTTGATGTGGTTGTCTATCAAGGCCGACAGCAGGTTGTGCGCCACGCCGATCGCGTGGAAATCGCCGGTGAAATGCAGGTTGATGTCTTCCATCGGCACAACTTGCGAGTAGCCGCCGCCGGCCGCGCCGCCTTTGACGCCGAAGCAGGGGCCCAGGGACGGCTCGCGCAGGCACATCATGGCTTTTTTGCCGATGCGGTTCAGGGCATCGCCAAGGCCCACCGTTGTCGTGGTTTTGCCTTCGCCGGCCGGGGTCGGGCTGATCGCCGTCACCAGAATCAGCTTGCCGTCTTGCTTGTCGCTCAGGCTGTTGACGTATTCCAGCGACATTTTCGCTTTGTAATGGCCGATAGGGTCCAGATGCTCGGCATCAATGCCGTATTGCTCTTTGACCAGCCCGATGATGGGCTTCATGTTCGCTTTCTGGGCGATTTCAATATCAGACATGGTGCCTCCCGATCTGATGTGTTTTTTATTCAATAAACGTCAAAAACCTGCTTCATCGGATAATGAAGCAGGCTATGCAGGGCTTGCTGTTTTTACTGCTTATTTACCGTAAACAGGGAAGCGGGCGCACAGATTGCTGACTTTTTCGCGCACTGCGGCGATGACGTTTTCGTCTTCCATGTTTTCCATGACATCGCACATCAGGTTGGCGATTTCGATCATTTGCGGTTCTTTGAAGCCGCGCGATGTCGGCGCCGGCGTGCCGACGCGAATGCCGCTGGTGACGAACGGCGATTCCGGATCGTTGGGCACGGCATTTTTATTGACGGTGATATGCGCTCTGCCTAAGGCGGCGTCGGCGGCCTTGCCGGTAATGCCTTTGGGAATCAGCGAAACCAGCATCAGGTGATTGTCGGTGCCGCCCGAAACGACATCAAAGCCGCGGTTCATGAAGACTTCGGCCATGGCTTTGGCGTTCTTGATCACCTGCTGCTGATACGTGCGGAACTCGGGCTGCATGGCTTCCTTGAACGCCACGGCCTTGGCCGCGATGACATGCATCAAGGGGCCGCCCTGTATGCCGGGGAAGATATTGGAGTCGAGTTTCTTCTCCAGATCCGGGTTGCTCTTGCATAGGATGAGGCCGCCGCGCGGACCGCGCAGGCTTTTGTGCGTGGTGCTGGTGACGACATCGGCATAAGGCATCGGGTTGGGATACAGGCCGGCGGCAATGAGGCCCGCCACATGCGCGATATCGACAAATAAATAGGCGCCGACTTCGTCGGCGATTTCCCGAAAGCGCGCCCAATCCATAACCCTTGAATAGGCGGAGAAGCCCGCCACGATCATTTTAGGCCGGTGCTCCAGCGCCAGGCGTCTGACTTCGTCGTAATCGACGAGGCCGGTCTTGGGGTCCAGATGGTATTGCACGGCGTTGTAGATCTTGCCGGAAAAGTTGGGTTTGGCGCCGTGCGTCAAATGGCCGCCGTCGGACAGCGCCAGGCCTAAAATGGTATCGCCGGGTTGGACCAGGGCCATGAACACGGCCATGTTGGCTTGCGAACCGGAGTGGGGCTGTACGTTCGCATAGTCGGCGCCGAACAGTTCCTTGGCGCGGTTGATGGCCAGCTGCTCGGCCTTGTCGACAAATTCGCAGCCGCCGTAATAGCGCTTGCCGGGGTAGCCCTCGGCGTATTTGTTGGTCAATTGCGAGCCTTGCGCTTCCATCACGCGCGGACTGGTATAGTTTTCGGAGGCGATCAGCTCGATATGGTCTTCCTGGCGGCGGCGCTCTTCTTCCATCGCCTGGAACAATTCATCGTCAAAGCCGGCGATTGTCATGGATTTTTTAAACATTTATGTCTCCCGATAGAGTTTTTTATTGTATTCAAGATTGTGGACGGATCAGCAATACCTGCAGGTCGGCAACATTGGTCCCGGTCGCGCCCGTGTCAAGCAAGTCTCCGGCGTTTTTCAAGGCGTTGTAGGCGTCGTTGTTATCCAGCAGCGCTAGCGGGTCAATGCCGGCGTGCCGCATGCGCTGGATCGTGTTCGGGTCAACCAGTCCCCCGGCCGCGTCGGTCGGGCCGTCCCGGCCGTCGGTGCCGCCGCTCAGAAAGGTCCAGTCGCCGGTCAGGCCGTGTTTCTCGGCGGCGCAGGCGAAGGCCAGCGCCATTTCCTGGTTGCGGCCGCCGCGTCCTGTGCCTTTCAGCGTGACCGTCGTTTCGCCGCCTGCCAGCAGAGCGACCGGTTTTGCGATGCCGCTGTCGACGAGATGCTTGGCGTGAATGGCCAGTTTTTCAGCTTCGTCCCTGGCTTCGCCGCACAGATGGTCGCTATACAGTGTGGCTTCGTAACCGAGGGCTTCGGCGGCTTCCATGATCGCCCTGACGCTGATGGCGTTGCTGCCGATCAGTGTGTGGGTGGCATGCTGAAACGCATCGTCGCCCGATTTTGGCGTTTCGGGTGTGCGGCCTTGCCGCCCTTGTTCCAGATGAAGCCGGACATTGGCGGGCACTTGGTCCCAGACGTCCTTGGACTTGAGAACATCGATGGCGTCGGCGAATGTCGTATCGTCAGGCACGGTGGGCCCGCTGGCGATGGCGCTTAAATCGTCTCCCAGGACATCGGACAGAATCAACGCATGCAGATCGGCCGGCGCCGCCATTTTCGCCAGGCCGCCGCCTTTGATCTGCGACAGATGCTTGCGCACGCAGTTGATCTGGTTGATGTTGGCGCCGCAGGCCAGCAGCAGATCCGTCGTGGCAATCTTTTCCTCCAGCGTAATCGAGGGGGCCGGATAAGGGATCAAGGCCGAGCCGCCGCCGCTGACCAGCACCAGCACCAGTTCCCCGTTTTGCGCGCCGCGAACCTTATCGGCAATCAACTTCGCGCCTTCAAGCCCTGCCGCATCGGGCAGCGGATGCGATGCGCCGATGACTTCAACGTGATCGACGGCCGTTTCATTTTCACGGTTGGTCACGGCAATGCCCCGGCCAGCCAGCCGATGGGGCGGAATAACTTCCCGCGCGGCCCTGGCCATGGCGCAGGCCGCCTTTCCGAAGGCGATCAGGTGGACTTTTGCCCATTGGCCCAGGAGTTTCTGATTATCGTCATTTAAATTTAGCCGAATTTCGATATGATGATCGCCAGCAGTAAGGCAGCGCTTGACGGCTTTATAAGGGTCGGCGACCTCGATGCCGGCTTGAAAAATGCTGAGTGCATCTTTTCTGATGCCATGGATTGAGGCGGGACTGGCGAAATGGCTCATATCGGCTTTTGCAAGGCGGTCAAGCCATTTCCATGGCGAGAGCGAAGATGTTTTCGGCATCAAAAACCTGTCTGTTATCTTCAAACAGTTTGGCAATACAGGCGCGGTGCAAAGCCAGCTTCAGCGTGCCAAAGCCGATGGCGCCCCAGATGATTTTGCCGTGGCGCTCGATGCCTTTGTCCATCATGTCGGTGCCGCCGATGCCGATTGGCGGCGTCGCATTGGCGTCAGCCATCATTTCGATATGGGGGTTGTTTTGCCATTGGTCGACCGTAAGCAGCTCAACCCCTGCCTTGCCGGTCGCAAAAACGATGTTCGCGTATTCGATGGCTATGGCTCTGGCTTCATTATCAGCTGCTTCAACGGGCGTCAGGTCAACGCCGAAGCGCGCTTTCATGGCGTTGCAGGCCTGGACGGCACGCTCCATTGAACGGGAAGTCAGCGAGACTTCAGCGCCTTCCTGCGCCAGCATGACCGCCGCACGCTGGCCTACCGGGCCCGTGCCGGCCAATACCACGGCTTTTTTCCCGGCTATGGTACCGCTGGTAGCCAGTTTGGCCACGCCTGCGGCCGCGGTTGTGTTGCTGCCGTTGCTGTCCAGCATGACGGAAACTTGGAAGCCGGGAAAAAAATGTTTTTGTACGGCCGTAAAGAGTTCCTGGCCCGCGACTATGTCGCTGCCGCCGATGAAGATGGCCGTGTTTTTCTTTTCCTTAGGCGCGCGTGTGAAAATAGTGCCTTCCACCAGGGAAGTGATATTGTCCGGCGTCAGCCCGCCATACCCGATCACGTGATCCGCTCCGCCATCATAGCCGACAACAGTATCGAAAACGGAGGGGTGGGCGTCTGTATCGAATTGGAATAGCAGTTTTTTCATTAACTTACCTAAGAGTGGTTTAGAAAATTACCTATTAATGCGATTTGGAAATCGCGGCATTATACTCGATAAACTCTTCACTGCTCCATTTAAGCATTATTTTATGCGGCAGTGATGAATAACAGCCACGATTCGGCATGTTTTGCGCGGTAAGGGCTTATTGGGTTGCGTGGGACAAGGGCTTTTCGTTATTATTTAATTAAATTGTGCTGTAGTCATGTAGTATGGATAGTATGGGTATTGAAGATATGTGGTGTCGGGAATATTAAAGAGAGTTGGACGTTATGATTTCCGATCATTTGGGACTTAACCATAAGTTCTGAAAAACATTATAGAAACTAGGAAAACAGATGAAAACACCCGTTCATATCGCGGTTACAGGTGCGGCAGGACAAATCAGTTATTCATTGCTATTTCGCCTGGCGGCGGGGGCATTGCTTGGTCGTGAGCAGCCGATCGTCCTGCATCTGCTGGAGATTCCGTCGGCCATGGAGGCTTTGCAGGGCGTGGTCATGGAATTGAAGGATTGCGCTTATCCTCTGCTGCATCGCATCGAAATAACGGCTGATCCTAAAGTAGCGTTCAGGAACGTCGATTACGCTTTTTTGATTGGCGCGCGTCCGCGCGGGCCCGGCATGGAGCGCAAGGACTTGCTGGAGGTTAATGCGGAGATTTTCGCGATTCAAGGCAAAGCCCTGAATGAAGTGGCCAACCGGAATATAAAAATACTGGTGACAGGCAATCCGGCCAATACTAACGCGCTGATTGCCTTAAATAATGCGCCGGATTTAAAGTCGGAGAATTTTTCCGCCATGAGCCGATTGGACCATAATCGGGCGATAAGTCAATTGGCCGAGAAGTGCGGCGTGTTGCCGTCCGACATAAAGAACATGACCGTCTGGGGGAATCATTCCAATACTCAATATCCGGATCTGCATCATGCCAAGGTCAAAGGTCGGGATGCCTTGTCGCTGGTTGATCATGACTGGTTTGTAAACGAATTCATACCCACCGTTCAACAGCGCGGCACGGCGATCATCAAAGCCAGGGGCGGGCAGTCCAGCGCGGCATCGGCGGCCAATGCCGCGATCAACCAAATGGGCAATTGGATTTTGGGTACCAGGGAGGGCGATTGGGTCAGCATGTCGGTGCCGTCGGACGGCAGCTACGGCATTGAGCCGGGCCTGGTTTATTCTTATCCCGTCACAGTCGTTAACGGCCAGATCAATATCGTCAAAGGGCTCGATATCAACGAGTTCAGCCTGCAAAGAATGCGGGCCACGGAGGCCGAATTAAAAGAGGAGAGGGATTCTGTCAGGCATTTGCTCTGAAAGCCTCTCAGCGGGAACAAAAAAGGGCGGTTGAACCGCCCTTTTTTAATCAAATCACCCGGTCGGGCGGTTCCTGGCCTGCAAAGAAGGCCGCCAGATTTTCCAGCACTTTTTCGCCCATGGCCGTGCGCGTAGCGATAGTGGCGCTGCCTAAATGCGGCAATAGCGATACGTTGTCCAGCGTCAGAAAGCCTTCATCAACGTTGGGCTCGCCTTCATAAACATCCAGACCGGCGCCGGCGATTCTTTTTTCCTTCAGCACTTTAATCAAAGCCCCGCTGTCGACGACGTCGCCGCGCGCGGTATTGATCAGATGCGCGGTCGACTTCATCAGGTTGAGCCGCTCTTCGTTGATTAAATGACGGGTTTCGGCGCCGCCGGGGCAGTGCAGTGAAACGAAGTCGGAGACTTGCATAAGCTCTTCAATGGTATCGCAGCGCGTCGCATCCAGGTCATCAACAACGCGCTGGTCTGCGGCGCGGGGACTGAAATAAAAGATTTTCATATTGAAGCCATGGTGGGCTTTTCGCGCCATGGCCTGAGCAATGCGGCCAAAACCGATCAGACCTAATGTGGCGCCCGTGACATCGGAGCTCATCATATGAGTCGGGCACCAGCCGGTCCATTGTCTGGAACGAACCAGGCGGTCGCCTTCGGCGCCGCGCCGGGCCGACATCAGTAACAGCGTCATGGCGATGTCGGCGGTGCTTTCGGTCAATACGCCGGGCGTATTGGTGACGACCAGGCCTTGTTCCTTCGCAGCGTTGATATCGATATGATTGAAACCGACGCCGAAGTTGCCCAGGATCTTGCAGCGCTTGTTCGGGACATTAATGACTTCCGCCGGGAACGAGTCGCAAACGGTCGGGCATACGGCATCGTAGTTTTGCAGGGCGTTCTTGAAATGAGCGGCAGGCAGCGGGCGGTCGTATTCATTCAAAGTGACGTCATAAAGCTCTCTCAGCTTGGCTTCAACGGATTCGGGCCACTTGCGCGTGACGAAGACTTTAGGCTTGCTCATTGATATCCTCCAAGTAGGCAACTTGTATTGATTGTTTGGATTTTGAAAAAAGTAACGCTATAAAGCACAAAGGCATCGCCGCTGGTAACGGGATGCCTTTGTTTGGGTTTCTATGCTGATTGATCAGCTGCGTTATTTTGCCGTAGACCGGTAATATTCAATCGCGGCAGCAACGCCTGAACCGGGTTTGATATCGAAGCCATTATCCAGCATCGCCATTTCAACACCGGCGATTGCGCCCAGCATGGAAACGTCGTTCATGTCGCCGATATGGCCGATGCGGAAAACCTTGCCAGCGACTTCTGACAAGCCTGCGCCCAATGAGATATTATATTTATCGAATGCCGTGCTGATCACGGTACGGGCGTCCTTGTCTTCGGGCACGACAACTGCGGTGACCGTATTGGATTCAAAGCCTGGTTGTGCGCATAATTTCAATCCCCATGCGGCAACGGCTTTGCGTGTACCTTCGGCCAGGCGGTAGTGGCGGGCGTAGACGTTTTCCATCCCTTCTTCCAGCAACAGGTCCAGGGCTTTGCGCAGACCGTAGAGAATAGGCAATGCAGGCGTGTACGGCGTATAGCCGTCTTTATTGGCATTCATCTGGTCTCTTAAATCAAAGAAGCAGCGTGGATAGGTAGATGCTTCGACGGCTTGCAAGGCTTTCTGGCTGAAAGCCAGAAATGCGCCGCCGGCCGGCAGCATGAAGCCTTTTTGCGAACCGCTGATGGCGCCGTCAACGCCCCATTCTTCCATGCGGAAATCCAGGCTGGCGATCGAGCTGACGCCGTCAACGAACAGCAGGGCAGGGTGGTTGGCTGCATTCATGGCCTTACGGACGCCGCCGATATCGCTGGTAACGCCGGTTGCCGTTTCATTGTGTGTCGCCAGAACCGCTTTGATTTCATGCTTGGTGTCTTCTTTTAGACGGGCTTCCAGTTTGTCCAGAGGAATGCCTTTGCCCCAGGTCTCCTGATGAATTTCTACATTAAAGCCCAATCTTTTCGCCATTTCAGCCCATAAATGGCTGAATTGGCCGAAACGATAGATCAATACTTTATCGCCCGGGTTCAACGTGTTGGTTAAGGCAATCTCCCAGCCTGCAGTGCCGGTAGCCGGGAAAATGAACGCTTGTCCGGTTTCTGTTTTAAATACTTTTTTCAGGTCCTGTAAAAGAGGCTTCAGCAGCTTGGGGAAGATAGGTGAGCGATGATCTTCCATGTTGACATGCATAGCATTCAGAACTTCACTTGGCACGTTGGTAGGGCCAGGAATATATAGGTGGTTACGACCAGCCATTGTATCGCCTCTTTAAAAATAATTAGTAAATATCAAAAATTAAGACAGGAATGAACTTTAAATGTAAAGCTCAAAAAACGCCCAATAATGACATAGCCGTTATAAATCAGCAAGAATTGATTGACAAGATACGCTTTAAAAATTGACTTTGACGACTCTGAAAGTAAAATGGGGGGTTAATTTCTCTCCGGCTTAGCTCGGAAAAGTCCGTTCAAGCACTGAAAACAGGCCCCCTGGTTTAATTACAAAATTGGAAGGTATCAATGAGTCACACATTATATGAAGCGTCGGTTCAACGGGTTCAACGCTGTGAACTAGCTGTTCCGGGCTCAAACCCCGGTATGTTCGAGAAAGCGATGAAGAGCGGCGTGGATTTCATCTTTCTTGATCTTGAAGATGCGGTTGCTCCCGATGACAAGCTGCAAGCACGCAAGAATGTCATCGAGGCGATCAATGATCTGGATTGGAAAGGTCATGGGGTTACCCTTTCAGTGCGTATCAATGGCCTCGATACTCAATACATGGTGCGTGACGTGGTTGACCTGGTCGAGCAGGCCGGCAGCAAAATTGACACCATCCTGATTCCGAAAGTCGGCGTTTATGGCGATGTCTATATGGTTGAGGCGATGCTCAACCAGTTGGAAATGCAGCAGGGACTGAAAAATAAGATTGGTATTGAAGCGCTGATTGAAACGGCGCTCGGCATGGCCAATGTCGAAGATATCGCGCGCAACGGCGCTGCCGGCCGTCTGGAAGCCCTGCATTTCGGCGTGGCCGATTATGCGGCCAGCAATCGCGCCAGAACCACGAATATCGGCGGTTTGAATCCTGATTATCCGGGCGATCAATGGCATGCCGCGATCAGCCGCATGACCGTCGCTTGCCGTGCATTCGGCCTGCGTCCTATCGACGGGCCATTCGGCGACATCAAAGATCCCGAAGGCTATAAAATGGCCGCAAGACGGGCGGCGGCGCTTGGCTGCGAGGGCAAATGGGCGATCCATCCGTCTCAAGTGGAATTAGCGAATGAAGTGTTCACGCCGCCTGCGGCTGAAGTCGAGAAAGCGCAACGCATCCTGGCCGCCTTGAAGGAAGCGGCGGCGCAAGGCAAGGGTGCGGCGGCGCTGGACGGCCGCTTGATCGATGCGGCCTCGGAAAGAATGGCGAATAACGTGGTAAGAGCCGCCGAAGCCATTGCCGCAAAAAAACAAAAACTATAAACAACCAAAGATAAGGCCATACTTAATCGAACGGCCTATTGCCGATAATTTTTTAAAAATATTAATTTAGAGAGAGATGCTGTGGATATTCATGAGTATCAAGCGAAAGAAATTTTAAGCGGTTACGGGGTTAAAATCGCTGAAGGTGGCATGGCTTACAGTCCGGAGGACGCGGTGCAACGCTCCAGGGAAATCGGCGGCAGTGTTTGGGCTGTAAAGGCACAGATTCATTCGGGAGCTCGTGGTAAGGCCGGCGGCATCAAAATCTGTAAAACAGATAGGGAAGTTGAGGCGGCCGCGGAAGCGCTGCTGGGCAAAAGGCTGGTCACGCATCAAACCGGACCGGCCGGAAAAGTCTGTTCAAGGCTGTACATCGAAGCCGGAACCGATATCGCGAAAGAACTGTATTTCTGCTTCCTGGTTGATCGCAGCTCTGAACGCATTGTCATGGTCGGCTCCGCACAGGGCGGCATGGAAATCGAGGAACTGGCCGAAACCAATCCCGAAGCCATCACCAAAATCTATATTGAGCCCGCGGTAGGCCTGCAGGATTATCAGGCGCGTGAAATGGCGTTCGCCCTGGGCATGGATGCGGCCATGCTGAGCCATGCCGTCAAGACAATCAAAGGCTGCTACCGTGCACTGCGCGATCTGGATGCCAACATGCTGGAAATCAACCCGCTGGTCGTCACCGGCAGCGGCGAGCTGATCGCTCTGGACGCGAAAATGGGCTTTGACGACAACGCCTTGTTCCGTCAGCCGAAAGTTGCCGAACTGCGCGATAAAACGCAGGAAGATGCGCGCGAGATGGCTGCCGCGGACCGCGGCTTGAGCTATGTCGGCCTCGACGGCGATATCGGCTGCATGATCAACGGCGCCGGCCTGGCCATGGCGACGATGGACATGATCAAGCTGGCCGGCGGCGAGCCTGCCAATTTCCTCGATGTCGGCGGCGGCGCCTCGCCCGAGCGTACCGAAAAAGCCTTCCGTCTGGTGTTGGCCGATGAAAACGTCAAGGCGATGCTGGTCAATATATTTGCCGGCATCAACCGCTGCGACTGGATTGCCGAGGGCGTGGTCGAAGCGGTCAAGAAAATCAACATGAAAATCCCGTTGATCGTACGGCTGTCAGGCACGAACGTAGAAGAAGGCCGTAGAATTATTGCTGAAAGTGGTTTGCCTATCATTACGGCGGAAACATTGGCGGAAGCTGCTGAAAAAGCCGTTCAGGCGCGTAATGAAGCTGTTGCAAAAGCTGGCTAAGGGGAAACTATAAATGGCTATTTTAATTAACGAAAACACTCGCATCATTGTTCAGGGCTTTACCGGTAAAATCGGCACTTTTCATGCTCAGGACATGATTAACTACGGTTCCAATGTCGTCGGCGGCATCACGCCGGGCAAGGGCGGACAGACGCACCTGGGGCTGCCCGTCTTCAATACGGTCAAGGAATCTGTGCAAAAGGTCGGCGCCGAAGCCAGCATCATCTTCGTTCCGCCCGCTTACGCGGCCGACTCGATCATGGAAGCGGCCGATGCAGGCATTAAGTACTGCGTGGCGATTACCGACGGTATCCCTACACAGGATATGATGAAAGTGAAAAATTTCCTGCGTCGTTTCCCCAAGGAAGAAAGAATGATACTGACCGGCCCTAACTGCGCCGGCACGATCAGCCCGGGACGCGCCATGCTCGGCATTATGCCGGGGCATATCTACATGAAGGGCAATGTCGGCATAGTCGGTCGTTCCGGCACTTTGGGCTATGAAGCCGCTGACCAGATGAAGCGTTTGGGGATTGGCATTTCGACCTCGGTCGGTATCGGCGGCGATCCCATTAACGGCAGCTCGCACCGCGATATCCTGGAAAAATTCGAACAGGATCCGGAAACCAAGGTCGTGGTCATGATCGGCGAGATCGGCGGCCCGCAGGAAGTGGAAGCCGGCATCTTCGCCAAGGAAAACATGAGCAAGCCGGTCGTGGCTTATATCGCCGGTTTAACGGCGCCCGAAGGCCGCCGCATGGGCCATGCCGGCGCGATTATTTCATCGTCGGGCGAGAGCGCGGCCGAAAAAGTCGCGATGCTGAAAGATCTGGGCGTTACGATTTGCCCGACTCCGTCTTCGATGGGTGAAACGGTCGCAGCCGTATTGGCTAAACTGTAAGCCCGGGCGTCTACAGAAAATAGAAAGCCGCAGCCTGTTAACGCAGGTTGCGGCTTTTTTCGTTTTAAGAGCGTGCAATTTATTAACTTGAACTTTGCTTGACTGATGCGTGGAATATTTATACAAGGAATCTTTCAGCATCGGGAGGGTTCGCTCATGAAAAAGCTATTTTTTGCATTATGGCCGAGCGATGAAACCAGGCAAGAACTCATGCGATTGCAGAAATCCATCGATGCCAAAGGGATAAGGCAGGTGCCTGCGCAAAATCTGCATGCCACGCTGGTGTTTCTGGGCAATGTTGATGAAGCGACTGAAGTAGTGCTCAAGCAGCGCGTTACAGACATTTTCATCGAACCTTTTACCTTGACGTTCGACCAGCTGAGTTACTGGAGCAGGCCCAGGATTTTATGCCTGACCTGCCGGCAATTCGGGCAGGAGGTCGTGGCATTGGCGGAAGCGCTGGATCAAGTAGCGGCGGACTGCGGTATTCGGACCGATACGAGGCCTTACACGCCGCATATTACTTTAGCCAGAAAAGCCCGGGCTATCGAGCAGGATTTCACGCCCATTATCTGGCAGGCCGAATCGTTTTGTCTGATGGAATCGTGTAGCGTGCCGGAAGGTGTCTATTATAAAGTCCTACAGCAATGGTCTTTTACTAAGCCGTAGTTTAAGGATAAAGGCGGCCGTTGCCTTATTTTTTCCAGAACTCAGGCACGAACAGGATAATCATCGAGAAGATCTGCACGCGGCCCAGCAGCATGGCAACGATGCAAATACCGGTCTGGAAATCGGTTAAGCTGGCGTAGTTGGTCATCGGGCCGACTTGATTGAGGCCGGGGCCTGCGTTGTTAAAGCTGGCGATAATGGCCGTAAACGCGCTAATGAAGTCCAGGCCGCTCAGCAGCAGCGTGAATACCAGGACAACGATACTGATAAAGTACAGAAAAATAAATCCGGTCACGGACGCGACAATGTTATGGCTGATGATATTATCGCCTATTTTCAAAGGCTTGACCGAGAAAGGGTGAATGAATTTATAGAGCTCAAGGCGTGATTGTTTCACCAGAATAATCGTGCGGATCATGCGAATGCCGCCGCCAGTTGAGCCGGAAGACGCTGAAATACAGCTCAGAAACAGCATCCACATCGGTACGAAGACAGGCCACTGATTGAAATCCTGGCTAGAGAAGCCACTGGTAGTGGCGACAGTGACCAAATTGAATGTGACATGGCGTAACGCGATGAAATAATCCGGATAAGTGCCCTCATGCCGCAATACCGCAGCCATTGCAATACAGCTTACGAGCATTAGAACCAGAAAGTTTCTTGCTTCCATGTCTTTGACATACGGTTTCAAAGTCTTTTTTCGGATAGCGATGAAGTGGGTCGCGAAGTTAATAGCCGCCAGTAACTGGAATGTAGTCAGTACGATTTCGATGGGCAACGAGTTGAAAAAAGCGACATTGCTGTCATGAGTGGAAAACCCGCCCAGACTCATCGCGGAAAACGCATGGCAGACTGAATCAAACCAATTCATGCCGGCCAATTTCAAGGCAATAATGCAGACCAGGGTATAGCCTCCATAAACCAACCACAGGGCTTTTGCCGTCTGGGCTATACGCGGAGGCAATTCGGACTCCTTGACCGCTCCGGGCGCTTCGGCCTTATATAATTGCATGCCGCCTATACCAAGAATCGGTAAGATGGCTACCGCCAAAATAATGATTCCCATGCCGCCGATCCAATTCAGTTCATGCCGCCAGAGGTTAATCGACATCGGCAAGTGATCGAGGCCGGAAAGCACGGTTGAGCCCGTCGTGGTCAAGCCGGAGACAGTCTCGAAATATGCATCGATAAAGCTGATTTCCGGCATATGGATCATGAGCGGCAGCGTGCAAAATGCAGGAATCAGCGACCATGTCATGGATACCAAAAGAAAACTGGTTTGTCGCGATACTTTTTTGGGCGTGCGTAAAGTGGGAAAAAACATTAAAGCACCCAGCAGCAAAGTAATTCCCGTACCTTCAAAAAAAGCGTTCGTGGCGCCGTCATGGCTGATCAGGGATGTCATCAGACAGGTAGCCATCAAGGCGCTGAAGCCTACCGTAACCAGACCAAAAATATGGATGATAGTAAAAATGACATTCATGAAAATGCTTGAATTGTGTAAGGGCTTAAAAGCACGACCGCGATAAATAGCGCGTAAATTGGAAATACGGTAATTGAGTCATGCAGCGGTGAAAAAAGCGAAATTAGACCTAATGGCTTTATAGGGTATCGCCGGCAGAGTTATTTATTGAGAGGCTGGAATTTCTGCTCGATATAAGAGACCAGCTTTTTATCCAGTGCAAACATGACGACATGATCGCCTTCCTCGAAGACTGTGTCGTGATGGATGGAAATAACCTGGCGGTTGCGGATCAAGGCACCCAGTACGATGCCTTCCGGCCACAGGATGGCATCCACTTGCAGCCCCACCACGGAGTTCTGGCCGTTGCCCCTGTGCGCAACGGCCTCGATCGCTTCGGCAGTGCCGCCGCACAATGAACTGACGCGCGCCACATCGCCGCGTCTGACGTATTTCAGGATGCTGCCCAGTGTTTCAACGTTGGGCTGGACAGCCACATCGATGCCGGTGCCGGGCAGTAATTTCGTGTAAGACCGGTTGTTGAGCAGGCATATCGCCTTGCGTACGCCCAATTGTTTCGCCAGCGAAGCCGAGATGATGTTTTCACCGTCATGGTCGGTAACCGCGCAGAACAGATCGGTTTTATCGACGGATTCATCGAGCAGCAGGGATTCATCGGTGCAGTCGCCCTGCAGCACCACGGTGTGATCAAGATCATTGGCGATTTTCTGGGCGCGTTCCGGATTCCGCTCGATGATTTTGACCTGATGGTTTTTTTCCAGGGCCAGCGCCAGACGTTTGCCGATATGCCCGCCGCCGGCGATGATAACGCGCTTTAATGGCGCTTCCAGTTTTCGCAGGTCTTTCAAGACTTGCTGAACTTCCTTGCGCGGGGCTACGATAAACACCTCATCGCCGGTGGCGATAAAGGCCTCGCCATTCGCAACCAAAGGCCGTCCTTGCCTGAAAATGGCCGCTATGCGAATTTTGCCGCCCGACAAGCGGTCTTTCAGCTCCTTGATTTTTTTACCGGTTAGAAAACCGTCCGTGCCCACTTTCACCGAAAACAGCCGCACAAGACCATCGGCGAAATCGGTAATCTGCAGGACGCCCGGCAGTTCAATCAGATTGCGGATCGATTCCATGACGATCTGCTCCGGGCTGATCACGATATCGACGGGAATGCCGCCGGCGGTGAACAGTTTGGGATTTTGCAGATAATCAATGGCGCGGATGCGGGCGATTGTTTTCGGACGGCTGTAGAGCTTGTTGATGATTGTGCAGGCCAGCATATTGGTTTCATCGCGGTCGGTTACGGCAATGACCATGTCGGTGTTATGCACGCCGGCCTGCTCCAGAACACTGGGGTGCGCGGCATTGCCGACGACCGTGGCGATATCGAAACGTTCCTTCAAGGCATCCAGAAGATGAGTTTTGTAATCGATGACAACAATATCATTTTCTTCACTCGCCAGCGCCTCGGCGACCGAAGCACCGGTCATGCCGGCGCCAAGAATCAGTATTCTCATAATAGTATCAACAACCCAATGAGGTTTTGTGTCTTGTATGGATCCAACACGCGATAAAATCGCGCAACTTTATAGGTGTTTTCAGTTTATGGCAACAAAAATAAAATGAGTCGGATCGGCATGATCAGGATATTTCCGGCGCATCCGGATCAACGCTCTTGATTTGGCTCGTGAATTGACCCTGGGCCAGGCGGGTCTGAACCATATCGCCTGTTTTGAGCTGATCGGCGGTCCTGATGATCTGGCCGGAGGGCAAATGAATAGCCATGGCATAGCCTCGGTTCAATGTCGCCAGCGGACTGACGGCGTGCAGGGTATGGCTGGTATTCGATAAACGGTGGTTCAGTGCTTCCAGCCGGCATTGAATAGCATTGGACAAACGTTGGCTCAGATAGTGGCGCCGCTGTTTATGGCTGTTTATCATGTTGGCTGGATTGTGTTGCCACAATTTGGCCGTCTTGGTTTCCACCAAGCTAGCGTGTTGGCGCAGCCTGGTATGCATGGCTTGATGAAGCCTGGATTCCAGCTCATCCATGCGCACCATGTTTCTTGCCAGCTTCTGCCCCGGATGTTGCTGTTGCAGCCGCCTGCCGAGCCAGTCCAATGATTGCTGGGTCTGGTTTAGTTTTCGCTGCAGTAACTGATGCAGCCGCGATTCCAGATAAATGAACTGCGACAGCCAGGCTTGTTGATCGGGGACGGCGTGCTCGGCGGCGGCCGATGGCGTCGGCGCGCGCAGGTCGGCGACGAAATCGGCGATGGTGAAGTCGGTTTCATGGCCGATGCCCGTGATGATCGGGATATCGCTGGCAAAAATGGCGCGCGCCACGATTTCCTCGTTGAACGCCCAGAGATCTTCCAGCGAACCGCCGCCCCGGCCAAGAATAATCACGTCGCACAGCGCCTGCCTGTTGGCCGCGGCTATGGCTCTGGTGATCTCATGCTTGGCATTGTCTCCCTGGACGGCCGCCGGATAGATGATGACCGGCACCGCCGGGAAACGCCGGCGCAGGACGGTCAGAATGTCCCGGATGGCGGCTCCCGATGGCGAAGTGACAACGCCGATGGTTTTCGGCAGGACCGGCAGGCTTTGTTTATTGGCGCTGTCGAACAGGCCTTCCGTCAGCAGCTTGAGCTTCAGGGCGTCAAAAGCCCGGCGCAAGGCGCCATCGCCGGCTTCCTCGATCTGTTCGACGATAAGCTGATAATCGCCCCTGGGCTCGTAAAGGCTGACTTGCGCCTTGACGATGACCTGCTTGCCGTTTTCGGGTTTGAATCCGAACCTGCGCTGATGGTTTTTAAACAGGGCGCAGCGGATCTGCGCGCCGGCATCTTTCAGCGAAAAATAAAGATGTCCGGAAGCCGGCGTGCTTAAGTTGGAGATCTCGCCTTCGACCAGGACGCTCAGGAAATGCTCGCCGAGCAGCTGGCTGGTTTCCCGGTTGAGCTGTGTAACCGTGTATATTTTGCGCTGAAAGGATGGGAGAATAAGGGTCATGCGATGATTTTATCACTTCTTGCACCGTTCAGTTTTTATTCATGCCGAGCTTCTTAATCTACAACCGACCCTAACGATGGAGGTTTGCCATGAAAAGTTTAAGAGTTGTCGGTTTAATTGCAGGTCTGTTTTTTACATCTTTGGCGCAGGCTGATTTTAAAGGCCATTATTCACCTGAGTATCACCCTTACGGCAGACATGGCGATTGGATTGATGGTCGTCAGAAGCATCAGCGGCGGCAAATTGCGAAAGGCGTTTATAGCGGGCAGCTTTCCCCCAGAGAGGTGCTCAATCTCAGGAAACAGCAGCAGAAAATCGCCAGGCTCGAGAGCCGGTTTAAAAGCGATGGCAGGCTGACCAGGCCCGAACGACGCATTTTAAACGATAGATTGAATCACGTTGCCGAGCGGATTTCAGACATGAAGCGCAATGATCATTATGGTTATTACGACGGGCGCGGTTACGGAAAGGGCTATTAACCTTAGGCCGGCCGGTTTCTTCAGCCAACCCTCGGCCAATCATGGCCTAAAATTCCTCATACTACTTGGATCGCCTATTGTAAAATAGGCGATATTTTTTATGTATGAAGTAAGAGGTGTGCGTTGGCGTGGTTGCTGTTGTTTTCCGCGGGGCTCGCGGAAATTGTGTTTGCTTTGAGCCTTAAGTATAACGAAGGTTTTACCAAGCTCTGGCCCAGTATCATCACCATGATATCGGGCGGATGCAGTTTTTATCTGCTGATGCTGGCCATTAAAACCCTGCCGCTCGGGACCGCTTATGCGGTCTGGACAGGCATGGGCGCCGTGGGCGTGGCGATAATCGGCATTTTTCTCTTCAAGGAATCGATGGACCCGTACCGACTGCTTTCCATTACGCTGGTCATTGCGGGCATTGTCGGCCTTAAATTAACGGACAGTTATTAGCGTGCTGCATCTTGTTTTCCAGTCGCCGATAGAGATAGCCATTCTGGAGCGCATCGAGGCCGGCGATGCCGTGGTGTTTCTTGAAAACGCCGTGCTTCGGGTACTGCGGAATGGGGTGTTGCATGAAATCTTAACGCAATTGCTCGGCACGAATCGTTTATGCGTCTTGTCGCAGGATGTGGCCGTGCGCGGCATCGCCGCCGATGAGCTGGTTGAGGGCATCGAGATCATCGATTATGCCGACCTGGTCGAATTGACCGTCAGCAACCGCGTGGTTCAGTCATGGTCTTGATGGTTCAGGGCCGGCCTCTGGATGTAACCGACCAGGGTTTTCTGGTCGATGCGTCTGACTGGAATGAAGAGGTCGCAAGGCGGCTGGCCGAATTAAATAATATTGAGCTGGATGAGCGCCATTGGGAGATCATTCTGTTCATCCGCGGCTACTACCAGCAGTTCAAGCACCTGCCGAATGCGCGGGTCTTTACCAAGGCCGTTGCCAAGGCGTTGGGCGAGGAAAAAGGCAACAGCCGGTATTTGCACAAGCTGTTTCCCGAAGGGCCTTTGAAATACGCCTGCAAACTGGCCGGGTTGCCCAAGCCGCCGACCTGTTTGTAGTCACCCTTGTTTAAAGCGGTGAATCAGGCGTCTTTCTTTCTTGTTCGGCTTGTGATCCTTATTGGTAAAGCCGAATAACTCCCGCTGTTCACGCTGCTGAATGACTTGCTGCTGGCGTTTCTCCTGGCTTTCGGCGCTTTCCTCATAGAGCAGCGCCGCTTCTTTGGCGGGGCGGCGCTGCTCGCTGAGCGCGATGACGGTAATATCCCAGGTGTAATTGTCTTTGCTGATGGAGAGCTTTGCGCCGGGTTTGATTTCCTTGCTGGGCTTCGTGCGCTGGTCGTTCAGATGGACCTTGCCACCGGAAACGGCGTCCGAAGCCAGCTTGCGCGTTTTAAAAAAACGCGCGGCCCATAACCACTTATCCAGCCGTACAGATTCGAGTTCTGTCACACGTTCACTTCATTGCCGCTGTCTGACCAGGCTTTAAATCCGCCCGCCATGCTGACAGCCTTGTTGTAGCCGATCTTGTTTAATGCTTCCGCGGCCAAAGCGGAGCGGCCTCCCGTCTGGCAGTAAACGATGATCCTATCCGCCTGCTTGTCCTGAAAATCGGGGTGAGAGCCTATTTTGAATTCCAACACTCCACGCGGAATATTGACGGCTCCGGGCAAGTGGCCTGCCTCGTATTCGGCCGGTTCCCTGACGTCCAGGATCAGGCTTTTCCCGAGTTCGTTCTTGGCATCGTCCGTGTTTATTTCAGTGATGTGCTGTTTGGCTTGGGCAACAAGATCCATTGGGGTTAAAGTCATGGTTTTGTCTCCTGAAAAAATGAAAAAAACATATTAGCAATAAATAATATTGGCTTGCCAGCCTTTTTTTCAGTTTGAACAGTCTGCTCGAAAAAACAATGACTTGGGGCAATCGAGGGAAAAATGCCGGTTTGGGCGGCCGCTGGAACGGTCGCCCGAGACAGGTCAGTTCATATGTTTTTTCAATTCCTTGGGCAAGGAGAACACGACTTTTTCCTCTATGCCCTGAATTTCGGTAATGCTGCTGCCGCCCCATTCCTTGAGCTGATTGATGACTTCCTGGACCAGGACTTCCGGCGCCGAGGCGCCGGCCGTGACGCCGACCACTTCAATGCCGTTGAACCAGTCCTGTTTCATGTCTTTCGCCGTGTCTATCAGGTAAGCGGGTTTTCCGAGCTGTTCGGCAATCTCGCGAAGGCGGTTGGAATTGGAGCTGTTGGGCGAGCCGACGACGAGGATGATATCGGAGTTTTTGGACAGCTCATAGACTGCATCCTGGCGGTTTTGGGTCGCGTAACAGATATCGTCTTTTTTCTGCTCCTGAATGCCGGAGAAACGCGCCCTCAGGGCGTCGACCATGATCTTGGTGTCGGTCATCGACAAGGTCGTCTGTGTGACGTAAGCCAGATTATCCGGATTGTTGACTTTCAGATTTTTAACGTCATCCGGCGTTTCTACCAGGTAAATGCCGCCGTTTTCGGTGCATTTTTCGTACTGTCCCATCGTGCCTTCCACTTCCGGATGGCCGGCATGGCCGATCAGGATGACTTCCCGGTCTGACTTGGCATGCTTGGCAACCTGCAAATGCACTTTCGTGACTAGGGGGCAAGTGGCGTCGAAAACGGTCAAATTGCGCTCTTCAGCTTCTTTCTGTACTTGTTTGGACACGCCGTGCGCACTGAAAATCAGGTAGGAGCCAACAGGCACATCGGTTAGGTCTTCAATGAAAATAGCGCCTTTTTGCTTAAGGCCTTCGACGACCGTACGGTTGTGGACCACTTCGTGGCGGACATAAATCGGCGCTCCAAACGTTTCCAGGGCCTGGTCGACAATTTCGATGGCCCGGTCTACACCGGCACAGAATCCGCGGGGGTTAGCGAGTACAATTTGCATATCTTGACTTCTTTACTTGGTTAATTTGGTTTTATTCTAACTCAACATGGTGTCCGATACGATAATTCCATCAGTATCGGCATATAAAAAATGGTCTTTCTTGAAGTTGACTCCGGCAAAAGTCACGAGCATGTCCCGGTCACCAAGCCCTCTCTTATGGCTTTTCAATGGATGCGTATGCAGTGCGCGGATGCCGATAGAGAGCTGGTCGATAATGGCCGAGTCGCGCAGGCAGCCGTAAATGACGATGCCCTGCCAGCCGTTGTCGACGGCAAGCCTGGCCAGATTGCTGCCCAGCAGGGCGCAACGGTGCGAGCCGCCGCCGTCGATGACCAATACGCGGTTTTCGACTTTTTCTTCCAAGGTTCGCCTGACCAGTACATTGTCTTCGAAAACTTTCAGCGTGGTGATCCGGCCGCAAAAAGCCGGGTTGGCGCCATAAGATTGGAACAGGGGTTCGGCAATCTGAAAATGTTCTTCTTCAGAATGCGCATCGCAAAGATCGGCTGTCGTAAAATTCATAGTCTAAACCTAAGGTATGTAGGGCGGCCTGGGGAGCCGCCCATGGTTGATTGATCAAGCGAAATAACGTGCGATCAGACCGTAGCTGCTGGCGGTTTCAGGCATCGGGATTTTGACTTCGTAACCGCCGCCCGGCGCTTCCTGCATATCGCGGCCATACATGTCCAGCATGCGTTCCACGGTAATGTCCCGGTTGCCTTCCGGCAGAATCAGTTCGATTTTATCGCCGACCGCAAATTTGTTTTTGACATCGATCACAGCCAGGCCGCTTTCCTTGTCATAATTTCTGATCTCGCCGCAAAACTGTTGCTGATGGCTTTTGGAATAGCCGGTGATATAGTTCTGGTATTCGTGCGTATGATGGCGCTGATAAAAGCCGTCCGTATAGCCGCGGTTGGCCAGATTCTCCAGCACGCCGAGCAGTTCGGGGCGGAAAGGACGGCCGGCCTGCGCGTCGTCGATGGCCTGGCGGTAAGTCTGCGCCGTGCGTGCGACATAGTAATGCGACTTGGTGCGGCCTTCGATTTTAAGGCTGTCCACGCCGATCTCAACCAGGCGCTGCACGTGTTCGATGGCGCGCAGGTCTTTGGAGTTCATGATGTAAGTGCCGTTCTCGTCCTCCATGACCGGCAGCAGCTCGCCCTTGCGGCCTTCTTCTTCGAGGAAGTAAATCTTGTCCGCCAACGGATGCCGGTCCGCGCCGCCGCAGCTGGCCGTGCTGATGTCTGCCATGGACAGGGCGCCGCCATCCAGCACATAGTCGCCTTCGGCGTTTTCATGCGCGGGCAGCGTATCGTATTTCCAGCGGCAGGAGTTCGTGCAGGTGCCCTGGTTCGGATCGCGGTGGTTGAAATAGCCGGATAGCAGGCAGCGGCCGGAATAGGCGATGCACAGCGCGCCGTGCACGAACACTTCCAGCTCCATGTCGGGGCAGCGCTGGCGGATTTCCTCGATCTCATCCAGCGACAGTTCGCGCGACAGGATCACGCGCTCGACGCCCATGGCCTGCCAGAATTTCACCGTGGCATAATTGACGGTGTTGGCCTGCACGGACAGATGGACGGGCATGTCGGGCCAGGTTTCGCGCATCATCATGATCAGGCCCGGATCGGCCATGATCAGGGCATCCGGCTTCATGGCGATAATGGGCGCGATATCGGTCAGAAAGGTTTTGATCTTGGCATTGTGCGGAATCACATTCGTGGCCAGGAAGAATTTCTTGCCCAGCGCATGCGCCTCGTTAATGCCCTTGGCCAGATTGTCTTCAAGAAAATCATTATTGCGCACCCTGAGACTGTAACGAGGCTGTCCGGCATAGACGGCATCGGCGCCGAAGGCAAAGGCATAGCGCATGTTTTTCAGGGTTCCGGCGGGGGAAAGCAGTTCAACTTGTTTCATGTAGTCTGTATGGATGGTCTTGGTTGACTATATTCTATCGTAATTCGCGATAATTAAGGGATATGGCTTTAGCCTGTCGTGTGGGCGGCTGCCTGAGCCGTTACCGGTATCGGACAGATTGCTTATCGATTCAGGAGTGTTTTATGTGGGTGATATTATTCGTCATAGCCCTGCTTTTTGTTTTGGGCGGAGCGTTAATTTTACTAAGAACGGCAAGAATGCCGAAAATTCCTAAAAATGTTAAATCCCAGCCTTATGAGGAAGACAGGGAGGATGAATGGTAGCGGGAACTTAAGGGTCGGTTCGAGCGAGGCCGGGGGTTAGCTCGCAGTCGAGCTTCGCTTCGAGAAAAGGTTGCAGGCGCGCCGGGTTATCAGGATGCGTGGAGACGATCTCGGGAATCGACACGCTGTCTTCCTGTTCCAGCCGCTGCAAAATGGCGGCAAACAGGCGCGGCGGCACACAGGCGCGTCGAAGCGACGCAAGCGCATAGGCATCTGCTTCGGTTTCCATCTGGCGCGAGTAACGGAGTTCCATCAGCGCGGCAGGCAGGCCCGAGGCAAGGGTATCGACATCGCCGGTCACCGCGGCCAGCAGCAGCCCGGACAGTGCCCCTTGCAACGTTTGCCGCAGGGTATGGCGCATTTTTACATGCCCCAGTTCGTGCATCAGTATTGCGATGATTTCCAGGTCGGTTTCTGCCAGCGCGACCAGCTCATCCGTGAGGACGACAAAGCCGCCGGGCAAAGCAAAGGCATTGGCGCCGATCTTGCCGCCGCCGCGGAATTTAAGCTCGTGCGCGGGGCAGTCAGGCTGTTTCGCGCACAATGCCTTGAGTTGCTCGCTCAAAGCCGTCTGCCGCGCCTGGTCCAACTGGCTGGGCTTAAAGTAACCCAACTGCAGGGAAGACTGATCCTCATGGTCTCCTACTGTCCAGATCTGCTCGTCCATCATCGCCAAAACCTGCTCGCCAAGCTTGCGTTCCATGGATGGCGGGATAGCGTACGCGACCTGCTCGGCCAGTGCCGGAATGAGGAAATTGATAGTGCCCCAGCCTGCCAGCAGGGTCAGGATCAAAGCGAACAGCGCCCAGCCCAGGTGATTTTCAAGCCGGTGCAGCCAGTGCCAGAAGACAGTCTCTCCAGTTGGCCGTTGCAAGGCTTCCAATAGGGCAATATCCCCGGCTTCCAGCCGTCCTCCGTCCGGCAGTTCGATCACGCGCCGCGCGCGGCCAAGCTTCGGCTGCACGCGTATGTCCGCCAGCCGGAATACATGCCGGACGCCCCCCGCGCCGAAGGCAATTTCTTCGCTGTTCGCTTCGATTTCCACTTTGACGGCACGCGCGCTGATGCCGTCAAAATAATCCGCGTGAAAATGAATCATCCGAAAGAAAGATCGATGTCGAACATGTCGGCCATTTCTGCGCCTGTCGCTTTGACACCGGCTTGTTTATCGCCGACGAAACGGTCGAAATCGGTTTCACCCGTGAGGCTAAGGCGCGATGTCCGGTAGCGCATCATGCGAATATGCGCCAGCGGCGTCAGCAGGCCGAATGAACAGATGATGAGCATTAGATTGCTCAGATACAGCCAGAGCATGTCGTGGGCGCGCAGGCTGCTGCGGAAAGACAGGTTGCCGAGGGTAGTGGAATTCCAGATCAGATTCGATACCCTTGCCTGCACATAAGCGCCGGAACCCACTATAAGCAGGAGGTAAAACAGGATGAACGCCGCCATAATGAGTCCGAAGTCAGCGAGCGCCGCCCCCGTTTGCATGCCTTGGATCGAGTTCAATAAAGTATCCTTGTCTACGGATAAAGCCACTAAAGCCGAAAGGGCTGCGCCTATTCCCATCACGAGCAGCAGGACTTTTCCATAGATCAGGTAAAAATCCTTAGCTTTTGCATTCATGCGGAAGGCGGTGAGGCCGAACTTATGATTTTCGAGCAGATAGCGGGATTGGCGCATAACCATGTAAGGGAAAATCAGGCCCAGCGTAAAAATGAACAGTACCGGCAAACTGACAAAGATGAATAACGCTTCGCGCATGCCGCCGGCAAAGTCAAAGCGCAGCCCGCGATAGCTGGAATTACGCGCGTTAAAAGTCATCGCCCGTATGACCATCCAGGGCATCAGGAACAGAATAATGAGGGCAAAAACCATCGGCAGATAAGGCGAGACGTTCTGGCTGAATGCATAGGCCATGAAAAAAACGAAAGCGATGATGCGCCCTTTGAGTATGGCGACAGGCGATGCATGATAATCAAAGCCGACGCCATCGATTAACGTGTTCTGGTAAAAATATTTCTTGCGCCGCACCTTGGCCCATGCGGAATAAATACCCAGTGTGACAATGCTCAGCAAGAGATTGATAATCCATATGCCAAAATATTCGCCCGCTTTGCCGGTGAATTCAATCGGTGTTTCTTTAGTTCCCTTAAACATGGTGACCTCATTTATTTTTATTATAAAAAAACCAGTTTAGTTTAATTATTCCATTTGGCTAGTAGTCAGGCTCAGTTATTTGAATTGGTCGGTCGTCTTCAAGGTAAATGTCACCGGCCCGTCATTGATCAGCGCAACCTGCATATCGGCGCCGAACCGGCCGAATTCAACGTGCGGGTAAGTGGCTTTTGCCAATTGTTGCAGATAGCCGAACAGTTGCTGTCCCTTTTCCGGCGATGCCGCCGGAGTGAAGCTGGGGCGATTGCCGCTGTTGGTGTCGGCAGCCAGGGTGAATTGCGGGACCAGCAGCAAGCCGCCGTCGATATCCCGCAGGCTCAAATTCATGCGATCATTGTCGTCGGCAAAAATGCGGTAGTTGAGTATGCGTTCCAGCAGGCGCTGCGCGTCCTTTTCGCCGTCATCTCTCTCAACGGCGACCAGCGCCATGATGCCTTTGCCGATTTGGCCTATGATTTCATTGTTGACAGTGACTTTGGCGGTAGTGACGCGTTGGATGATTGTGAGCATGAGGTCCGTAAAGGATGGGGTTGGAAAACAGATTATTTTTTAATCATTATAATACAGGCAGATTCATGAGGTTTTTACTGATTTTATTGCTGGCGTGGTCGTCCGGGGCGGGCGCTGAAATCTATCAATGGCGGGATGCCCGCGGTTACTCGCATTTTTCGGATCGATCATCCCCCGGCGCAAAAATCGTCGATATCAAGCCGGGGCATTCCTTTTATCGTGTTAAAAAGATTTTCGACGGCGATACGGTGCTGCTGGAGGATGGCCGCAGGGTTCGGCTGCTGGGCATCAATACGCCGGAAGTCCGGCATAAAAATGAAGACGCCCAGGCCGGCGGCGACGAGGCAAAACTGTGGCTGATCAATAAGCTGCAAGACCGTAAGGTGCGCCTGGAAACCGATGTCCAGAAAACCGATAAATACAAAAGAACCCTGGCGCATCTGTTTACCGAGGACAACGAGCATATCAATCTGCGACTGGTCGCGGCGGGGCTGGCAGCCGTCAGTATTTATCCGCCCAATCTATTGCATGCCGAGGCGTTGATTAAAGCCCAGGATCAGGTCGAGCAGGCCGGGCTGGGCATTTGGCGGCGCGCCGAATATGCGGCCATGCCGGTCGCTAGTCTTGCCGGCCGGGGGCATGCGGGCTGGACGCGGCTGGTGGGCAAGGTCGTCAATATTCGCACTAGCCGGAAATACAGCTATCTGGAGTTCTCTGACCGGTTTACAGCGCGCATTGAACGCAAGTGGCTGCCCTTGTTTCCGGACATGAACGGCTATCTGGGGCGGAATGTCGAAGTCCGCGGCTGGCTCAATAAAAACAAGAACGGCTTTTCGATGTTGATTCGCCATCCCAGCGCGATCAAGCTGCGCTAATTCCTGTTTTGCAGAGGCGAATCCATTCGCCATGCGTCACGCTTACAAGATTTCCAGCGCGCCCGGTAAAAAGAATTCACTGACCAGCATCTGCCGGCGCCGAATGGCATAGACGGTTCGTCTGCCCCATACCGGCCCGTTAATGCTCGCCTCGGCAATCGCGGCGCGGGTCCAGGCGGCCGGGCTGATCAAGGCCACGTCCATTTCCAGCCGCGTGAGCTTGGGGTAGGAAAAAATGACCTCGCCCAACGGGCGGTTACCCAGGTGCGACAAGCTGCGCTTGGCGACTTTGAGGGTTCGGGTCGGAATGATGGTTCTGGCCAGGATCAACGGCTTTCCATCGGCATGCAGCAGCACTTCGCGCACCAGGCTATAGCGGCTTTCGGGCAATCTCAGCAGCCTGCGCTCGCTCAAGAAAGGCGTGCGCCACTGCTGCTGGAGGACTTTAACGGCGACGGCATCGCCATAATAATCACGCAGGCGCTGCGTCAAGGAGCCTGTTTCATAAGTCCAGGACTGGACGTCTTCGGGAAGGCAATGGCGCGTGCCCTGGCGGTTTTCGAACCAGTCGGGATCTTGCGTGAATAAAAAGCTTTTGGTGGCCAACGGGTCTAAACCTCTGCGTAGTCTGTTGCACCGCCCAGCCAGCGATCAATTAAGGGCTGCACGGCTTCGGGGGATTGATTGAAAAAAGTGTCCGCTATCTGCTGGATATTATCCAGTAAATCCGAATCGCGGGACAAATCGGCAATTTTAAAATGCATGGCTCCGGTTTGCCGCGTGCCCATGACCTCGCCCGGGCCGCGCAGTTGCAGGTCTTTTTCGGCGATCACGAAGCCGTCGTGGCTGTCCCTTAAAATGCCGAGCCGCTGGCGGGCCGTATCGGACAAAGGCGATTGGTACATGAGCAGACAGAAGCTGTCGCCGTCGCCGCGGCCGACCCGGCCGCGCAACTGATGCAGTTGGGACAGGCCCAGCCTTTCCGGATTCTCGATAATCATCAGGCCGGCATTGGGCACGTCGACACCGACCTCGATGACGGTCGTGGCGACCAGCAGATCGAGCCTGTGTTGCTTGAAGTCCTGCATGACGGCTTCTTTCTCGGCCGCTTTCATACGGCCGTGGACCAGGCCAACACGCACACCCGGCAAAGCCTGGGTGAGCCGTTGGGCGGTTTTCTCGGCTGCCTCGCATTGCAACACTTCCGATTCTTCGATCAAGGTGCAGACCCAGTAAGCCTGTCTACCCTGGGCTACCCAGTTGCCAATGCGTGCGATGACGTCGTCGCGCCGGTCGGCGGGAATGACGCTCGTGACGACCGGCTTTCTGCCAGGCGGCAGTTCGTCGATGATCGAGATATCGAGATCCGAATATTGCAGCATGGCCAGCGTGCGCGGAATCGGAGTCGCGGTCATGACCAGCTGATGCGGACGGAGTCCGGCTTGCTGGCCTTTGTCCCTGAGCGCCAGCCGCTGGTGCACACCGAAACGATGCTGTTCGTCGATAATGACCAGGCCCAGCCGGTGAAAGCTGACGTTGTCCTGAAACAGGGCGTGCGTGCCGATAATGATGCCGGCGCTGCCGTCGGCCAATGCTTGCAGGGCGTCTTTTCTCGGGTTGCCTTTCAGCTGGCCGGTCAGAAAGACCACTTGCGTCCGGAAATTCTCGAACCAGCTGCTGAAGTTGCGGAAATGCTGCTCGGCCAGCAACTCGGTCGGCGCCATGACCGCGACCTGAAAGCCGGACGATAGCGCCAGCAGGGCCGCATGGGCGGCCACGACGGTTTTGCCGGAGCCGACATCGCCCTGAACCAGCCGCATCATCGGATGGCTCTGGCGGCAATCCGCCTCGATTTCGGCCATGACGCGCTGCTGCGCGCAGGTCAGGCTGAAAGGCAGGGCGCGAATGAAACGTTCGCCAATGACTGGATTGACGGAAAACCGGGGCGCTTGCCAGGCCTTGATTTTGTTTCTCGATTGCCTGAGGCTCAGGTGGTGGGCCAGCAGTTCCTCGAAGGCTAGCCGCTTCAGTGCCGGCACGCTGCCGTTTTGCAAGGCCGCCATCGAGATCGATTCATCCGGCGCATGCAGGATTTGTATGGCTTCCAGCAGGGACGGGTAATGGTAGCGCTTTAAGATCGTGCCGGGAATCCAGTCCGGCAGCAGCCGCTTTTCAAGGACGCAGACGGCCAGAGCCTGTTTGATGGCTTTTCTCAATGCCGCCTGCTTGAGGCCATCGGTCAGCGGGTAAACGGGCGTCAGGCAGGTTTCAGTGACGCCGCTGTCCGCGCTAGAGATGACCCGATATTCGGGATGGACCATTTCGAATCCGGCAAAGCCATGGCGCACTTCGGCGAAGCAGCTGATCAGCGTGCCCGGCTGCAGCGCCTTGTGCTGGCTGGCGCTGAAGTGAAAGAATTTCAGGTTTATGAAGCCGGTGCCGTCACTGATGCGGCAGATCAGGCTTTTTCGGCCTCGAGGCAGAATGTCCGTAAATTCGACCTGGCCGCGGATCAGCGCGGTCATGCCCGGCGTCAACGAGCCGATGGGGTAGACGCGCGTGCGGTCTTCATAGCGGTGCGGCAGATGAAAGATCAGATCCTGAATCGTGCGGATGCCGAGTTTTTCCAGGCGTTGCGCGGTTTGGCCGCCTATGCCCGCCAATGAAGCCACCGATTGATTCAGAGAATATGGATTTTTCATTGGCGGTGCTGTTAAAGCATAAGCCTTGGTCAGGCGGGCTTACGCTTTCAGTTGCATGATCGCATCCATTTCCACGCCCGCCTCTTTGGGCAATGCGGCTACGCCGATCGCGGCGCGCGCCGGATAAGGCGCCTGAAAATAGCGGCCCATGATTTCGTTGACGATGGGGAAATGCGACAGGTCGGTCAAGAATACGTTCAGTTTGACGATATCGGAAAGATCGCCGCCTGCCGCCTCGGCGACCGCTTTCAGGTTTTCGAATACCTGCGTGATCTGTGCCGAGATGTCGCCGTCGACGATGGTCATTGTGGCGGGAACCAAGGGAATCTGGCCTGAAAGATAAACGGTGCTGCCGACTTTAACCGCTTGCGAATAGGTTCCAATGGCCTGAGGCGCTTTGTCGGTCTGGATGATTTCTCTTGTCATTGTTGTTCCTGTGTATCAGTTAGCAAAGTAGTTAAATAGCTGGGCGAGAATCGCACTAACATGCGCATTATAAGGAAACTGGCGGAAATTTTCTTAAGTCCTGTGCGGACAAATGGCCAGGTCGGCTTAAATACAGTTTTGCGCTGTCAAAGGACGCGTGAATTCGCCCCGCAAACTGGGGCGTTCATGGCGGCAAGGCGGGGATTGATTTTGGGTGGAATGCTGAACCAGGAGTCAAGAAAGCATCTGGTTTTCAGTCCCGGTCCTAAGCCTTGACCCGGTTGATCTTCAGTACGATCGACAACTCCTTCAGCTTGCGCATGATCCGGGCAAGATGCACGCGGTCCTTGACCGTCAACGTGATCAGGTCGACGGAAACGCGATCGTCCTGATCCACCACGGAGACATTCTCGATGTTGGAATTCTGTTCGGAGATTATCGATGCAATCGTAGCCAGGGAGCCTCGCTGGTTCAGGATTTCTATCCGAATTTCGGCCGGGAATTCGCCTACGGCGTCAGGGCTCCACTCGACATCCAGCCAGCTGGTCTGCTTTTTTCTGGCCTCGATGCGGTTGCGGCATTCATGATGATGCACCACAATGCCGCGGCCTGGATTGAAAAAGCCGATGATCGAATCGCCCGGAATGGGGCGGCAGCATTTGGCCAAGGTAATGACCATGCCTTCCGTGCCTTTGATGATCAGCGGATTCCTTACGCCGCTCTCGCTGCTGTCGAGCTTGATGGCTGCATGTACGTCATCCTGCGTGAGGCGTTTGGCAATCAGGAACGGCATTTTGTTGCCCAGCCCGATGTCTTCGAGCAACTCTTCCAGATTGTGCATGGACATCGCTTCAAGCAGCGCTTGTATGCGGGCCTGATCGATGTTTTCCAGATGCTGATGCATGGCCTGCAGTTCTTTTTCCAGCAGGCGGCGGCCGAGATTGATGGCTTCCTGCTGTTTGAAATGCTTCAGATACGTGCGTATGCTGGAGCGGGCCTTGGCGGTGATGACGTAATTGAGCCAAAGCGGATTGGGCCGCGCCCAGGAGGCGGTGATGACCTCCACCGTGACGCCGTTTTCGAGCGTCGATTGCAGCGGCACCAGTTGCTTGTCGATACGGGCGGAAACGCAGGCATTGCCGATATCGGTATGGACGGCATAGGCGAAATCGATGATGGTCGCGCCGCGCGGCAGCTTGATAATGCCGCCCTGGGGCGTAAAGACGAACACTTCCTGCGGAAACAGGTCGACTTTCAGGTTGTCGATGAACTCCAGCGAATCGCCGGCCGACTTCTGGATTTCCAGCAGTTCCCGCAGCCATTCGTTGGCGCCGGCCTGGAATTTCTCGGATTTATCGTCGTCGGATTTGTAGAGCCAGTGCGCCGCGATGCCCGATTCTGACATGCGGTGCATTTCGTGCGTTCTGATCTGGATTTCGATCGGCACGCCGTAAGGTCCGATCAGGATCGTGTGCAGGGACTGATAGCCATTGGCCTTGGGCAGCGCGATGTAATCCTTGAACCGGCCCGGGATGGGCTTGTACAGATTGTGCACGATGCCGAGGACGCGGTAACAATTATCGACGTTATCGCAAAAAATCCTGAAGGCATAGACATCGAAAACATCCGAAAAGGAAATCTTTTTGTTCAGCATTTTCTGATAAATGCTGTAGAGATTTTTCTCGCGTCCGGCGACATCGCAGTGCAGGCCGGCTTGTTCCAGGCGGTTTTTTATCGCGTTCTCAATCGTGTCGACAATCTTGCGCCGGTTGCCGCGGGCTTTTTTGACCGCGTTTTTCAAAATGGCGTGACGCAGCGGGTACATCGCCTCGAAACCCAGCGATTCGAGCTTGTGCCGGATACTATTCATGCCCAGCCGGTTGGCGATCGGGGCATAGATATCGAGCGTTTCGCGGGCGATGCGGCGCTTTTTTTCCGGCTTCATGGCGCCGAGCGTCTGCATGTTGTGCAGCCGGTCCGCCAGTTTGACCATGATGACGCGCAAGTCCTTGGCCATGGCCATGAACATCTTGCGGACATTTTCGGCCTGCGCTTCGGCGTGCGATTTGCTGTCGATTTTGGTGAGTTTGGTCACGCCGTCGACCAGTTCCGCCACTTCCTGGCCGAACTGTTTGGCTAATTCCTTCTTGCTGACCGGCGTGTCTTCAATGACATCGTGCAGGATGGCTGCCATGATGCCATGCGCATCCATGCGCATTTCAGCAAGGCTGATGGCAACGGAAATCGGGTGGCAAATATAGGCTTCGCCGGTTTTACGAAATTGGCCGGCATGAGCGGCGGCGCCGAATTCATAGGCGCGGACAATTTCATCGATCTGCGCCTGTTCCAGATAGTCGCCCAAGGTTTCGCATAAGCGCCGGATCAGTTTGTCCTGAGGGCGTTCCAGCTCGATAGTGTCGGCGACTATGTTCAACATGGCGGAAGCGATTAAAACATGGGGCTGGGGGTATCGTGATTATCGACGGTGCGATGCAGCTTGTTGATATTTTCAGGCGATACATGGCCTGCCGCAATTTCGCGCAAGGCGACAACCGTGTCCTTGTCTTTATTGCGAGGGACAAATTCATCAGCGCCTTTACTGAGCTGACGTGCTCGGGTGCTGGCTAGCAAAACCAGTTTGAAACGGTTTTCTACGTGTTCTAAACAATCTTCGATCGTGACTCGGGCCATTTTTAAACCTAATAAATTGAGAATATCAGTCCGTTCGACCGGGCTGACGGGGATCGGTTTCATCGAGTCGGTTTAAACCGACTTAAATGAAAGGGCGGTGCATTATATAAAAAACACCGCCCGACTTAAACCACTAGGCTCGTGATTTTAAAATAGAAACGGCCGGAAGCTCCTTGCCTTCCAGAAATTCCAGAAACGCACCGCCGCCGGTGGAGGTGTAGGAGACCTGATCGTTAATGCCGTATTTGTCGATCGCCGCCAGCGTATCGCCTCCGCCGGCGATCGAGAAGGCGCTGCTTTCCGCGATGGCCGTAGCCAGCGACTTCGTGCCGTTGCCGAACTGGTCGAACTCGAATACGCCGACCGGGCCGTTCCAGACGATGGTGCCGGCCGATTTCAGCAATTGCGCGTACTGTTTTGCCGTTTCAGGGCCGATATCCATGATCATGTCGTCAGCTTCAACGTCCTCGACTTTCTTGACCGAGGCAATGGCGGTTTCCGAGAATTCCTTCGCACACACGACATCGGACGGTATGGGGATATCTGAGCCATTGCGTTTGGCCATCTCGATCAGTTGCTTGGCCTCTTCAATCAGGTCTTCTTCGTACAGTGATTTGCCGACCGGGAAGCCTGCGGCCGCGATAAACGTATTGGCAATGCCGCCGCCGACGATCAGCTGGTCGACTTTTTCAGACAGCGATTTCAGGACCGTCAGTTTGGTAGACACTTTGGAGCCGCCGACAATCGCGACCAGGGGCTTGACCGGCGTTTCCAGCGCTTTGCCCAAAGCATCCAGTTCGCTGGCCAATAAAGGGCCGGCGCAGGCCACGGGCGCGTACTTGGCGACGCTGTGCGTCGAAGCCTGCGCCCTGTGCGCGGTGCCAAAGGCGTCCATGACGAAAACGTCGCAGAGCGCGGCCATCTTGCGGCCCAGGTCATCGTTGTTTTTGCCTTCGCCGGCATTGAAGCGCACGTTCTCGCACAGCACGACTTCGCCCGGCTTAATGTCAATGCCGTCCAGCCAGTCCTTTTCCAGTCTGACGGGTCGGCCGAGCAATTGTGGCAAGCGTTCGGCTACCGGCCTTAACGACGCGTCCTCCGAGTATTGGCCTTCCTCGGGCCGGCCCAGGTGGGATAACAGCATGACGGCGGCGCCGGCCGCCAGGGCTTTTTCAATCGTCGGCACGCTGGCTTGAATGCGGATATCGCTGGTGACTTTGCCGTTTTTCACGGGCACATTCAGATCCTGACGGATCAGTACGCGTTTGCCTGATAAATCCAGATCGACCATTCTTTTAATCGGCATAATATGCTCTCCTGTTTATGTTATTGGTATTTTATTAACAATTATTTCATGCAAAGCCCATATTTTAGCTTTGTTCTGATTTACTGAAAGAAAACCGCCATACTGATCATGACGGCGCTGGCCAGGATGGCCCATACCGTCCGGCGGTGATTGCTCTCGATTTGCTGGCGCAGCAGGGCGAGTTCGCGGTTGTGCGCTTCGGCATTGGGCCTTGCGTGCGCGGCATTGTCTAAAGCCTTATAAATCAACGAAGGAACTTCCGGAAACTGCTCGGCCAGTTCGGGGAATTGTTTGATGATCCTGTCGATTTTGGCCTTAGGGCTCATGCGTTCATGAAACCATTTCTCCAGAAACGGCTTGGCCGTCTGCCACAAGTCCAGATCGGGATAGAGCTCCCGCCCGAGGCCCTCGATATTGAGCAGGGTTTTCTGCAGCAGGACCAGCTGCGGCTGCACATGCATGTCGAAACGCCGCGCGGTCTGGAACAGGCGCAGCAGCAATTGCCCGAAGGAAATATCTTTGAGCGGCTTTTCGAAGATCGGTTCGCACACGCTGCGGATGGCCGATTCGAACTCTTCTATGCGTGTCGAACCGGGTACCCAGCCGGATTCGACGTGCATCTGGGCGACCCGGCGGTAGTCGCGGTTGAAAAAGGCCAGGAAGTTCTCGGCCAGGTAGCGCTGGTCGGACAGGGACAGGGAGCCGACAATGCCGAAGTCGACGGCGATGTATTTGGCCGGCGGATCGACGAAGATATTGCCGGGATGCATGTCGGCATGAAAGAAATTGTCGCGGAACACCTGGGTAAAAAAGATTTCCACGCCGCGCTCGGCCAGCAGCTTGAAATCGGCGCCGCTTTCCCGCAGCGCCGCGATTTCGCCGACCGGAATGCCCTGGATGCGCTCCATGACCATGACTTTTTGGCGCGTCAGCGGCCAGTGAATTTCCGGGATATAAATAATGTCGGAATTCTCGAAATTGCGGCGCAGTTTGCTCGCATTGGCGGCTTCGCGAATCAGGTCAAGCTCGTCCAGCGTCGTTTTCTCGAATTCGGCGACGACTTCCAGCGCGCGCAGCCGCCTCGCGTCGGGCCAGAATTTCTCGGCGAAGCGGGCCAATTCATACAGCAGGCCTACGTCGGAGTGAATGCGTTCTTCGATATCGGGGCGCAGAACCTTAACGACGACCTGCTCGCCGCTGTGCAGCATGGCCGTGTGAACCTGCGCGACCGAGGCCGAGGCCAAGGGTTCGGGATTGAATTCGGCGAAGGCATCGGCAATGGGCATGCCGAGCTCTTTCTCAATAATGCCGCGCGCGATTTCATTCGGAAACGGCGGAACCCGATCCTGCAGCTTGACCAGTTCATCGGCAATATCATCAGGCAGCAGGTCTTTCCGTGTCGACAGCGCCTGGCCAAATTTGACATAGATAGGCCCGAGGTCTTCCAATGCGCGGCGGATGCGCACGCCGCGCGGGGCAGTCTGCCGTTTGAGCCAGTAGTTGGGCGAGAAGACGGCCAGGAAACGAACAGGGCGGAATAAATGGGTTTTTAAAACGATTTCGTCCAGGCCATGAAAGACCAGGACCCAGTTAATATGGACCAGGCGCAATAATATTTTAGGGCGGATCACGTATTTACCTTTAGTTTTAGGGTGTGTGCGGCTTTCGTGCCCGCCGCGGAGGGCATCGGCAGGGCAAGATTGGATTTATTTCTGCTTTAAATCCTCAACCGCATTGTTCAGACGTTCAACCCGGCTTGACAGGCGGTCAAAATCGGTACGCAGTTCATCAACCTGACGACAGAAAATATCCATCTCCGGGCCTGCCGGCAGATCGCGTGTTTCTTCCTGCAGAAATTCCGCCGCATTCAGCCGGAAGGTCTCGATGGACTCCTTTCCCCAGCGCTGGCCGGCCCGGAAAAACCGGCCGATCTGGTGCGCGATAATATCGCCGGTGTAGTGCGACAGTTTTTCTTCCAGATCAATGTCCAGTTTGTCGAACAGTTCCTGAAATTTGCGACCGGTGTGCATGTCGCCTTCAATTTTTACCTCGCCGGAAAAAATGGAGCGCATGGGCTTTGAGCTGAGGCCCATCAAGCCCAATGCCCAGACCGAGCCTGTCAAGCGGGTATCGGGCTGGTCGGGGAAATGGTCCAGACACTGAATGGATTCGGCCGTAGGGCACAGGTAAAGCGTTTCATTGAACGGCAAAATCGTGACGGCGATGACCTTGCCGGCCAACGGCTCCAGAAAATAGCGGCTATCCGGATCCAGGGCGAGGTACTGGTTAAGCGCGGCTTCCAGTGCGCCGGCCAGCAATGCTTTGATTGCCATGTCAGATTTTATACCCTCTGTGCACGGCCACGATGCCCTGAGTCATGTTGAAATATTCGCAACGCTCGAAACCGGCATTCTCCATCATTTTTTTCAATTCATCCTGTTTCGGATGCATGCGTATGGATTCGGCCAGGTAACGGTAGCTGTCTTCATCCTTGGCTACGACTTTGCCGATTTTGGGCAGCAGATTGAATGAATAAAAATCGTAGACTTTTTCGGTGAGCTTGTCGGTCGGATGCGAAAATTCCAGTACGATGACGCGGCCGCCGGGCTTCAGTACCCGGTACATGGAACGCAGGGCGGCGTCCTTGTCGGTCACGTTGCGCAGGCCGAAGCCTATGCAGACGCAGTCAAACGTGTTGTCTTCAAAGGGCAGGCATTCGGCATTGACTTGCGCATAACGAATATTGCCGACCAGGCCTTTGTCGATCAGCCGGTTGCGGCCCGTGCGCAGCATTTCGGAGTTGATGTCGGCCAGCACTATCTGGCCGTCCTTGCCGACGCGTTTTTCGAACAGCATGGTCAAGTCGCCGGTGCCGCCGGCTAGATCGAGCACCCGCTCGCCTTTGCGCACATTGCTCAATTGGACGGCGACGCGCTTCCAGATGCGATGGATGCCCATCGACATCAGGTCGTTCATGATGTCGTATTGCCCGGCTACGGAGTCAAATACGCCACGGACCAGCTTGACTTTGTCCTCCTTGGCTACCTGTTTGAAACCGAAATGGGTGGTGTCGTTATTTGTCATGGTCATACTGGATGTTTTAATGCTCTATGGGTTGTGGCGATGCTTTGCGTTGATGGCCGGCCGCCTCCAGTCGCTGAAGGTAGTCCGCCCATAAGGCCGGATATTCGGCGCCTAATTTGTACAGCAGGTCCCATGTGTAAATGCCGGTGCTGTGGCCGTCGCTATAGACCGGGGCAATGCCATAGTTGCCTATCGGTTTGATTTCTTCAATCGTGACGTCTTCCTTGCCAACCTGCAGCACTTCCTGGCCCGGTGCGTGACCGACCGCTTCGGCCGAAGGCGTATAGACGCGCAGATACTCATACGGCAGCTTGAAAACGCTGCCGTCGTCAAAACTGATCTCAAGCAGGCGGGAAACCTGATGCAGCTTGATTTCAGTAGGAATGGTATGACAGGGTTGTACAGTCAGGCGCATGATAATTATAAAATATAACGGCTCAGGTCTTCATCCTGCACGAACTCGGCGAGATGCCCATTGACATAGGCAGCATCGATTACGATGGTTTTCTCGATGAGGTCGGGCGCGTTATAGGAAATGTCTTCCAGCAGCCGTTCCAGGATCGTGTGCAGCCGTCTGGCGCCGATATTCTCGGTTTTTTCGTTAACCTGGAAGCCCAATTCGGCAATCCGTTGAATGCCGTCGGGGGCAAATGTCACCGAGACGCCTTCCGTTGCCAGCAAGGCTTGATATTGCTCTGTCAATGAGGCATTCGGTTCGGTCAGGATGCGCACGAAATCCTCGGCCGTCAGCGCGTCGAGTTCAACGCGGATAGGAAACCGGCCTTGCAGTTCGGGAATCAGGTCCGAAGGTTTGGTCAAATGAAAGGCGCCGGACGCGATGAACAGCACATGATCGGTCTTGATGGTGCCGTACTTGGTGCTGACGGTGCTGCCTTCAACCAACGGCAACAGGTCGCGCTGCACGCCTTCGCGGGAGACCTCGCCGCCGCTGCCGCCGAGTTCGGAGCGCTTGCAGATCTTGTCGATCTCGTCGAGAAAGACGATGCCGTTCTGTTCCACGGCTTCCACGGCGCGCGCTTTGATGTCTTCTTCATTGACCAGCTTGGCGGCCTCTTCTTCTTGAAGCACCTTCAAGGCCTTGCTGATTTTCATCTTGCGCGATTTTCTTTTGCCCGTGCTCAGATTTTGAAACATGCCCTGCAGTTGGCTGGTCATTTCCTCCATGCCGGGAGGGGCCATGATCTCTACGCCCACGGGCGCGACATGCACGTCGATTTCTACTTCCTTGTCATCCAGATCGCCTTCGCGCAGTTTTTTGCGCATTTTCTGACGAGTCGATTCCTCGGTATCGGACAGCATGCCGCTGCCAGCCCGCGGCAGCAGGATATCCAGTATTTTTTCCTCCGCGGCGTCGTAAGCGCGATTCTGTACCTTTTCCATTTCCGCCATGCGCGTCATTTTGACGGCCGTATCGGCCAAATCGCGGATAATGGATTCAACATCGCGGCCGACATAGCCGACCTCGGTAAACTTAGTGGCTTCGATTTTGATAAAAGGCGCGTTGGCCAGGCGTGCCAGGCGGCGTGCGATTTCGGTTTTGCCGACGCCGGTGGGGCCGATCATCAGAATGTTCTTCGGAGTAATTTCCTCGCGCAAGGCAACGTCAACCTGCTGGCGCCGCCAGCGATTGCGCAGCGCGATAGCGACGGAGCGCTTGGCGCTGGCCTGGCCGATGATGTGCTTATCCAGTTCGCTTACAATTTCTTTAGGGGTCATCTGAGTCATTCGTTCACTCGTTAGGGTCTGCGTCCAGTTCTTCTATGGTCAAATTGTGATTGGTATAAATACAGATATCGCCGGCTATCCTTAACGATCTTTCGACAATGTCGCGCGCGCTTAAATCGGTATTTTCCAGCAGGGCGCGCGCGGCGGCCTGCGCAAAAGCGCCGCCGGAGCCAATGGCCATCAAGTCGTGCTCGGGCTCGATGACATCGCCGGTACCGGAAAGGATCAGGGAGGTTTTGGCGTCGGCAATCGTCAGCAGGGCTTCCAGTTTGCGCAAGGCGCGGTCTGTGCGCCAGTCTTTGGCCATCTCCACGGCGGCGCGCGTCAGGTTGCCGCGGTGCTTTTCCAGCTTGCCTTCAAAATGCTCGAACAAGGTGAACGCATCGGCCGTAGCGCCGGCAAAACCGGCAATCACCTTGTCGTGGTATAAACGGCGCACTTTGCGGGCGTTGCCCTTCATGACCGTATTGCCTAAAGTGACTTGGCCATCGCCGCCAATCACCACTTTGCCGCCTCGGCGAACAGAAAGTATGGTTGTACCTCTAAAACTCACTTTAAAATCCCAAAGTTACGAAAATGATTGCGCCAATTCTACATGGTCTGGATTTAAATGTGGTAAAAAATAAAGCGATTAGCTATCGATGCAACAGTTCTTAAGATCCATGCGTTAATTGGAAGTTCAGCCAAATAGGCTATGCTGAGCTTATTTCATTAACAAATTAAGGGCATTCTATGGAAGCGCTGGATCAAATTTCCACTACGCTGGCATTGACGATGGGACTGGCCTGGGCCAGCGGCATCAATCTTTATGCGACGCTGTTCATGCTGGGCTATCTTGCCAATACCGGCAATCTGAATTTGCCGCCGGATTTACAGATAGTCGCAAACCCGATGGTCATGGGCGCAGCCGGGGTCATGTATTTTATCGAGTTTTTCGCCGACAAAATACCCGGCGTCGATACCGGATGGGACACTTTGCATACGTTTATCCGTATTCCTGCCGGCGCGATGCTGGCAGCGGGTACGGTCGGCGATTTAAATCCCGCGGTTGAGTTGGCGGCGGCGATACTGGGCGGCGGCCTGGCGGCCGGCACGCATGCAACCAAAGCCGGTACGCGCGTACTGATCAATACTTCACCGGAACCTTTCAGCAACTGGTTTGCATCCGTGGGCGAAGATGTTGCCGTCATTGGCGGGGTCTGGGCTTGTGTCAATCATCCGGTACTGTTTTTGATAGCATTGGTACTGTTCGTCCTGTTGATGATCTGGTTGTTGCCGAGGATATGGGCAGGCATAAAAAAGGTATTTCGCTTTATTATCAAGTTGTTCCGAAGGGAAGAAAGTTCGTTGAACGCAAGTTCTTCGGAATAAAATCATATTTTTATTGACGGGGATCAGATAATCGGGTTTAATGGCGCTCTTTTGTAGTACCGCCCAGGTAGCTCAGTCGGTAGAGCAGAGGACTGAAAATCCTCGTGTCGACGGTTCGATTCCGCCCCTGGGCACCATTACAAAAAATTTAACAAAAAAAACAGCAACACCTCAAGAAAGCCCAGGTAGCTCAGTCGGTAGAGCAGAGGACTGAAAATCCTCGTGTCGACGGTTCGATTCCGCCCCTGGGCACCATGAATTCCAAAGGCTCCGATTATCGGGGCCTTTTTTGTTTCTGGCCCAGGTCCAATTTTGCCAATCCGGCATGGCAAGCCTGTCTTCGCCATTAAAAATTCTCTCTGTACACGACAAAATTTAAAATTCCGGCTCTTCATCACGCCATGAGAGCAATTGCTCTGGGGTCCTGCTCATCGACCATCATCTTTTCGGGAGGCCATAAAAACAGCACTAACAACCTGATCTGATCCACTGTGTCCACAAT
>Ga0196963_10000379_pt1 | contig 42247 bp, 34 predicted proteins | sample S1_5metaG_FD_148600 | JGI IMG/M metagenome (GOLD analysis project Ga0196963, IMG submission 148600) | Soil microbial communities from Anza Borrego desert, Southern California, United States - S1_5 | ecosystem: Environmental > Terrestrial > Soil > Desert | place: USA: California | collected... | reverse complement strand
CAGGCCGATGAAGCCATTGCCCAGCGCAAACAGCGAGGCGTCCAACACCTGCTGCGCGGGGTCGAAGCCTTCGCGCCGCAGCGCCCAGGTGTCGATATTGATCATGCCCGCTCCGTCTCGGTGGTCAGCCGCGGCAGTGCGCTGCCATCGGCGACGAAACAGTGACACGACTCCGGCGGCAACCCAAAGTTCACCCTGTCGCCGGGGCGGACATCACCTCGGTTCGTCTTCACCAGCAAGGGAGGTGCCTCCTGCGGCAATCCTTCGGCACGCAGGTAGACGTGGCTTACCTCGCCCAGGTGCTCGACATGCTCCACCGCGGCCCGGCCGGGCCCCTCGCCGAGCCGCACGTGCTCGGGCCGGATGCCCAGCGTGGCCGCGGCGCCCACGCTGGCGCCGCGCGGCTGCACGCCTGCCAGCCAGAGGGCGCCGCCGCTGCGCACCTGCACGCCGCCGGTGCCGAGGCCGCTCACTTCGCCTGGCAGGAAGTTCATCGACGGCGAGCCGATGAAGCCGGCGACAAAGCGGTTGGCCGGATGGTGGTACAGCTGCAGCGGCGGCCCGGCCTGCGCGATGCTGGGCGCATCGCCGCGCTCGGCCGCGGGGCGCAGCAGCACGATGCGATCGGCCAGCGTCATCGCCTCGACCTGGTCGTGGGTGACGTAGACCGTGCTGGCCGAGCCCAGCTCGCGGTGCAGCTTGGCCAGTTCCAGCCGGGTGCTGACACGCAGCGCCGCGTCCAGGTTGGACAGCGGCTCGTCGAACAGGAAGAGCTTGGGCTCGCGCACGATGGCGCGGCCGATGGCCACGCGCTGGCGCTGTCCGCCGGACAACTCGCGCGGCTTGCGCTCGAGCAGGCCGTCCAGGTGCAGGATGCGGCTGGCCTCGCGCACGCGGCGCGCGATCTCGGCATCCCCCAGCTTGCGGTGGCGCAGGCCGAAGGCCATGTTCTCGTGCACGCTCATGTGCGGGTACAGCGCGTAGCTCTGGAACACCATCGCCAGGTCGCGCTCCGATGGCGGCAGGTGGCTCACGCGCCGGCCGTCGATCTCGATCTCGCCGGCGCTCAGGTCCTCCAGCCCGGCGATCAGCCGCAGCAGCGTGGACTTGCCGCAGCCCGAGGGGCCGATGAAGACGCAGAACTCGCCCGGCGCGATGCCCAGGTCGATGCCGTCCAGCACCGGGGTGCGGCCGAAGTCCTTGCGCACGCCCTTCAGTTCAACTCGGGATTCCATCGTCGTCCTCAACCCTTCACCGCACCTTGCGTCAACCCCGAGACGATCAGGCGCTGGAACATCAACACCAGGGCCACCAGCGGCAGCGTGACGATCACGCTGGCGGCCATCAATGCGCCCCACGGCAGCTCGTACTTCGACGACGAGCTGATCAGCGCGATCGCCACCGGCACCGTGCGCTCCTCCATCGACAGCGTGAAGCTGAGCGCGAACAGGAACTCGTTCCAGGCCGCGATGAAGGCCAGCAGACCGGTCGCGGCCACCGCCGGCCACATCAGCGGCAGGAAGATGCGGAACACCAGCGTCAGCGGGCCGATGCCGTCCATCGCCGCGGCTTCTTCCAGCTCTTTCGGCAGCTGGCGCATGAAGGTCACCAGCACCCAGGTGGTGAAGGGCAGCGTCAGCATCAGGTCGGCCAGCACCAGCGCGCCCAGGCGGTCGTAGAGGCCCAAAGCGGTGATCAGCTCGAACATGCCGGCCAGCACCGCCACCTGCGGGAACATCGAGGCCGACAGGATCGCCATCAGCATCAGGCCGCGGCCGCGCAGCGGCACCCGCGCCAGCGCCCAGGCCGCCATCAGCGCGACACCGAGCGACAGCGCCACCACGCTGCCGGCCACCAGCAGCGAATTGAGCAGGTTCTGCCCGAAAGGCTGGTCGCGGAACAGGCTGACGTAGTGCTGCAGCGTCGGCGCGTCGGGCCACAGGCGCGGGTCGAACAGCGCGTCCTTGGACTTCAGCGAGCTGCCGATGGCGTACAGCAGCGGGAAGACCGATGCCGCCACCAGCGCTGCCGCACCTAACGCATACCCGGCGCGGCCGGCGATCCGGACGGCGGTCATGCCAGGGCTCCTTCACCGCGCCGGCGCGCCAAGCCCATCGCGAAGATGGTGACCAGCGCGACGATGAAGAACAGCACCGTGGCCGCGGCCGAGCCGTAGCCGGTGAGCTGGAAGTCGATCAGCTGCTCGCGCACGTAGACGGACATGCTGCGGGTCTCGCGGCTGTTGGAGGTCATCACGTAGATCAAGTCGAAGACGCGCAGTGCGTCCAGCAGGCGGAACACCACCGCCACGACGATGCCCGGCGCGATCAACGGCAGCGTGACGCGGCGGAACACGGTGAAGGCCGGCACGCCGTCGACCTGCGCGGCCTCGTAGCAGTCGCCGGGCACGCTCTGCAGCGCGGCCAGGATCAACAGCGCCATGAAGGGTGTGGTCTTCCACACGTCCACCAGCACCAGCGTCAGCATCGACAGCGACGGGTCGGCGGTCCAGGCCAGCGGCTCGGCCAGCAAGCCCCAGTTGACGAGGTAGTGGTTCACGACGCCGAACTGGTCGTGCAGCATCCAGCTCCACATCTTGGCCGACACCACCGTCGGGATGGCCCAGGGGATCAGCATCGCCGCGCGCAGCAGCGTGCGCGCCGGCGAGGGGCGGTTGATCAGCAGCGCGATGCCCAGGCCCAGCGCGGTCTCCAGCGCCACCGACAGGAAGGCGAAGCGCAGCGTGTTGGCCACCGCACCCCACCAGTCGCGGTCGGCCAGCACGCCGTATTCGCCGACGTAGTGCTCCAGGCCGACGAACTGCGCGGGATCGGTGCTGCCGAGCTGCGCATCGGTGAGGCTCAAGGCCAGCGTGCGCAGCAGCGGCCAAGCCGCCACCGCCAGCAGCAGCAGCGCCATCGGCAGCAGCATCCACTTCGCCTGGCGGTGGCGCTGCGCCTGCAGGCCCTGCGCCGGCAAGGCCGGTGGCGGGGCAACCGACTCGACCTGCGCCGGAGGCGTCGGGACGCTCACTTTCAGTTCCATTTTCCGCCTCGGCTGAGTCGGTGCAGCGTGGCGTCCAGCCGCGTCAGCGCCTCTTCGGCCGGCGTCTTGCCGGACACCACCTCGTGCGCGGCATTCCAGAACTGGTTGCTGACCTGGTTGTAGCGGGTGCCGGTGGCGGCGGTGGGCCGCGCGACGGCGTTGGTGAATGTCTCCGCCAGCTCGGCCATGAAGGGATTGACGCGGGCGATGTCGGTGTCCTTGTACAGCGCGGGAATGGTCGGGTTGTAGGCCCCGATCAGCGCCCGCTCCTTTTGCACGTCAGCGCTGGTCATGAACATCACCAGGTCGGCCGCCAGCGCGGCATGCCGCGTGTACTTGGACACCGCCAGCGATTCACCGCCCAGCGTGGCCGCATGGCGTCCGCCATCGCCGCCGATGTCCCCGCGCGGCAGCACCGCCACGCCCACCTTGCCGCGGATGCTGCTTTCCGGCGCCTGCGCCGGCGCCCAGGCATAGGGCCAGTTGCGCATGAAGACGGCATTGCCGGCCTGGAACACGCCGCGCGCTTCTTCCTCGGCGTAGTTCAGCACCGACTTCGGCGAGATGGTGCCGACCCAGCCGGCCGCCGTCTTCAGCGCCTGGGCGGCCTGGGCATTGCGCACGCTGATGCGGCCGTCGCTGTCCACCACGGTGCCCGCGCCATGGCTCACCAGCCACTCCAGCGCGTTGCAGCTCAGGCCCTCATAGGCCCGGCCCTGCCAGACATAACCCCACAGGCGATCGTGGCCGGCAGCACGCTCGGCATCCATGATGCGGCGGGCGGTGGCCGTCAGCTCGGCCCAGGTGAGCGGCACCTTCTGGCCGTGCTTTTCCAGCAGGTCCTTGCGGTAGAACAGCAGCCCGGCATTGGCCAGCCAGGGCATGGCCACCAGCCGGCCACGCACCGTGTTGTTGGCGACGAAGGCGCCGAAATGCGACTGCTCGATGCCCTTGGAGAACGGCTTCAGGTCCAGCAGGTGGTTGGCCAGCAGGCCGGGCCACACGACGTCGACCTGGAACACGTCGATCTTGTCGGACCCCGCGGCCAGCACCTGCTGGAACAGCGCCAGGCGTTCGCTGGCGTCGTTGGGCGTGGCCACCACCTGCACCTGGTGGCCGGTCTTGCGCGCCCACTGCTCGGCGGCGCGCTTGCACAGCTCCAGTTCCTGGCCGACGGCGCCGCAGGAGATCTTGATCGACTCGGCGTGGACCGTGCCGCTCAGGCCGGACAGCGCCAGAACGGCCGCGGCGGCGCCGAGCACCCGCCGCGCCGCCGCGGCGGCGCGGGCACATCGTGTGAGGTGGTGATGGACGAGCATCCGGGGGGCTTGGGTGGCGGGGCGGCTGCATCAGGGGCAATGCAAGTACCTGGACGGCATCAGACCCGGCGCAGATGAACCTCCGATTACGAATGTTCGTGGCGCGGGCCAACCCTTGAAACATCCGCCAGCGCACGCATCGGAAAGGGCTTCTGCAGGAAGCCAAAGTCGCGCAGCCAGTCGGTGGGCTGGCCCAGCATCTCCGGCGCCAGGCCGGACATCAGGATCACCGGCAGGCCCGGCCAGCGCCGCCTGAGCGTGCGGGCCAGCCCCAGGCCGTCCTGGCCGCGGCCCAGGCAGATGTCCGACAACACCAGCTGCGGCAGCGCGGGCGCGGCCTGCAGCGCTTCCAGCGCCACCTCGGCCGAGCGCACGCCCTCGGCCGCCGCGCCGGCGCGCTGCAGCAGGTCCAGCAGCGTGGCGCGGAAGGCCTCGTCGTCCTCCACCACCAGCACGCGCAGGCCGTGCAGCGCGGCCTCGTCGGCGACGGCGCCCGCCGCCTGCCCGCCGGCCTGGCGCTCGGGGTCCGGCGCGGCATGCCCTGGTGCCTGCGCCTCCGGCGGCGCCACCGTCGGCAGCCGCATCAGCACCGTGGTGCCGGCGCCGGGTTCGCTCTCCAGCGTGATGTCGCCGCCGCTCTGCTTGACGAAGCCGTAGACGATGGACAGTCCCAGCCCGCTGCCCTTGCCATCGGCCTTGGTGGTGAAGAAGGGCTCGAAGACCTTGTCGCGCAGCGCCGGCGGCAGGCCGATGCCGGTGTCGGCGACGGCCAGGCGCACGCGGCCGTCGCCCTCGATGCCGGTGGCCAGGTGCAGGCGCCCGCCGTCGGGCATGGCGGCGGCGCTGTTCATCACCAGGTTCAGCACCGCGTTCTCGAGCTGGCCGCGGTCCACGTGCAGCAGCGCGCCGCGCGCGTCCAGCGCCAGCGTCACCTCCACCGCCTCGCCGGCGCTGTACTCGATGAGGTCGCGCATCTCCTCGAGCATGCCGTCCAGTTCCACCCGTTCGGCCTGCAACGGCTGCCGCCGCGCGAAGGCGAGCAGCCGCCGCGTCAGCCCGGCCGCGCTGGCGGCGGCGCGGTGCACGCGCTGCCACAGCGCCTCGGCGCGCGGCGCGCCGGCCAGCTCGGACTGCAGCAGCGTGAGGTTGCCGAGCATGGTGCCCAGGTGGTTGTTGAAGTCGTGCGCCACGCCGCCGGTGAGCTGGCCCAGCACCTCCAGCTTCTGCGCCTGCTGCAGCTCGCGCTCGATGGCGCGGCGGGCGCTCAAGTCGGTGGCCAGCGTGACGCTGCCGCCGGCCGGCATGCGGCGGCTGCGCAGGTCCCAGACGCCGCCATCGGGCAGCTGCAGCTCGACCTGGCCGCTGCCGTCCCAGGCCGCGGCGTCAGCCGCCGACACGGCCACCGTCCTTGCGCCATCGGCGCTGCTGATGGCGGCGTCCTCGTCCAGCCGCGGTGCGCCGCCGCGGCCCGGCGCGCCATGCCAGCGCGCGCCCGGCGGCAGGCCGTCGAACAGCTCGGCCAGCGGCACGCCCACGCGCGGCACGGTGCCCAGCGGGGCCAGCAGCTCGGCGAAGCGGCGGTTCCAGAGCAGCAGCCGGCGCTCGCGGTCGAACACGGCCAGGCCATCGGTCAGGCTCTCGAGCACCGCCTCCAGCTGCTCGCGCTGGGTGTGCAGCTCGGCCACCAGGCGCTGCCGCGCCAGCGCCTGGTCGCGCAGCAGCTCGAAGCTGTGCGCCAGCGCGCCCAGCTCGTCGGGCCGGTCGCTCGGCGGCAGCTCGGCGGCGGCCGGCTGCTGCGTGGTGTCGCCCTCGGCCAGCCGCACCATGTGCGCGGTAACGGCCTCGATCTCGCCGACCAGCCGCCGCACGTAACGCGCCGCCAGAGCGGCGATCATGATCGCCACCAGCGCCAGCACCAGCACCCCGGTCTCGCCCGAGCGCACCACGCGCGCCAGCGCGCTGCTGCGCTCGGTGGCCACGCCGCGCAGGCGCGCCACCTCGCGCGAGACCTCGTCGTTCAGCTCGTCGGCATTGGCGCGCGCCAGCACCACCAGGTAGGCGCCGCGGCGCTCCAGGTCCAGCAGGCGCTGGCGCTGCGCCAGCAGCCCCTCGCCGCCGTCGGCCAGCTGCCGCAGCGCATCGGCCTGCGCCTCGGGCAGGCGGGCCAGCGTGCCGCGGCCGCGGGCGGCATGCATCAGCGCCTCCACGTCGGCCTGCAGCCGGCCGATGCTGGCCGCGTCGTCGGCGCCCAGGCCCAGCACCAGGGTCGACCACAGCGCGGTGGCGTGTGCGGCATCGGTGGGCGGTGGCGGCGGCGGCAGCGCGCGCACCGGGCCGCCGGCGCCGTGCCAGGCCGCACCCAGCGCTTCCAGTTCGCGGCGCTGGGCGGACAGGCGCGCCTGCAGCTGCTGCTTGCCGCGCGTCAGCGCCACCAGCGTGTCCAGCTGGCGGCCCAGCTCCTGGTGCAGCGGGCCGATGACGCGCTGCAGCCCGGCCGAAGGCTGCAGGTCGACGCTGCGCTGCTGGATCTGCTGCAGCAGCTGCAGCGCGGTGCCGCGGTGCGCTTCCAGCTCCACCTCGGTCACCGAATCGCTCAGCTTGGGCGCCACCAGCGCCAGCTGCGTCGTGCGCTGCGACAGCTCCAGCGCATGCGACAGCGTCGGCAGCAGTTCATGCTCGACGCCGGCCAGCGCGCGCTGCGTGCTGCGCATGCCCCACCAGCCGACGCCGGCCAGCACCACCGCCGCCAGCAGCAGCACGGTGAAGGCCGCCAGCAGGCGAAAGCGGACGCGCCGGGTCACGGGCGGCCCCTCGGCTGCGCCGCCTGCCGGCCGGCCCGCCAGGCCACGCCGGGCCCACGCCGGCGGCCACCGGTGGTGCTCACATGCCCACCCGCTCGACGCTTGCCGCGAACACGTAGCCCAGGCCGCGCTCGGTGCAGATGAACTGCGGGTGCTTGGGGTTGGGCTCGATCTTGCGGCGCAGGCGCAGGATCAGCACGTCGATGGTGCGGTCGAAGACTTCCGTCTCCAGGCTGCGGGTGCGCTCCAGCAGCTGGTCACGCGTCCACACCCGGCGCGGCTGCTCGACGAAGGCTTCGAGCAGGCGGTACTCGGCCTGCGTCAGCGCGCACAGCGTGCCGTCGATGCGGCGCAGTTCGCGCTCGGCCGTGTCGAGCAGCCAGTCGCCGAAGCGCAGGCCGCGCGCCTGCCAGCCGCTGGGCGCGGCCGGCGCAGCGGGTACCGCAGGGCGCGCATCCCAGCCCGGCGCCGCTGCGTCGGCCGCCGCGCCGCCCGGGACCGGCGCGGGCGCATAACGGCGCAGCACCGCGCGCACCCGCGCCACCAGCTCGCGCGGGCTGAAGGGCTTGATCAGGAAGTCGTCGGCCGCCAGCTCCAGCAGCAGCACGCGGTCGGTCTCGTCGCTGGAGCCGCTGATCATGATGATCGGCATCGGCGAGCCTTCACGCAGCTGGCGCGCCAGCGTCAGGCCGTCCTCGCTCTTCAGCCGCAGGTCCAGCAGCATCAGCTCGTAGGCCCGCTCGGCCAGCGCGCGCCGCGCTTCGGCGCCGCTGGCCGCGCCGTGGGCTTCGAAGCCGGCCCGCTGCAGCAGGTCCTGCAGCAGGGTGACCATGTCCGACTCGTCGTCCACGACGAGGATGCGCGGCTTGTCGATGACTGTCTCCATGCGGATGCGCCGTGGCAGGGCCGGCGCCTCTCTCGTTGTGATGCACGGGGCGAGAGATACCAGAGCCGGTTGCGGCTCAGATTTCAAATCTTTCGGCCGCGTGTGCGCAAGCGCGGCAACGCTGAAAGCCGCACGCGAAGCAGGCGCCAAGCGGCACTACGCCGCGCCTTGCGTCGCCGGTCCGCCCGCCGCAGGGCTGCCACCAGTTGCGCAGGCCTCCCGGACGAAGCGCACCAGCTCACGCGCGGTGCGGCCGGCGGTGGCCGGCGGCAGGGTCAGCGCCTGCACCGTGTCGCCCTCGGCCACGGGCAGGCGCCAGCCGGGCAGCATGTCGATCAGCCGGCCTTCGCGCAGGTCCGCGGCCACGCAGTAGTCGGGCGCGAAGACGGTGCCGCCGCCGGCGCGGGCCAGCGCGATCAGCGTGTCCATGTCGTCGCCGCAGGCGATGGGCAGCACCTGCGCCTCCGCGATCTCGCCGCTGGTGTCATGGCGCCAGCGCAGTGGCATGGCATCGGCCGCCGGCGCCAGCAGCAGGCAGCGTTCGTGCACCAGTGCGCTCGGGTGCGGCAGTGGCGCATCGGCCCGCGCGTAGGCGCCGACGCGCAAGGGCATCAGCGGTTGCGCCAGCCAGTCTTCCGGCGGCTTGCGGGTGATGCGGAAGGCGACGTCGACACCCTCGCGCAGCAGGTCGACCCGGCGGTCGGTGAACAGCAGCTCCACCCGCACGCCGGGGTGCCGGGCCTGGAAGCGCGCCAGGATCGGGATCAGCACCGCGCGGCCGAAGCTGGGCACGGCGGTGATGCGCAACAGCCCTTCCAGCGTGCCGCGGTTGGCGCGCACGCCGCGGCGCGCGGCATCGGCCGCCTCCAGCACGCCGCGGGCCGATGCTGCCAGCCGCCGCCCGGCCTCGGTCAACCCCAGCGAGCGCGTGGTGCGCGCGATCAGCATGACGCCGGCCTGTGCCTCGATCGCCGCGATGCGCCGGCTGACCGCCGCCCGCGTCAGCCCCAGCCGGCGCGCTGCTTCGGCAAAGCTGCCGGCGGCGACCACGCGGGCGAACAGCTCCAGCGCATTCGCATCCAGCGCCAGCCGGGCGCTGCGCCGGCGCTCCACGTGCGTGGCCTCGTCCGGGCCACGCGGCGGCGGGCCCGGGCGGGGCGGTTTTTCGGCCGTCTTTGTCAACGTCATGGAAGCAATGTGTCAATGCTGCGGCATCTGGTCAATCCGGAGTTGACTGCCTAGAGTCGGCCGCATGATGTCCGCCCCCCTGCCCCACTCGCCGCTGACCGCCTCGCCCGGACGGGCCGGGGCCCTCGGCATGCCCGCCACCGCCGTCACAGCCACCGCGCCGCTGGCGGCCGGCCTGGTGACTGCACGCGGGGAGCGCCCCGTCAACGCATCGCCCGACCTGGCCGCACTGGAAGCCGCCTTCGAGCGTCCCGGCAGCGGCATCAACGACGGCGGCGGCGCGCCGCCGCCCGGCGAGCCGGCGCTGCACCGGTTGGCGGCCGCCGACGGCCGTGCCCTGGCGGCGCGCTGGTTCGAACCCACGGACCGCCCGGCGCGCGCGGTGGCCGTGGTCAACGCCGCCACCGGCGTGCCGCAGCGCTTCTACCGCCACTTCGCGCAGTGGCTGTCGCAGCGCGGCTATGCGGTGCTGACCTACGACTACCGCGGCATCGGCGAATCGCGCCAGGGCCCAGTGCGCGCCGACGCCGCACGCATGCGCGACTGGGCGCTGCTGGACATGCCGGCCGCGCTGGCCGAGGCCGCCCGCCGCCGTGCGCCGGCCGGCCTGCCGCTGCTGCTGGTGGGCCACTCCTTCGGCGGCAACGCCATCGGCCTGGCCGCGGGCTTCAGCGATGCCGACGCGCTGCTGGGCGTGGCCGCTCAATCAGGCGACTGGCGCAACTGGCCCGGCCGCCACCGCTGGCTGGCGCATGCCTTCTTCCACGCGCTGCTGCCGGGCGCCGCGCACCTGCTGGGCAAGGCGCCCGGCTGGGTGCTGGGCGGCAGCGGCGCCGGCCTGCCCAAGGGCGTGGCGCTGGACTGGGCGCGCTGGGGCCGCCGCCGTGGCTACCTGTTCAGCGACCCCGCGCTGGCCGCGCATACGGCTGGTTATCAGTCCTTCCATGGGCCGGTGCACCTGTGGCACATCAGCGACGACTGGACCTACGGCCCGCCCAGCGCGGTGGACGCGCTGGCGGCGCAGTTCAGCAGCGCGCGCGTCGAACGCCCGGCGCTGGACGCCGCGGCGCTGCAGTGCGGCCCGATCGGCCACTTCGGTGCCTTCCGCGCCCGGCCCGGACGGCGCATCTGGCCGCAGTGGCTGGACCGCATCGAATCGGCGACGCCGGTGCTGCGGGCCGCGCTGCAAGGCCGCTGAAGGCGACGGCTGCGGCCCGGCGGCACGCGAGGCCTCCGGGCCACGGCCATCAGGCCATCAGGCCATCGGGTCTCTGGGGTCTCGGGACCCCGGGCTTCGGGCTTCGGGCCTCGGACCTCGGGTCTCGGGTCTGGGGCCTCGGGTCTCTCCGCGCTATCGGGCCCATGTGGCTCCTCGGCCGCTTGCGCGAGCCCGCGTCAACCCGCTGTGCCGGCCGCCTTCAGGTGCGGCGCCATCACTTCCCCGATCCAGGCCATCACCGCCTGCACCCGCAGCGGCAACTGCCGCCGGTGCGCGTAGACGAGCGACACCGGCTGCGGCGGCGCCGTGAATTGCGGCAGCAGCTCCACCAGCCGTCCCGCATCCACGTGCGCCTGCAGGCCGATGGCCGGCGCCTGGATGATCCCCAGGCCGGCCAGGCAGGCCGCCTCATAGGCATCGCTGTTGTTGACGGTGATGCTGCCGTCCATCGTGAGCGTGCGGTAGGCGTCGCCGCGGCCGTGCTCCCAGCCCGCCGGCCGCGCGCCCAGCACGCCCACGTAGTGCACCAGCCGGTGGCCGGCCGCCAGGTCGTCCAGCGACTGCGGTACGCCGTGGCGCTGCAGGTAGGCCGGGCTCGCGCAGTTGATCTGCGGCAGCTCGCCCAGCGGCCGCGCCACCAGGCCGGAATCGCCCAGCGCGCCGATGCGCAGCACGCAGTCGAAGCCCTCGCGCACCAGGTCGACCCGGCGGTCGGTGCTGCTCACTTCGAGCGTCAGCTGCGGATGCCGGTCCAGGAACTCCGGCAGCCGCGGAATCACAACCCCGCGCGCCATGCCCACCGGCAGGTCGATGCGCAACCGGCCGCGCAAGGCCTGCGGCACGCGCTGGAACAGCGCCTGCAGGTCCTCGACGTCGGCCAGCAGATCCTTGGCGCGCTCGTAGCAGGCCCGGCCGTCCTGCGACAGCTCCACCCGCCGCGTCGTCCGGTGCAGGAGCCGTGTGCCCAGCTGCGATTCCAGCCGCTGCACCGATCCCGAGATGCTGGCCTTCGGCAGCCCCAGGTCCTCCGCCGCGCGCGAGAAGCTGGCCAGCTCCGCGACGCGGACGAAGACCTGCAGCAGGTCCAACGAGGGCAGAGAGGCGGACGGAGTGGTCATCACCGGCGGCGAATTGTTCGATTTCGACGAACAAATATATCGCTCGGATGATCTTTATCGGTTTGGTTTCGATCAATAGAGTGGCTGGCATCGCAACCCCACTGGAGCCTTTCGATGAGCCGTTCCCGCATCACCCTGATCACCGGCGCCAACCGCGGCCTGGGCCGCAGCGCGGCGTTGAAGCTGGCCGAGCAGGGCAGCGACCTGATCCTGAGCTACCGCAGCCACGCGGCCGAAGCCGCCGCCGTGGTGGCCGACGTGCAGGCCCTGGGCCGCCGTGCCGTCGCGCTGCCGCTGGACCTGACCGACACCGCCGGCTTCCCCACCTTCGCCGCGCAGGTGCGCGCCGCGCTGCACGGCCACTGGCAGCGTGAAGACTTCGACGCGCTGGTCAACAACGCCGGCTTCGGCAGCCACGCCACGGTGCACGAGACCACCACCGAGGCCTTCGACGGCCTCTTCAACGTCCACCTGAAAGGCGTGTTCTTCCTCACCCAGGCGCTGCTGCCGCTGATCGCCAACGGCGGCCGCATCCTGAACGTGTCGTCCGGCCTGACGCGCTTCGCCGTGCCCGGCTACGCCGCCTACGCCGCGATGAAGGGCGCGGTGGAGGTGCTGACCCGCTACCTCGCCAAGGAACTGGGCCCGCGCGGCATCACCGCCAACGTGATCGCCCCCGGCGCCATCGAAACCGACTTCGGCGGCGGCGCCGTGCGCGACAACGCCGAACTCAACCGCTACCTCGCCGCCCAGACGGCGCTGGGCCGCGTCGGCCAGCCGGACGACATCGGCGAAGCCATCGCCGGCCTGCTGGCGCCGGGGCAGCGCTGGATGACGGCGCAGCGGGTGGAGGTGTCCGGCGGGATGTTCCTCTGACTGACGCTCGGGCCGGCCCGCCGATCACCTGGGCCGGAGCGCCGTGTCCGGCCGATGCGGCCGCGGGCTGCACACCGCCGCGAACATGTGCATGAGGCGAAGTCGCCTGGGGACGCTCGCTGACGCCTTGCCGATCGCTGCGTCTCGCCGGCGTTCAACGCCGGCGCGAAGGAGGTGCAGATGATGAAGCGAGCTGCAATGACGATCCTGGCGTGCCTGCTGATGGTCGGCGCCGAGGCAACCGCCGACGAAGGCAAGGACGAGTCCGGCAAGGGCAAGCCCAGCAGCTTGGCCGGCTGCGCGCCCAGGTTGTTGGCGATGTGGTGCTCCACCGGCAGCAGCGTGAACTCGTTGTCCGGCCGGCCGTGGCTGGCCATTTGTTCGATGCTGGATCCGTACAGCGGGTGGTCCACCAGCGTGAAGCGCCGCCCGGCGTCGAAGTGCCGGGTGCTGCCCTGGCCCTCGAAGCGCTTGAAGTCCAGCTCCAGCGCCTGCAGCGCCAGTTCGGCCGCGCGCTCGGCATGCAGCGGGTGCTCGCAGCGGTAGGCGCCCGCGCCGTCGTAGATCTCCAGCGCCGGCACGTCGCCGATGTCCAGCGCGGTGGCCTGCTCGGCGGCGGTGCCGGCCAGCTGCCTGTAGTTCCACGAGCCCAGCGTCACCGCATTGGGCTGCACCTGGCGCTTCGCGGTGAAGGCGGTGATGGCGTCGCGCTGGCCTTGTTGCCTCGCCTCGCTGCCTGTCACTCTGCCCTGTCTTGACCCAAAGCTCCGAACGTAGCGACGCGATTCGATGACATCACACGTCTAATGCCCGTCGCCGACAACTCGATGACCTGCCCACGGTTGTTGTACGCATAGCGCAATTCGCCGCCGCCAATGAATCGGATCACGTGCGACGTGCTGCCCACGATGCGCGCGATCCGGTGCTCCAGCACTTGCGACAGGTCTTCCACCCGCACGGCGCGGATCTCGTCGAGCGACACCTGCGAGGCACCGCTGCCGTCCTCGATCACCGCCATCCATTGCACCCCCGGTTCGATCCGGCTCGTGGTTTGCGCCAGCCAGCGCTTCATCGTCGTCGACCAGCCCATTGGCGAAGGCAGCGAGATATGCGGCTTGTTCATGGGTTGTCTCTCCTCTTCCGACTGTGCGGTTTGATGGCCGTCTTCTTGCCGTTGGCTTTCACTGTTGGCTGTCCCATTGCCAGATCGTCGCGCCGTAGTCGCCGCCCACATCGGGCATGACTTCGCCCTGTTGGAAAACACGTCGAGAGTCAAGACGGGCAGGCGTGAACCAGTAGCCAGCGCGTGGGCAGGGCTGCCCTGCCGCGCAACGCAGGGTGACGCCATCGGAGCTGTCGCTGGGCGCGCCGCCGAGCGCAACAGGCCGCGGCAGGCTGCGGGCAAAGTCGGCCAGATCGCGTGGGTAGAACTCGTGGTCGCGGAACGTCGAGTCGTCGATGTCGAGCACGTACGCGACCGCGGCGGCCTCGAAGCTCCAATAGCCCAGGAAGCTGTGCTCGCGGCCTTTGGTATGCGATTCGTAGTACGGCTCGCGGCGGCTGGCGGTGTACCACTCGTCCATGTACCTGGCCATCAGCGCCGGGCGCTTCGCCGCATCGGCCGCGAAGACCTTCAGCAGCTTGAAGTACGGCAGGTGGCGGGTGCAGGTGTCGGGCGGCGGTGCCCGGCCGGGGACGAAAGGGGCGACGAGGCGTTCGAGCAGGCCATCCATGTCATCGTTCTCATAGTCCCACAGGGCGGCTATCCGGGGCAGCAGGTCGGTGTGGCCGAGCAGGATGGCAAAGCTGGTGAGACGGATGGCGTCCCAATAGTCCCTGTCGTGCAGATCGATGTGGGGGACTTTGCGCCCTCCGGCTTCAGGGGAACCATGAAATGAGCAATGATATGACGCGTACTCCTCCCAATAGGACATTGCGTCCTCCATAAATCGCGTCAGATCTTCTGCACGAACTCCTGCCGAATACTGAAGATGCAGATACGTGACGGCATCCCAGGCACGTGCTTGAGCTGATGCCGAAACATCCGCCACCGTCACGCCAGGAGTTCGCGCTGCTTGGGCCAGCTCGTTGGAGGTGATGTCTTCGAAGTTCTCGGTGATGTCTCCGAGTAGCTTTGCGTAGCGAGGATGACCGACAAGCGTGCTCCGGCGCGTACTCAAGAAGGTCGGCTGAGGAATTGGCGCAATATGATTCACCGTGATTACTCCATGAGTACGCCTTCGGGCAGTATGACTAATGGAGGTTGAATCTCGTGTCGATGACCCTGCCCTCGTTCATGAAGGTGCTTTTGCCGGCCAGTCACCATGAGTATCCAACGCGAGTAGGGCGGTGCGAACCTCCTGATTCGCTTGCGATATGCCGCTTGTACGGAGTCCAGCAATTCGAGTCCAGCAGCGGTGAGTTGCTCCCCTGGAAGGTTGCGAGCAATCCACATATGGCTCATTTGCATCCCCTTGGTCTTGGTTTCTTTCAGCCCTGACTGGCCCGGCTTCCCTTTCAACTCGCCTTCGTTGCCGGGCTCGACCTTCGTCTTCTTCGGGTCTACGTTGTCTCGCTTGTCGTTCTCGAAGATGTTGGGCACGGGGTTGTCGCTCGCCGCCGTGCCCCGGGTGGCGTTGCCTGCTTCTTCTGCGCTCAAGGCGTTGAGCTGGCTGCTGATGTTGGCCGGCAGCGCGGCCAGAAATCCGAATGCTCCCAGCAAGCTGCTCTTGGTCTCGCCGATGACGCCCGGCCGGTCGGAGCTGCCTTGCTGCACCCACACGTGGTCGATGCCCTGCCGCCCTGGCTTGTCGGTCTCTTCCCACAACCGGCCGCCGTTGTTGGCCTTCTTCAGGTTGCGCTTGTTGCGTGCGACCCAGTAGTCGGACATGTGCTCGGCAGGCACGCCGGTCTTGAACGACTGCTTCTTCTTCGCCGCCCGCCGCTGCTCGTTGCGTGGCACGTCGGGTGTCGAGGTCGGCTTGTCGGTCCGGTCTCGCTTCACGCTCTTGGGCGGGGCCTGCGGAGTGGCCTCCGCTGCCTTGCCGCCACCGCCGGAGCTGTTCGACGGAGTGGACGCCTTTGGCGGCGTGCCGTGCGCGGTGCTCGCAGGCAGCTTGTCGTTCAACGCCTTGGACCACATGGCCTTCAACTCGTCGATGGCGCCGTCCAGCATCTTCGGCGCCTGCTCGCGCATTTGCTTGAGCTGTTCGACAAGAAGCTTCACCTCGCCCCGTCCGACGATGGACTTCAGGACCCAGGTGTCCAACCCATCGATGAAGGCGGCGATGACCTTGTCGAACGTGCCCTTGACGGTGCCCGCGACCTGGCCCCAGTTGATCTCCTTGAAAAAGCGCTCGACGTTGCCCCGTATCGCAGGCGACAGCCCGTCGAGGACCCGGGGCAGCGAGTCACCGCGCTTGAGCAGGCGGAACACGGTCTTGAGGGCATCACCAACGGCTGGGATGCAGCCGATCAGGGTGATGGCCAGTTCCAGCCACGCCACCGGGTTTCCCGGCGCGCTGGCAATCGCGATCACACCGACCACGATGTCGCGCAGGTCCATGGCCTGGCCCAGGCCGGGCACCACGCCCAGGATTCCGGAAACGATGATTTGCGACGGTGAGTTTCCCGCCCCGGTGACGATGCCCTTGAGCCAGTTCCCTAGGCTGTCGTCGGCGGCCTTCACCGCGCCCTTGACGGCGCCGGTCGTCGCGCCGGTCGCTGCTGTCGTCGCCGCGCTCACTGCTTGCCCTCCGCACCCTCCGGGTGTTCCACGCGATAGTTCTCGTACTTCAATTCCTTCTCCGCCGGCGAATCGGTGCGGTAGTCGTCGACGTAGAACTCCGACTCCTCGCTGATGCTGCCGCCTTCCTCTCCCACATCGCCCAGCATCGCCGCGATCTCGTCGGGGAACAGATCGTCCTGCAGCGCCTTCATCTCCATCTCGCTGAAGGCTTCGAGGCGCCGGGCCGCTTCCTCCGCGCTAGCAGGTGTGCCGCTGCCGAAGAAGGGATTCGGCTCCTGCTGCATTCTCGGTTTCGGTGCCTCGGTGGACTCGCCCAGCTTCACCGTGTAGGGCTCATAGGGGACGCCATCGAGTCGCGCGAAGCCACGGGCGTCGAGCTTGCCCTTGAGCGTGACGCCACTCTCGAAGCGCACCGTGTACTCGGCACCGGTCATCGGCACGGCAGCGACGTCGCGGTAGTTCAACTCGATCCAGTGCTTGGCCTTCTCGGGGCTGGGCAGGTTGGGTAGCTCCGGCTCCGCCCCACCCGCCGCCATGAACTCATGCGTGCTCTGCGGCGCCGAGTACAGCCCCGGCAGCACGTAGGTGATGTCGCCGCCTCGGAGAACGAGGGAGCTTTCGCCGTCGAAGACTTCGATGCAGTCCTTCGCCTCGACCAGGATCTCCTCGTTGACCGAGACCACCGTCAACTCCTGGTCCGCCAGCAGCTGCATCGTGTCGGTGTGCGCCCGGATCGACACCGGCCCGTTTGCCGCGAACATCTTGATGCCGCCGTCGTGCGCGTACAGGCTGGTGGTGTTGCCCGAGACGCTGCTGTAGGTGTGCGCCGCCGTCTGCTGGATGTCGCCGCCCGCGGTCACGCTGTGGTCCTGGCCGGACATGCTGGCGATCTGCGCCTCGGTGGTGAAGACCGCACTGGCGGCGGAATCCATCACCACCACCGGATCGGCGAAGGCGTGCACCGGGTCGGTGTAGGCACGCTCCGGGTCCTGCTGCTGCGCAGGCTGGCCGCCCACCGCACCCTCGTGCTTGCCGCGCTGTTCGAGGTCGATGGCGTCGGTGAGCTTCTGCAGCGCCTGGCCGCCGTCGTGCGTGCTGAGGCCGTGGGCTTGGCCGTGCCGGGCGGCGGCGGTCAGGTTCTGGCCCAGCTCACGCGCGGCCTTCAGCTTGGCCACTGCCTCGTCCGCATCCATCTGCGTCGATTCGGCCGAGCCGTAGGTGCCGGGCCGGGCCGTGGTGCTGATCAGCAAACCCTTGGCCGCCCGCAGGCTCATCCAGGCCTGGCAGGCCATCTCGAAGCCGTAGCCACGCCACGGTCCGCGCTGGGCGCTGCTGCCGCTTTGCTGGATCAGGTGCCCGAGCCCGACCTCGGCCAGCGTGTAGCTGCTGATCAGCCGCATGCGCAGCTGGCCGGTGGCGTTGTCGAAGACCAGTTCGTTGAAGCCGCCGCCGTCCAGGTGGTGCGTGCGCAGGCCGGAGATGACGCCGGGGTGGTTGACGCCCGAATCGACGCCGGCCGAGAACGGCGGCAGGTCCTGGCCGTTGTACAGGCCGCCGATGATGATGGGCCGGTCGATGTCGCCTTCGATGAAACCGACCGACACCTCGGTGCCGATGCGCGGCGTGTAGATGGCGCCCCAGTTGGCGCCGGCCGCCGGGCCGGCCACGCGCACCCAGGTGCCCGAGGCTTCGTTGCCCGGCGCGTTGCCGCGCTGGTCGGGCGATGTCTCGTCGTGGCCCAGGCCGCCGGGCTGCGGCCGCTGGCCACGCTGCCAGCCGAACTGCAGCTTCACGCGGTGCTCGCGATCGGTCGTCAGCGGCTCGCCGTCCACGCCCACCACCAGCGCGGTCTGGTGGCCCGGCGCGGTGGGCTTGCGCATGAAGCGCGGCACCACCGGGGCGGCGGCCGGCGCGGCATGGAAGTGGTTGCGGTAGGCGCCGCGTTCCAGCTCGCTGGAGGCCAGCAGCTTGGCGGCCTGCGCGCCCAGGTTGTTGGCGATGTGGTGCTCCACCGCCAGCAGCGTGAACTCGTTGTCGGGCCGGCCGTGGCTGACCATCTGCTCGATGCTGGCGCCGTACAGCGGATGGTCCACCAGCGTGAAGCGCCGGCCGGCGTCGAAATGCCTGGTGCCGCCCTGCCCTTCGAAGCGCTTGAAGTCCAGCTCCAGCGCCTGCAGGGCCAACTCGGCCGCGCGCTCGGCATGCAGCGGGTTCTCGTAGCGGTAGGCGCCCGAGCCGTCGTAGATCTCCAGCGGCGGCACGTTGCCGATGTCCAGCGCGGTGGCTTGCTCGGCGCTCGTGCCGGCCAGCTGCTTGTAGTTCCACGAGCCCAAGGTCACCGCGTTCGGCTGCAGCTGGCGCCGGGCGGCGAAGGCGGTGACGGAGTCGCGCTGGCCCTCTTGCCTGGCGGTCGGGTGCTGGGTGGTGAAGCGCACCTCGCCCAGCTGTTCCCGCTCGGCGCGGCGGTCGGTGATGACCAGCTTGTGCAGCGCGCTGGTGGCCGATTCGAGGCTGGCGCCCGAGTCGTCGTGCTCAAAGTGATAACTCAAGCCCTCCTCGGCCAGCAGGCGGGTCATGAATTCGAAGTCCGACTCGCGGTACTGGGCGCACAGGCTGCGCTGGCGCAGGCTCTCGCTGACCTCGAAGCGGAAGTTGGCTTGGCGGTAGTCCTGGAAGATGTCTTCCAGGATGGCGCGCACGTCCTTGTCCTGGTGGATGAAGCTGTCGCGGCGCAGGGTGAGGAAGTGCAGCCAGGGGCGCATCACCAGCCGGTAGCGGGCCAGGCCGCCGTCGGCGCCGAGCTGCGCGCCTTCCACCACGTAGCCGTGCCAGGGCTTGTAGCTGCCATCGGGCTGCAGCAGCCGCATGCTCATCTGCTCGCCGATGACTTCCTTGATCTCGAAATGCGCCGAGGTGCTGACCGCATCCACCACCAGCTCGAAGGGCTGGCTCACCGCATCGCGCATCACCGCCCGCTCGGGCAGCAGCGCCAGGTGCGGCAGTGCGGTGGCCATCTGCATCAGGCGGCCGCGCTGCTCGTAGAGGGCGGTGAAGTCCAGGCGGCTGCTCAGCTCCGACAACGGGGCGAGCAGGGCTGGCGGCAGCGGCAACCAGCTGGGCAGGGCGATGGGCAAGGGCAGTCCTCCCGTTGACTCTTCTTGGCGGGCGCATTCTGCGCAAAGAGTCGCCGGTTCTTAACCCCTAACATGATCGTGTAACGCCTTGTACCGCCGGGTGACGTGCGGCGCCCGCACCGGCGGCCTGCGCGCAACGCGCCCTGCGATCAGGGCGCGCGGCTGATGAAGTGGCACCGCGGTGGACGCACAGATCGGGCTGCGGTCAGGCCACAGCCGGGCCGGGATCACGCCGCGGCCAGATGCGGTTCGGCGCGGTTCCGGCCGTCAGGCGGCGACGGCCGGCACGCCCAGCTGCTCGGGCGAGAGGTACTGCTGGCGGAAGTCCTCGAACGGCAGGGTGTCGGCCGCTTCCTGGCGCTTCTGCTCTTCCACCGATTCGCGTGCCAGCGCGCTGAAGTGCTCGTCCACCGCCGCGGCGTAGGGCCGGGCCAGCAGGGCGGCCTTGGTGCGGCGGGCCATGTCGGTGACGAATGCGGTGTGGGAATGGCGATGGTCGGCCGCCATGGCCTGCAGCACCCGGGCGGACGGCGTGCTGTCGGGGGCGTGCAGGCGGGCGGTGCCCAGCGCCAGCGCGTCGCGGTAGGCCGAGCCGCCGTCCAGCTGGTCCAGCGTGCTGGCGATGGGGTCCAGCTGCTGCAGCAGCTGTGCCGCCCAATCCACCAGCGGCACCTCGCGTCCGGTGCGCTCCAGCATCAGGCCGCCCTGGCGGCCGTTTTCGGCGGCGCGGTGCTGGTTGCGGCCCAGCGCGGCGATTTCGTCCGGGCTGTCGGGCGGGCTGTCGGACAGCAGGCAATGCAGCAGGAACAGGTCGATGAAGCGGGCCGTCGGTGCGCCGATGCCCACCGGTTCGAAGGGGTCGAGGTCCATGCAGCGCACCTCGACGTATTCGACCCCCCGCTCGCGCAGCGCGTGCAGCGGGCGCTCGCCGGTGCGGATGACGCGCTTGGGGCGGATCGTGCCGTAGAACTCGTTCTCGATCTGCAGCAGGCTGGTGGCCAGCTGGTTGTATTCACCACCCGGGTTGCGCACGCCCAGCGCCTCGTAGGCGGGATAGGGCCGCGTCATCGCGTCGTGCAGCGAGGCGGCGTAGCTGTCCAGGCTGTTGTAGCTGACCGTGAGCGAGGCCTGCGCATCGCTCTGGTAGCCCAGGCGCCCCATGCGCAGCGAGGTGGCATGCGGCCGGTGCAGCGTGTGGGTCGACTCTGGGCTGATCGGCAGCAGCGTGTGCGGGCGGCCGTCGACGAAGCTGGAACACACCGCGGGCGAGGCGCCGAAGAGGTACAGCAGCAGGAAGGAATGGCGGCGGAAGTTGCGGATCAGCCCGAAGTACTGCTCGCTGCTGACGCCCGGCAGCGACCAGTTGTAGTGGATGCCGGAGATGGTCTGCATGCGCCGGCCGTAGCGGTGGCCCAGGCCCATGCGGTAGACGCTCTTGGCGCGGCCGACGTTCGAGGTGCCGTAGCGGCCGATCGGGATCGTCTCGTCGGTGGGCAGGCCGCAGGGCATGCTGGCGACCCACAGCAGCTCGTTGCCGATGGCGCGGTAGGCGAACTGGTGGATCTCGGTCAGCTCGGCGATGCAGCTGTCGACGTCGGCATGCACGCCGGTGATGAACTCCAGCTGCGATTCGCTGAAGTCGGTGGTGATGTGGGGATGGGTCAGCGCCGAGCCCAGCGCGACCGGGTGCGGGGTGAGCGCCAGCTCGCCGGCTTCGTCGGCCCGCAGGCTCTCCTTTTCGATGCCGCGGCGCATGCCGCGCAGGCGCTCGGGTGTCAGCTGGCGCAGGCGGTCGGTCAGGCTGCTGCTCATCGCTTGTCCCCGGTTGGTCTTGGAAGGGGGCGAAAGGTAGCACGCGCTCGGTGACGGCCGTACAGGCGCCGGTCAGTGCCCCGCCACAGTCTGGGGTGCTGGCGGAAGCCGCTGCCGCGGCATGGGATTTCGGCTAAGGCAGCCCGGGATCGGGCCGGCACAGCGCGGGCACGGCGGCCGGGCGTTCGGGCAGCGCCGGCTGATGCGCCGGGGAAGGCGCGCGCCGGGCGGCCTGGCGTTCGCGCCAGGCCTTCATCTCGGCGCGCCAGCGGTCCACCGCCTGCGCATGCAGGTCGAACACGCAGGGCTCGCAGCCGTTGCCGCAGCACTCGTAGTCCTCGGGCCGGGTGGGCTCGAGCGGCGGGGGGTCGTGGGGATCGGCGGTCACGCTCACGGGGTGGCAAGAAGGGGCAGCAGGCGCTGCGGATTGTCGCGTGGGCACGGGGGTTGCCGCCCCGGTGGCATCGCCCCGCCGCGCGGACCGGCCACGGGGGGCCCACTTCGCGGAGATCGACGATGCCTGACCTCTCTCACTCGAACGGCAACTTCTACTCCCAGACCGTGCCGCCCACGGCGCGGCGCTGGGACGCGACTGCCCGCGCGCTGGTACTCGACGACCTGGGCAAGCTGCTGCTGCGCGTGAGCCTGGGCGCGATGCTGATGCTGCACGGCATCGCCAAGCTCACCAACGGGGTCGATGGCATCGCGGGCATGCTGCAGCAGCGTGGACTGCCCGGCGCGCTGGCCTATGCCGTCTTCATCGGCGAGCTGCTGGCACCGCTGGCGATGATCCTGGGCGTGTGGACCCGGCCGGCGGCGCTGCTGGCGGCGATCAACATGGTGGTGGCGATCGCGCTGGCGCATGCCGGCGACGTGTTCAAGCTGGGCGAGCAAGGCGGCTGGGCCATCGAGCTGCAGGGCCTGTTCCTGTTCGCCGCGCTGGCGGTGATGCTGCTGGGTGGCGGGCGCTTCAGCGTCGGCGGGCTGCGCGGGCGCTTCAACTGAGCGCCGGGCCGGCAGCCGGGAGGCTGCGCAGCAGCGATCGCGCCTGAAGCCGGCCGGCACGGCCGTGCCTGCCCTTGGCGCACCGGCCGGCGACGAAACGCCGGCCGGATGGGATGAACTGCGGAAAGCGCGGTCCGGGGACGGGGTGCTTCACGATTAAGCTAGCTCCCCTTGCGCCGCCAGGGATTCACTGCGCGGTGCGCGCCGGGCCACGAGCCCCCTTCTCCCCAACGCTTCGCCCAGAACCAGGAGTTCTCCCGATGTCGCGCCCCCGCCTTGCTGCCCTGTGCCTGCTCACCCTGCTGGCCGCCTGCGGCAAACCCGGGGGCGACGGCAGCGCCAAGTCGCCGGCAGCACAGTCCGCCGCCAAGGCGGCATCGGCGCCCGCGCTGCTGCTGGGCCCCGAAGACCTGCGCACCGTGGGCACCGGCACCGTGGCGCACGGGCCCGTGATCACCGGCTCCATCCAGCCCGAGCGCCGGGCCGACCTGCGCGCCGAGGTATCCGCCGTCGTGATGCAGGTGCTGAAGGAGAACGGCGAGGCGGTGAAGCGCGGCGATCTGCTGGTGCGGCTGGACGATGCGTCGATCCGCGACACGCTGGCCTCGGCCGAGGAATCGCTGCGCGCGGCCGGGCAGGCCTTCGACCAAGCCGAGCGCACCTACCAGCGGCTGAAGACGCTTCAGGCGCAAGGCATGACCTCGATGCAGGCGATGGAGGACGCCGAGGTGCGGCGCAATAACGCCCAAAGCGATCAGGTAGCCGCGAAGGCACGCGTGGCCAGTGCGCGCCAGCAACTGCAGCGCACCGAGGTGCGCGCGCCTTTCGACGGCGTTCTGAGCGACCGCAAGGTCTCCGCCGGCGACACCGCCGCGGTGGGCAAGGAGCTGGCCAAGGTGATCGACCCGGCCAGCATGCGCTTCGAGGGCATGGTCTCGGCCGACCGCATGCATGAGATCAAGGTCGGCCAGCCGGTGCGCTTCCACGTCAACGGCATCCCCAACACCGAGTTCGAGGGCCGCATCAAGCGGGTGGACGCCTCGGCCGATCCGATGACCCGGCAGTTGGAGGTGCTGGTGGCCTTTGCCGACAAGCAGCTGCCGCCGCGCGTGGCCGGCCTGTATGCCGAAGGCCGCATCGAGGCCGGCAGCCGGCAGGCGCTGATGGTGCCGGAGGCCGCGGTGGTGCGCGCCGGCGATGCCACGCACGTCTGGCGCGTGCAGGGCAACCGGCTGCAGAAGGTGGCCGTGAAGCTGGGCGAACGTGACCCCCGCCGCGGCGAGTACCCGGTGATCCAGGGCCTGGCCGACGGTGACCGCATCCTGCGCAACCCGGGCAGCTCGCTGCTCGACGGCCAGAAGCTGGAGTTCGCCGCGGCGGCCCAGCCCACGGCCGCGCCGTTGACGCCGCCGGCGATGGCGCCGGTGATGGCGCCGGTGATGGCGCCGGCCGCCTCGGCCGCGGCGGTTGCTGCATCCGCCGCGCGCTGAGCCCCGGGGAGCCCGCCATGTTCCTCTCCGACTTCAGCATCAAGCGCCCGGTCGCGACCATCGTCATCATCATCGCGCTGATGGCACTGGGCCTGCTGGCCTTGTCCAAGCTGCGCGTCAACCAGATCCCCGACGTCGAGCAGCCGGTGCTGGTCGTCAACATCGCCTACCCCGGCGCCTCGCCCGACACGGTGGAGCGCGAGATCGTCAACCGCATCGAGAAGGCGCTGCAAAGCATCTCGGGCGTCGACGACGTGCGCTCCACCGCGAGCGAGAGCAACGCCCGCATCGTGCTGGTCTTCAAGTTCGAGAAGAACATGATCGAGGCGGCGGACGAGGTGCGCAACGCCATCGGCACCGTGCGCCACAAGCTGCCGATGGAAATGCGCGAGCCGGTGCTGCAGCGGCTGGACCCGGCGGCGCAACCCATCATGCAGCTGGCCTTGTCGTCGTCGACGCTGACGCATGCCGAGATCTCGCGCATGGCAGAAGACCAGCTGGCCGACCGCTTCCGCGCCATCGGCGGCGTGGCGGTGGTCAACGTCAACGGCTCGCTCCGGCGCGAGCTCTCGGTGCTGCTGAAGGCCGAGAAGCTGCGCGAGTTCAACATCTCGGTGACCGAGGTGGTCAACGCGGTGCGGGCGCAGAACGCCACCGCGCCGGTGGGCAAGGTGCGCGGCGCGCTGGAAGACCAGAGCATCCGGCTGGTCGGCCGGCTCGAATCGCCGGCCGAGTTCGAGCAGATCGTCGTGCGCCGCCGCGGCGACGAGATCGTGCGCCTGGGCCAGCTGGCGACCGTGCAGGACGGCTTCGCCGAGCTCACCGGCTTCTCGGTGCGCAATGGGCAGCCCAACGTGGGCCTGTCCATCACCCGATCGCGCGATGCCAGCACGGTCGGCGTGGCCGACGAGGTGCGCAAGCTGGCCGACAGCATCAACAAGGAACTGCCGCAAGGCACCACGCTGGTGGTGACGCAGGACGGCGGCAAGGACGCGCAGAACAGCCTGAACAACGTGGTGCACGCGCTGGTCTTCGGCGCGGGGCTGACGATCTTCGTCGTCTACATCTTCCTGAACTCCTGGCGCTCGACGCTCATCACCGCCTTGAGCCTGCCCACCTCGGTCGTGGCCGCCTTCATCGCGGTGTGGCTGTGCGGCTTCTCGCTCAACTTCATGAGCCTGCTCGGCCTGTCGCTGGCCATCGGCGTGCTGATCGACGACGCCATCGTCGTGCGCGAGAACATCGTGCGCCACATGGAGATGGGTGAGGACCGGCGCACGGCCGCGCTGAACGGCACCGCCGAGATCGGCCTGGCGGTGGCGGCCACCACCTTCTCCATCGTCGCGGTGTTCGTGCCGGTGGCCTTCATGCCCGGTGTCTCGGGCGAGTGGTTCCGGCCCTTCGGGCTGACCGTGGTGGCCTCGGTGCTGGTGAGCCTGTTCATCAGCTTCACGCTCGACCCGATGCTGTCGGCCTACTGGGGCGACCCGCCGGGGCACCACGAGGCGCCCAAGCGCGGCATCAGCCTGTGGCTGCAGCACTTCAACCACTGGTTCGACCACCAGGCCGACCGCTATGGCCGCGTCATCGCCTGGGCGCTGCACCACCGCGCCTGGATGTTCTTCTTCGCCATCGCGAGCCTGGTGGCGGCGATCGGCCTGCATGCCAAGTTCGGCGGCTCCAGCTTCCTGCCGGCATCGGACTTCGGCACCATCGCGATCGAGGTGCGCGCGCCCTCGTCCAGCAGCCTGGAGTACGTGCGCCGCAAGATGGAAAGCGCCGCCGTGCTGGCGCGCACGCTGCCCGAGACCCAGGCCACCAACAGCGTCATCAACGCCGGCGGCGGCCGCATCTACGTCGACATCGGCAAGAGCACGCACCGCGTGCGCTCGGCCGCCGGCGTGGCCGCCGAGCTGCGCGAGAAGGTCAAGCGACTCGTCGGCGCCGAGTACGTGGTGCTCGAGGACATGAACATGGGCGCGCAGAAGCCGGTGCAGATCCGCTTCTCGGGCACCGATTCGCGCAAGCTGCTGGCGCTGACCAATCAGTTCATGGAGAAGCTGCGCCAGGTGCCGGGCGCGGTGGACGTGGGCCTGTCGGAACAGGACCCGCAGGACGAGCTGAAGATCGAGCTGGACCGCGGCCTGGCCAACGCCATGGGCATCAGCGCCAATGACGCGGCGCAGGCGCTGCGCGTGGCCTTCGCGGGGGTCGAGGTGGGCGACTGGGTGGACCCCAGCGGCGAGACGCGCGACGTGGCGGTGCGCCTGGACCCGGCCGACCGCGTGGACGCCAGCAACATCGAGCGGCTGCCGATCGCCGTGTCGGGCAGCAACGGGATGATGGTGCCGCTGGAGCAGATCGCGAAGATCTCGATGGGCAAGAGCCCGTCGCAGATCCAGCATGCGGACGGCAAGAAGATGATCGCCGTCTCGTCGAACGTGCAGGGCCGCTCGCCGGGTGAACTGACGGCCGATGCGCTGAAGCTGGCGCGCGCCATGGAATTCCCGCCCGGCTACGGCCTGGAGCTGGCCGGCGCCTCGAAAGACCAGCAGGAAGTGTTCTCCAACATGGGCATCGCGCTGGCCAGCGGCGTGGCGCTGATGTACTTCGTGCTGGTGATCCAGTTCGGCAGCTTCACCGCGCCGCTGCCGGTGATGATCTCGCTGCCGCTGTCGCTGATCGGCGTGGTGCTGGCGCTGCTGCTGACCAAGAACACGCTGAACCTGATGAGCTTCATCGGCGTGATCATGCTGATGGGCCTGGTGGCCAAGAACGCCATCCTGCTGCTGGACGCGGCCCGCGTGCTGGAAGCCCAAGGCATGGACCGCGAGGACGCGCTGATGACCGCCGGCCGCAAGCGCCTGCGCCCGATCCTGATGACCACCTTCGCGCTCATCGCCGGCATGCTGCCCGTGGCCATCGGCGTCGGCGAAGGCGGCGAGTTCTATCGCCCGATGGCCGTGGCCATCATCGGCGGCACGATCACGTCCACCTTCCTCACGCTGCTGGTGATCCCGAGCTTCTACGACTCCATCGAGATCAAGCGCGACAGCATGGTGGCCAAGTTCCACGCCCGCTCGGCCCGCTTCACCGCCTTCGGCGCCTTCGTGGCCACCTTCATCGAGGTGCTGCTGTTCCTGAGCGGCCTGCGCTTCGTGTGGCGGCTCGTCACGCGCACGCCAGTGCGGGTGTGGCAACGCATGGCGGCACGCCGTTTGCCCGCGGCCTGACGAAGCCGCGGCTACCGCCGCGGCTTCAGCGCGCGCCTGCGCCTCGTGCCCAGGGTCGCGCATGCAGAATCGTTCGACACCACCATCAGCACCGCCCGTCGAGGGGCGGTTCGACCGTCTGGAGACCTGCCGTGACCCACCCCACGTTTTCCCGGCGCGCCGTTGGCGCAGCGGTGCTTGCCGCCACGCTGCTGCCGCTGGCCGCCACCGCACAGACCAGCCTGCCCGCGGCCACGGCCATGGTGCGCATGCACACCACGCACGGGCCGATCGACGTCGAGCTGTACGGCGCGCACGCCGCCGGCACGGTCAACAACTTCATGAGCTACGTGCGTTCCGGCGCCTACACCGGCACCGTGTTCCACCGCAGCGTCAAGAACTTCGTGATCCAGGGCGGCAACATCGCCTGGCCGGCCAGCGCGGCAGCGGCCGACTACGTGGTCACCAGCGCGCCCATCGTCAACGAGTACAGCGATTTACGGCCCAACGTGCGCGGCACGATCGCGATGGCCAAACTGCCTAACCAGCCGAACAGCGCCACCTCGCAGTGGTTCTTCAACCTGGCGGACAACACCACCGTGCTCGGGCCGTCGCAGAGCGGTGGCTTCACCGTCTTCGGCAAGGCCACCACCCCCAGCCTCGCCACGCTGGACAAGATCGCCGCGCTGCCCATCGTGAACGCGGGCGGCGAATTTGCGGAGTTTCCGGTGGTGAACTACAGCGCCGGCCGCATCCTTCGCACGAACATGGCGCTGGTCGAGCGCATCGAGGAACTGCCGGCCAAGGCCAGCATCGGTGCCGCCGAGCGCGTCTTCACCTACCTGGAAGCCGCCTACCCGCAGTACGCGCCGCCCGGCGGCGCCACCACCGGCGTGGCGCTCGGCTACGCCTACCGCCACTACGCGGCCACCGGCGCCTACGTCGGCACCAAGGACGGCATGGTCTATTACCTGGTGCCGGCGCTCAGCCCGGAGATCCACCCGCTGGGCACGGTGGCGGAGTGGCTGGCCATCGCGGAAGTGCACGGCTACTGATCACGCGGCCGGCGGCCCGCGGCTCGCGGCTCGCGGCTCGCGGCGACCTGTCCGGGCCGATGCCAGAGCGCCGGCGACGGTCCGGGCAGCAGGCAGCAGGCAGCAGGCAGCAGGCAGCAGGCAGCAGGCAGCAGGCAGCAGGCAGCAGGCAGCAGGCAGCGGGCAGCGGGTGAACTTTTGCGACCGGCTGTGACAGACGCGCGACAGCGCCACACAGTACGGCCTGCAGGCGCGCGCCAGAGGAAGAGCCGCGCCGCATGAACCCGCGCCATACGCAGGAGCCCACGCATGCCACTGTCCGCCTTCAACCCCGGTCCCGCCGAAGCCCCCACCACATCCGCCGCGGCCAGCCCCGCCGCGGTGCCGACGCTGAGCTTCCGCGCCCTGCCCGACATCGCTCCGCTGGCGGTCGACCCGCTGCCGGCCACGCTGCCGAGCTTCCTGGCCCAGGCGCAGATGCGGCCGCTGCCGGTGACGGTGGACTCACCCGCCCACATCGACGGCGGCTGGCCGCAGCCCGAGCATGCCGGCGTGCTGACCGGCCGCTGCCAGCTCGGCGATGCGCCGCAAGGCTGGCGGCGCGACGACATCGTCGGCGCCGTGCTGAAGGTGAGCCTGGAAGACTGGCAGGGCGGCATGCCGCTGTCCACCAGCCGGCAACTGGGCGACTACCGGCGCCTGACCAGCGGCCCCAGCGGCGACGGCAACCACACCGCCGTGGTCTACCAGCGCGACGACATCGAAAGCCTGACCGGCGAACCGCACCCGGCCACGCTGGCGCTGGGCGGCCAGCGCGCCACCGGCGCGGCGCCGCGGCTGTCGTCGCTGCAGACGCAGGGCATCACGGTCGACCGCACCGAGACCCAGCCTTCGGCCGACGGGGCGCTGTGCTTCGAGACCTGGCAGACGCGCAAGCTGCTGCGCCGCCAGCACCACGCCGGCCTGTTCGAGCTGTGCATCGCACTGAACGCCGAGGCCCTGGAACGCCTGCGCTGCGATGGCGAGGCGGTGTTCTTCACCGGCGCCGACGATCCGCACTACCCGCTGGCGCTGCGCCGCGCGACGCTGTCGGTCACCTACGGCCAGCGCCGCGCGAGCGAGGGCGCCGACGAGCCCGACACCGCCGTGGCCGGCGGCCTGGCCAGCATGGCCGGCCGCTGGCGCGTGCGGGACGGATCGCCGGGGGCTTGAGCGGCAGGGGCATTCCAGCCCACCCCGGGGCCGGGCTTGCCGGCCCGGCCGCTTCGCCAGGCACCCATCAGTCCGCGCTCACTGATTCGACCCGCCCGATGGCACGGGTGAACGTCCAGGTTCAGCCCAGGTCTTTCTGCTGCTCGATGACGCGGGAGACGATGCCGTAGGCCACCGCTTCCTCGGCATTCATCCAGTGGTCGCGTTCCATGTCGGCCAGCACCTGTTCCACCTTGCGGCCGGTCTGCCGCGCGATGACGCGGGCGATGCGCTCGCGCGTGCGCAGGATTTCCTTGGCCTGGATCGCGATGTCGCTGGCCTGCCCGCCGGCGCCGCCCGCGGGCTGGTGGATCATGAAGCGGGTGTTCGGCAGGCAGACGCGGCGCTCCTTCGGCGGCGCCAGGAAGATGTGGGCGCCGGCGCTGGCGACCCAGCCGGTGCCGACGGTCGTCACCGGCGCCCGTACGAAGCGGATCATGTCGTGGATGGCGTCGCCGGATTCCACATGGCCGCCGGGCGAGGACACCAGCATCGTGATCGGCGCGTCCGATTCCTCGGACAAGGCCAGCAGCCGGCGGCAGGTGGCCTGGGCCAGCTTGTCGTCGATCTCGCCGAACACCAGCATGTGGCGCGAGCGGAAGATCAGCTGCTCTTCCAGCCGGCCCATCGGCTCGGGCTTGGCGTTGGAAATGTCCTTCTCTTCCTGTTCGGCTTGGCGCGGCATGGTGGTTCTCCTGTAGGGGGATGCGGCTGATTGTTGCGCACGGTCCCGGCCGGGGCGCGGGCGCCGTGCAAGCTCACTTTGGCTGCCGGGTCACGGCCTTCCCCGCTGCGCCTGTCCTGCCCGCGGCCTTCTTGGCCACGGCCTTGTTGGCGGGGGCTTTCTTGGCCGCGGCCTTCCCGGGAAGGGTCAGCGTGTAGCTCAGCGCATCGCGCAGCCACGGGGACAAGGTGGCCGGGTCACGGCTGTCGGCCGCAGGGACGAGTACATAACCCGTCATCGTTCGGCCCGCCATCGGCGCGAACGGTTCGGCCGCGCCACGCTCGACGACCTGCGCGGCTCCTTCCTTGCCCAGGCGGACGACGACCGAGTCCTGGAACAAGCCGCAGACCATGTTTCCGTTCACGAAGGCCGCGGGGTAGCCGAACATGGGCTTGCGGACCAGCGCGGGGTGATCGGGCAACGCGGCGTCGAAGCGCGCGGCCAGTTCAGGCGGTGACTTCGTCCAGGTGGACTTCTTCGAGGGGGCAGAGGGCATGGGCGGATGCTCCGTGGAGATTGGACGGCCGGCGCGATCGCCGCCCCGCCGATGCTGCTCCAGCGCCAGCAGCAGGCTCGTGCGGTGCTCCCGCGCGACCACCTGCCACGGCAGCGACGACAAGGCGGCGTCGATCGCCCACAGCAGGTTGAGCGTGACGCCGGGCTCGTGTCGCTTCACCTTGGCGAAGGCCGCGACCGAGCCCAGGCGGCGCAGTTCCGCGACGGACGCGATGCCCGCCGCGACGAGCACCCGGGCCGACTTCGGACCCAGGTTGGCAAGGCTGGCCAGTTCGGCTTCGGCCTCGGCTTCGGCCGCAGGGGCTGCCCGGGGCCTGGCCCGGGGTGCTGGGGATCGCGCCTTCACGCTCTGTACCGACGCAGGCCCGTCGGTTCGTGGACGCGCTCATGACGGATGACGGCCATTGGAACGATCGTGGTGCGGGGCGGGACGGCCGTGCATGTTGTGGCAACACCGCCCGGTGATCAAGGCCGGCGCGCAGGGCCGCAGGGGCGGCGTGTCAGGCGCGTGGGCCCAGCGCCGCGAAATGCACGACCCATTCACGCGACGCATCCAGCGCCACCAGCGCGGCTGCCTCGTCGTCGTAGAAGGCGCCGACCGCGCAGGCGCCCAGGCCGCGTGCACCGGCTTCCAGGTAGACGCGCTCGCCGACCATGCCGGCTTCAAGGTAGGCATGGCGGTAACCGCGGGCCGCGCCGTGGGGGTCTGCGGCCAGGGCGGCGCGGTCGATGCTGAGCACGAGGACCGCGGCGGCCTCGCCGATCACGTCCTGGTCCAGTGCGGCGGCACGGGCGGCCGCGCGCAGGCCGGTGCCTGGGCGCCGCGGCAGCAGCGCATGGTCGCGCGGACGGTAGCGGTACGCGCCGGGCGCGAGGCCGTCCACCGCATGCACCACCACGTCGGCGCGCACCGCGGGCGAGAGCTGGCCCGGCTGCGCCAGCGCCAGCGCCTGCAACACGGCCGACAGCGCAGGCAGCGGCAGCGGCGTGGTGGCGAAGCGCCGCGCGGAGCGCCGGCGTGCGATGGTCGCCAGCGGGGCGGCCATCGCCGGCCAAACGCGTGGCAGCGGCAGTGCCGGACCGTCGGCCGATGCCTCGGCGCGCGTCGCCGCAGGGGCCGCTGGCGGCGGCGCACGCAATGAGCTGGCACGGTGCACAGCCGCCGTGGCGCCCAGCGCGTGCGAGCCCGACGGCGGTGGCGCGCTGCGCAAAGGCGTCAGCACGCCGCGCCCCGGCGTGATCGCGCGGCCGGGATGCGAGGGGCCGGCACGCTCCGCGGCGTCACGCTGAGGCTGAGGCTGAGGCTGAGGCTGAGGCTGAGGCTGAGGCTGAGGCTGAGGCTGAGGCTGAGGCTGAGGCTGAGGCTGAGGCTGAGGCTGCGCAGGCTGGTCCACCGGCGGTCCCTGCGCCCCCAGCCGCATCACCGCCAGCACGCCCTCCTCGCTCTCGTCGGCGATGCCCAGTGCCGCGGCGATGCGGGCTTCGTCGAAGCGCACCAGCAGCGCGGCCGGCCAGCGCAGCGCGGTGGCGGCCACGCGCAGGTTCTCCAGTGCATGGCCCAGGTCGGCCAGCACGTAGCGGTAGCAGCGGTCGCGGTACTTGTGGCCGGTGCGGCGGAACACCGCGGTGGCGACGAGCAGCGCATCGGCCGATGCATCGGGCGGCTCATCGGACGGCGCCCCAATTGGCGCGGCGGCCGGCAGCTCGACGGCCGACCAGGCGGCATCGCCGTCGCCGACGCGCAGCAGCGCATCGGCCTCCGGCCGGTAGTGCCAGGCGCCGGCGGCCAGTCCGGGCACCCGCCGCGCAACGACGTACAGCTCGGTCGAGAACAGGCCGCCCGAGGACGGCGAGGCGCGCAGCGCCAGGCCGCCGCGCCGCGCGGTGATGCCCGCGCCATGCCACAGCAGCAGGCCCATCGCCGCCACGCCGGGCGCGGTGGCGGCGCTGGCCGACCGCGGCAGCGGCACCCGCGCCGCCGCCACAGGCCAGGGCTTGTACGGCGGGGGCGCAGCGCCCCATTCCACCGCCGGCGCCTGCTGCCACAGCCGCCCGCGCGCATGCGAGGACATGGCGTGATAGCGCTCGACCAGCGCCAGGCCTGCATCGGCGATGCCCGGCACACCGGCTGCACCGGCCCCCGCGGCAGCCGCGCCCCCGTCCCAAGCCACGTCGCCCTGGCCCTGCCGGCGCCCGAACCAGAAGCCCAGCCCGCCCGCGGCCGCGGCGCCGGCCAGGGCCGCCAGCACCGGCCGGCGCCCATCGGCTTGCGCCCGCGGCTCCGCGGGGCGCCCCGCTGCCTGTCTTTGCCGCGCCCAGCGCCACGCCGCGCGCCAGGCCAGGCCCAGGTTGAACACCAGGTGCACCGCCACCAGCAGCACCGTGGCGTAGCCGAAGAGGTAGTGCCAGTCGAACACCGGCAGTTGCTGCGCCGCGACCCAGAACAGGCCCAGCGCGGCGGTGCCGGCCAGGTAGGCCAGCAGCAGCAGGCTCAGCAGCGCATTCAGCACAGGCCGCGGCGGCAGCCGGCCGCGCCACCAGGCCAGCGCAACGGCGGCGGCGGCCAGCAGCAGCGGCATCGCGACCCACAGCAGTTTCGACATGCCCGTGCTCCCCGGGACGATTCTGGTCAGGCGCAGCACCGGCTGTCGTGTCCCTGAGGGCAGCGCGGTTGCCATCGGCCTGCCGCCAAAGCCAGGCGCTGAGTGGGCGCTTACCGGGCACCGCGCTTGCCCAAGGGTCGGTGTCGGCGCTGTGCCGGCTTCAAATAGACACCGGAGATCAGACATGGCAAACCAGAATCGCGACCAGCAACAGCAAGGGCAACAGGGCCAGGGCCAGCAAGGCCAGAACCAGCCCCAGCGTGACCAGCAGCAGGACCAGGCCAACCAGCGCCAGGGCCAGCAGGGCCAGAACCAGCAGCCGGGGCAAGGCCAGCAGGATCAGCAGAACCGCGGCCAGGCCCAGCGCGACCAGAACGAAGGCAGCGGCAACCAGAACCGCGGCAGCCAGCAGGATCGCGAGCAAGGCAACCGCGGCGGCCAGCAGGACCGCGAGCAAGGCAACCGCGGCCAGCGCTGAGCCAGCGGCAACGGGCGTCCTGGACGCCACGGCGCGCGCCCGGGGGCCTCCCCGCCGGGCCACATCGCACCTCCTGTTTTTTTGGCCGCGGCTTGCCGCGGCTTTTTCTTGTCAGGGCCTCAGTGCTCGCCGGTGTGCAGGCGGTGCGCGCTCACGGCGGCCTGGATGGCCTCCACCAGCTGGCCCAGTTCGAAGGGCTTGCGCAGCAGCGTGACGCCGGGAAATTCGCCGCGCAGCCCCGGGAAATCCTCGTAGCCGGTGACGATGATGGCCGACAGCTTGGGCCGCTGGCGCAGCGCGTCGCGCACCAGGTCCAGGCCGCTCATGCCGGGCATGGCGTAGTCGGTCAGCAGCACGTCGAGCGGGCGGCCGCTGAGCAGGATCTCCATCGCCGCCTCGGCCGCCGGCGCCGACAGCGCGGTGAAGCCCATCAGCTGCAGCAGCTGCACGGTGGAGGCGACGATGTCGGGGTTGTCGTCCACCACCAGCACGGTGCCTGCGGGCAGCGAAGGCGGGGCCGTCCGCGCCTCGCCGCCGACGGGCAGCGGCGCATCCAGCGAGGCACGCGGCAGGTAGACGCACACCGCCGTGCCCTCGCCCTCGCGGCTGTGCACGAGCACCGTGCCGCAGCACTGCTGCACCACGCCCAGCACCTGCGACAGGCCCAGCCCGGTGCCGTCGCCCGGCTCCTTCGTGGAATAGAAGGGCTCGAAGCAGTGCGCCAGCGTGGTCGCGTCCATGCCGACGCCAGTGTCGATCACCGCCAGGCAGGCGTAGTCGCCACGCGGCAGGTCGTCGATGCGCGTCGCCGGGTCTTCGGTGACCGCGTGCCAGCTGGTGCGCACGGTCAGCCGGCCGCCCTGGGGCATGGCGTCGCGCGCGTTGATGCCCAGGTTCAGCACCACCATCTCGATCTGCGTCGGGTCCGCCATCACGTTGAAGAGGCCCGGCTGCAACTCCAGCGCCAGTGCCACCTGGCCGCCCAGCGAGCGCTGCAGCAACTCGGCCAGGCCGGCCAGCAGCGCGTTCAGGTCCACCGGCCGCAGCGACAGCTCCTGCTTGCGCGCGAAGGCCATCAGCTGGCTCACCAGCGCGGCGCCCTTCTTCGCCGCCCGCTCGGCAGACTCCAATGCCCGGCTCACCGCCGCCGCGTCGGCAGCCATCAGCTTGCCGACCTCCAGGTAGGACAGCACCGCGGCCAGGATGTTGTTGAAATCGTGCGCGATGCCGCCGGTCAGCTGCCCCAGCGCCTCCAGCCGCTGCGCGCGCACCAGGCGTTCGCCGGAGCGCTTCTGGTCGGTGACGTCGCGCCCCACGGCGTACAGCCGCTGCTCGGTCGCGGCGCCCACGGCGCGCCAGGACACGATGCGCAGGCTGCCGTCGCTGCGGAGCACGCGGGTCTCGAAGTCGATGGCGTGCTGGCCGCCCAGCACGCGCCGCACCTCGTTCCAGGTGCGCTGCACGTCGTCGGGATGCAGGAAGCGCTCGAAGCCCTGGCCGGTGGCCTCGTCGGCCGGCACGCCCGTCACGGTCTCGAACGACGGGCTCACGGACAGCAGGCGGCCATCGGCACCCAGCGTCAGCATCACGTCGAGCGAGACGCTGAAAAGCCGCAGCAGGTCCTGGTGCTGCGCGTGGAGCTGCCGCTTCAGCGCATCGTTCAGGCGGTGCAGCTCGGCCACGACCGGGCCGTCGTGCAGGGCGGCGGCACCCAGCCACTGCGTGCGGGCCGCGCCATCAGGCAGCGGTTCGGCGGCGTCCGCGCTGGGCCGATGGATCTGCGGCATGCCAACCTCCTGAATGCGCGGAAAAAGTCGGCAAGAAGCATTCCCCATGCGGCGCGCCTCGGTGGCGGGAACACCGATTGCCTGAAGAGGTGATCCAGCGGTCCCGCAACCCCACCCTCCATGAAAACCACCCCCCTGCGCGTGCTCGTGGTCGACGACAACATCGACTTCGCGGTGTCCTTCGGCCAGTTGCTGGAGTTGCTGGGCTGCACGGTGGAGGTGGCGCACGATGCACGCTCGGCCCTGCTGAAGGCGGTGCCGGAGCGTCCGCACCTGGTCTTCATGGACCTGAACCTGGGGCGCGAAAACGGCAGCCAGGTGATGGCGGTGCTGCGCCGCATGCTGCACGACGACGAGGGGCTGACCATCATCTGCCTGACGGGGGAGGTGCGGCCGGAAATCGAGCTGGAATGCCGCAAGGCCGGGTTCGACCTGTTCATGCACAAGCCCATGCCCACCGAGCTGCTGCGCGAGGTGCTGGTGGCCTGCCAGCAGCGGGTGGATGCCGCGCAGCGGGCGCACGAAACCGCCGGCGGCCACGAAGGCGAACTGCCGCGGCCTGGTGCGCACGGCTGAGCGGCAGCGGGCGCGACAGCCGTTCAGCGCCGGGCACGGCGAATGCTGCGAGCGCGGCCCGCGCCGATGGCGCGCCGCTGAACCATCCCCTCATGCCCACAGGAGTCTTTCCATGATCGAACCCGCTTTCGCCCGCGTCGCCATTGCCGCCCTGGCCGGTGTCTGCATGCTCGGCGCCTGCGAGCGCCGCGACAGCACCGCGCAACAGGACACCAGCAGCACGACCACCGCCAGCACCTCGGGCCGCGATGCCGCCAACACGACCGGTACGACCGGGACGACGGCCACACCTTCCGGGACGGCCACCGACGGCAGCGCCACCCCGGGCACCGGCACCGCCGGCACCGGCATCGCCGCGGGCAACCCGATCGGCGCCGGCACGGGTGACAGCTCGACGCGCTCCAACGCCCCCGCGGGTGCGCAACCCGACGGCAGCGCCTCGGTGCCGGCCGGCAGCGCCAGCCGTTGACGCCCGCCGCAAAGAGCGCGCCCATGGACCCGAGCGACCTAGTCAACCGCCTGATGGACATCGAGCGCGCCGGCGAGCAGCGCTGCACCGCCAGCGCGGCCCTGGTGCGGCAGGGTCCGCTGAAGGCCCAGCTGCTGCTGCAGGCGGCCGAGCACCGCGCCGCGGCCGAAGCCCTGAACGACGCCGTGGTGCAACTGCGCGGCACGCCGCAGTCGGGCGAGGCCGACGTGGTGCTGCGCGACCCGGCCGGTCCGGGCTTTCCGATCGATGCCGACCAGGAGCGGGTGCTGCTGGACAGCTGCATCGCCGAAGCCGAAGGCGCGCTGGACAGCTACCGGCAGGCGCTGCGGCAGCCCGGCCTGCCCACCTGGCTGCAGCGCCAGTTGGGCGAGCGGCTGGCTTCGGCGCAGGACCAGTTCCAGCGCCTGGTCGAGGCCCGCGACCACGCCGCCTCGGCGATCCAGTAGTCCTCCCATAGCGCTTCAAAGGCGCGTCATCCGGATCGGCGCACCGGCGACGCGTTGGCCATCGCCTTTTCGCGCTATGCAGGCACATCGGTTGCCAGGGGCCCGCCACCATCCAGCCGAACCGAGACTGCCATGCCCACCCGCAAACCCGCCACACCCACCGCCCGCACCGTGCTGCGCAAGCCCAGCGCCCGCGGCACGCCGCCGGCCACGGTGGGCACGGTGGTGAGCACGGTCTCGGGCCCCTCCAGCACGGCGCTGGGCGAGCGCGAAGCACGCACGCTGGACACGCCCGAGCAGCAGCGCCTGGCGCTGCGCCAGGCCGGCGCACAGGCCTTCGGCGCCGCGGTGCCCGCCAACCCGCTGAAGGCGGCCGAGCACGGCGCCGCCGCCGGCCGCGAGCCCCTGGCCGGCCTGCCGCAGACGCCGATCGACCCGGTGGTGGGCAGCAGCACGGTGCAGGAGCACCTGGTCTCGCCCAAGGTCGGCCGCCAGGCGCTGCCGGGCCACAACCCGACGAATGACGCGCTGGACCGGGTGCGGGTGGACGACAGCGGCCGCGAGCTGACGACCAACCACGGCGTGCGCATCGGGGACAACCAGAACTCGCTGAAGGCGGGCCTGCGCGGTCCCTCGCTGCTGGAAGACTTCATCCTGCGCGAGAAGATCACCCACTTCGACCACGAGCGCATCCCGGAACGGGTGGTGCATGCGCGCGGCTCGGCCGCCCACGGGTACTTCGAGTGCTATCAAGCGCTGGACGACATCACCCTGGCCGCGCCCTTCCAGGCCGCCGGCAAGCGCACGCCGGTGTTCGTGCGCTTCTCCACCGTGGCCGGCGAGCGCGGCTCCACCGACACCGCGCGCGACGTGCGCGGATTTGCCGTCAAGTTCTACACCGACGCCGGCAATTGGGACCTGGTGGGCAACAACATCCCGGTCTTCTTCATCCAGGACGCGATGAAGTTTCCGGACCTGGTGCATGCGCTGAAGCCCGAGCCGCACCACCAGATGCCGCAGGCCTCCAGCGCGCACGACACCTTCTGGGATTTCGTCTCGCTGATGCCCGAATCGGCCCACATGCTGATGTGGGTGATGAGCGACCGCGCCATTCCCCGCAGCTACCGCATGATGCAGGGCTTCGGCGTGCACACCTTCCGCCTGGTCAATGCCGCGGGCGAGTCGGTGCTGTGCAAGTTCCACTGGACGCCGCTCTTGGGCACCCATTCGCTGGTCTGGGACGAGGCGGTGAAGATCAGCGGCGCCGACCCCGACTTCCACCGCCGCGACCTCTGGGAAGCGATCGAGGCCGGCGTCTTTCCCGAGTACGAGCTCGGCCTGCAGCTGTTCAGCGATGCGGACGCGGACCGCTTCCCGTTCGACGTGCTGGACGCGACCAAGATCGTGCCGGAGGAGATGGTGCCGGTGCGGCCGGTGGGCCGGCTGGTGCTGAACCGCAACCCCGACAACTTCTTCGCCGAGACCGAGCAGGTCGCGTTCTGCACCGCGCACATCGTTCCCGGCATCGATTTCACCGCCGACCCGCTGCTGCAGGGCCGCATCCACTCCTACGTCGACACGCAATTGACGCGGCTGGGCGGGCCGAACTTCCACGAGATACCGATCAACTCGCCGATTGCGCAGGTGCACAACAACCAGCGCGACGGGCTGCACCGCCAGGCCATCGCGCGTGGCCGCGTCAACTACGAACCCAACTCGCTCGCCGGCGGCTGCCCGTTCCAGGCCGGGCGCGCCGGCTTCGTCTCCTTCCCTGAGGCCGTGCGCCAGGAGAAGCTGCGCGCCAAGCCGGAGAAGTTCGCCGACCACTATTCGCAGGCCACCCTGTTCTACCGCTCGCAGACGCCGACCGAGCAGGCGCACATCGCCGCCGCCTTCCGCTTCGAGCTGTCGCGGGTGCAGGTGCCGGCGGTGCGCGAACGCGTGCTGTCGGTGCTGGCCAACGTCGACGCGGGGCTGGTGCAGCAGGTGGCCGATGGCCTGGGGCTGCCTGTGCCGGCCCCGCAGGAACGGGCGCTGGCCAAGCGGCCGCCCCGGCTGCCGGTGGACCAATCGCCCGCGCTGTCGCTGCTGTCGCGGCCGGGCGCGCCGGACATCCGCGGCCGCCGCGTGGCGCTGCTGGTGGCCGAGGGTGCGGACGCCGCGCCACTGCGCGCCCTGCATGCCGCGCTGGCGCAGGCGGGTGCGGTGCCGCGCTGGCTGGGCGTGCGGCTGGGCGCGGTGGCGGCGGCCGACGGCTCGCCGCTGCACGTGGAGATCACGCTGGAAGCCGGCCCCTCGGTGCTGTGGGACGCGGTGGCGCTGCCCGGCGGCGAAGCCTCCACCGGGCTGAGCCTGCTGGGCCAGGCGCTGGAGTTCATCCGGGACCAGTACCGCCACTGCAAGACCATCCTGGCCTTCGGCCGCGGCGGTTCGCTGCTGGAGGCGGCCGGCATCCCGTACACCCTGCCCGACGGCAGCGCCGACCCCGGCCTGCTGCTGGACCCGGAGGATCCGGTGCCGGCCTTCGCCGCCGCGCTGGCGAAGCACAAGCACTACGCGCGCGAGACCGACCCGCCGCGCGTCTGACGCAGCTGTCGACCGTTAGGGGCCACCGGCGCCGGAGGCACCCCCGTGCCGCGACGCCGGGCCGGGCGGCAGCGGCGTGCCGTAGCCCAGCACGGTGATCTCGCCGTCGCTTTCCATGCGCGCGGCCTTGACCTGGCCCAGGCGTTCGTAGCCGTGCTCGCGCAGCTTGGCCATCAGCTCGTCCATCGTCACCATCTCGCGCCGCATCGCGCGGCGGTTGGGGCGGCCGTCCTTCACCAGCACCAGCGGCTTGGGCTCGATCAGGCGCCGCACGAAGGGCCAGCGGTAGCCCAGCCAGTCCAGCGCGTAGTTCCAGCCGGCGATGGTGGCCACCAGCAGGCAACCGTCGGTGATCGACTGGTAGCCGCCGGCCATCGCGTTCTGCGAGGCATCGGCGATCAGCACCAGCAGCAGCACGTCGGCGATGGCGATCGATCCGACATCGCGCCGCAGCACGAAGCGGAACAAGAGGAACAGGAACCAGTACACCGCGCTGCCGCGCACGACGAGCTCCAGCGGGTCGTTGCCGAGCCGGAACAGCTCCGCGATCACGGCCGCTCCCGCGTCACTCCGCCAGGACCGCGGGCTTCAGGCGCTGGAAGTAGCCGATGGTGCGCATCAATCCGTCGGCCAGGCTCACCTGCGGGCGCCAGCCCAGCAGCTCGCCGGCCAGCGTGATGTCCGGGCAGCGCTGCCGCGGGTCGTCCACCGCCGGCGGCACGCGCTGCAGCGGCGAAGCCGAGCCGGTCAGCGCCAGCACCTGCTCGGCGATGTCGAGCACTCGCAACTCGTGCGGGTTGCCGATGTTCACCGGTCCCGGGACCGGCCGCGGCGACAGCATCATGCGCAACAGCGCCTCCACGGTGTCGTCGACGTAGCACAGCGACCGCGTCTGCATGCCGTCGCCCTGCACCGTCAGCGGCTCGCCGGCGAGCGCCTGCACGATGAAGGTCGACACCACGCGGCCGTCCAGCGGCTGCATGCGCGGGCCATAGGTGTTGAAGATGCGGGCGATGCGCGTGTCCACGCCGTGCTGGCGGCGGAAATCCACGAACAGCGTCTCGGCGCAGCGCTTGCCTTCGTCGTAGCAGGCGCGCGGTCCGATGGGGTTGACGTGGCCCCAGTAGCCTTCGCGCTGGGGGTGCTGCTGCGGGTCGCCGTAGACCTCGCTGGTGGAGGCCTGCAGGATCGGCACCTTCAGCCGCCGCGCCAGCTGCAGCAGGTTCAGCGCGCCCACCACGCTGGTGCAGGTCGTGCGCACCGGGTCGGCCTGGTAGTTCGCCGGCGAGGCCGGGCAGGCCAGGTTGAAGATCATGTCGCACTCCACCGCCAGCGGCTCGGTGATGTCGTGCCGCATCAGCTCGAAGCGCGGGTGCCGCTGCAAATGGGCGATATTGCGCTTGCTGCCGGTGAGGAAGTTGTCGACGCACAGCACGTCGAAACCGCGGTTGACCAGCTGGGTGCACAGGTGCGAGCCGATGAAGCCCGCGCCGCCGGTCACGAGGACGCGGTTGTCGAAGAGTCTGCCCATGCGCGGCGCTCGGCAAGCGGCGTGCCGCGGCGCGTACGAGGGATGCTGATACGCGCGGCCCGGGCCGGGCGATCTTCAACGCCGGCATGCGGCCGGGGCGGGCCCGTCATCATGGCGGCCCGGCCGGGCAACGCCTCAGCCGGGCCGCGACGATGCCTTCACCGGCCGGCGCCGCGAGTCGGGATGCTCGCGGCTGCCCTGGTCCGGGTGCTTCTTCGGTGGGTCGGGCCGGTGGCCCGGGTCGGTCGGCGGCGAGGGATGCGGGTCGTGCTCGTCCTCGCCCGGCGCGCCAGCGGCGAGGCGGGAGTTGCGGGGGTACAGCATGGTGAATCCGATCAAGGGTGCGCGACGAGCATCACGCGTGTTTTCGGCGCCGTTCCACCGCGTCGATGCGCAGCAGCTGGCGGTACTTGGTGACGGTGCGGCGCGCCACCTTCAGGCCCTGGCGCGCCAATTGGCGCGCGATCTCGGCGTCCGACAGCGGATCGTGCGGCTGCTCGGCCGCGATCATGTCCTTGATCAGCCCGCGGATCGCGGTGCCCGAGCAGGCGTGCCCGCTGGGGCACACCAGCGCACGGGAGAAGAAGTACTTGAGCTCGAAGACGCCCAGCGGCGTCGTCATGAACTTGTTGTTGGTGACGCGCGAGACGGTGGACTCGTGCAGGCCCACCTCGTCGGCGATCTCGCGCAGGCCCAGCGGCTTCATCGCCATCGGACCGAATTCCAGGAAATGCTGCTGCCGCCGCACGATGGCCTGCGCCACCAGCACGATGGTCGCGAAGCGCTGCTCCACGTTGCGCAGCGTCCAGCGCGCTTCCTGCAGGTGCGCCGCCAGCTCGCCGTGGTCGCTGCAGCGGTGGCGCTGGAACAGCTCGGCATAGGCCTCGTTCAGCCGCACCTTGGGCACGATGGCCGGGTTCAGCTGCACCGTCCACTCGCCGCGCACCTTCTTGACGATGACGTCCGGCACCACGTACTGCACCTGCGAGGCACCGCAGCGCCAACCGGGCCGCGGGTCCAGCCGGCGGATGCGCTCGCAGGTGGCCTCGATCTCGGCCACCGGCCGGTTCAGGGCCCGCGCCAGGCCGTTGATGTCGCGCGCGGCCAGCGCCTGCAGGTGGTCGGTGACGATGGCGTCGGCCAGCGCACGCATGTGCGCGTCCTCGATCAGCGGCAGCTGCAGCTTCAGGCACTCGCCGACGTCGCGCGCCGCCACGCCGGCGGGCTCCAGCGCCTGCACGTGGCGCAGCGCGATCTGCATCTCGTCGACGGTGGCCGGCGGCTCCAGCTCGGCGAACTTGGCCAGCTCGTCCAGCGGCGTGCGCAGGTAGCCGTCGTCGTCCAGCGACTCGACGATGGCCTTGGCCAGCGC